>Ga0209394_1000108_pt1 | contig 78309 bp, 82 predicted proteins | sample JNZ201metaG_FD_184122 | JGI IMG/M metagenome (GOLD analysis project Ga0209394, IMG submission 184122) | Hot spring microbial communities from Jinze hot spring, China to study Microbial Dark Matter (Phase II) - JNZ 20120812A (SPAdes) (version 3) ...
ATTGAAAGGACTAGATCTGAAAACTGGCAGTTTGCTCCCTGTATATGTTGCATCTAAAGAGAGAATTGAAAGCTATTTGTGATGTCTAATCTGATGAACTCGACTTCTTCAAGTTGCATCTAAAGAGAGAATTGAAAGATCATTTCTTTGGTTTCTTGAATTTCAAGATAATTACAGTTGCATCTAAAGAGAGAATTGAAAGTGACGAAGTTGAAATATGCTAAAGTGAGAGATTTATCTAGTTGCATCTAAAGAGAGAATTGAAAGTATTAAGGTATTTAATGCTCAACTTAATGGAAAGTGGAGGCGTTGCATCTAAAGAGAGAATTGAAAGTATTTCTTAGCCTTTCCTTTCCTTTCATCAATTACTTCTACTGTTGCATCTAAAGAGAGAATTGAAAGCTTATTTCAAAGGCTGGTATTTCGTGTCCCTTTCCATGTTGCATCTAAAGAGAGAATTGAAAGGCGTGCAACATAGTCGATAAGGCAGACCTCATCGTTCGTGGTTGCATCTAAAGAGAGAATTGAAAGATCACGTCCCCGTCGGTCAACGTACGTAATTCCACGTAAAGTCCTTAGTCAGGCTATATGCGTGGGGTTTTAAACGACCTCACGCTCTCCACGGTCTTCTTCAGTACGTCTATCGACCTGAACGGGTCTGGTATTGAATGCATCTCTATGGGTTTAACGCCTATGGCTTGAACCACTATAGTGCCTGTGCCGTAAACTCTATCCCATATGCCTCTCTCCAAGTTGACCTGTTGCACATACTCTAAGTCGAGTATATCGTAGTCTATACCTATAACACCCTTACGAACTATGATCCTCCTATCGGTTAACACATAGTATAGATTCCTCCATAGGAGTATCGGATATACTGAGAAGTTGAATAGTGAGAAGCCTACGGCACAGTACCATAGTAGGAGGAATAGGAGTATGAACAGATTCACATATGGAGGACCGTATAACACACCTATAAGGGGTATGGGTATGAGTAGGAAGACTACGGGTATAATTAGACCTGCGAGGTTCTTGAGGATGAAGGGCTTAAACGCAGACCTACCCACCCAAACTATACGCTCACCCTCCAAGATAAGCTCTACCAAGTCCTCTGGAATGGGGAACTCTAAACCCATCAGAACGAAGTAGTGGTGAACTCAAGATATAAGCCTTCCAGAAACTTCCATAAGCCATGGATATCTCCCTATGGAGAGATACGCTGTGGGGAAAAGACTATGTGCCGTTGAATGTGGTAAGATTTAATAATACTGATATTACGAAATAATATTAGATGAAAAGAATATCCATAACTATTCCAGATGAGCTTGCAGAGGCTTTAGATAAAGCTACTAAGTTAGACCCCTTAAAGCCTCCGAAGTCTAGGATTGTGTCAGAAGCTCTGATGAGATATTTAGCTTTAAAGTATCCTAGCCTCCTCGGGAGGAGACCATTTAAAGGTCCGACGGTCGTAGCAGCTTTGAAGATCGCTGGGCCTCGGGCACCTTCTCCAACGCTTAGGAGGACTAGAGTACAAACTCCGAGGTGGATTAGAGTTGAGGGTTAGCTATCCTTATGTCGAGGATGGTTACGACTCCAAAGGTAAGAAGCTACCAGCTATACCCGTGCTTTGGCTTGAGCTTTTGACTGATAACGGTAGACTTCGTGGCCCATGCTTGATCGACACTGGCTTCGACGGAGCACTTTACGCTAATGACGAGCTTGCATTACTTCTCGAAGGCATTAAACCGACTGAATATGAGTTGCTTTACGCTATTGGAGGGCGTGAAATCGAGTGTGAAGTATTCAAAGTCAAGGGCTTTGTGGTCTCAGAGTCCGGAACCCCTGTATTAGAGTTGGATGAGCTAAACGTGCTTGTTCCCATGCTTCCTGAGGACCTACCCTACGAAGTCATAGCTGGTAGGGAGCTCCTCAACAAGCTTGCTTTAAAGCTTAACGGATACACGGTTGAAGTCCTTTAGCTTGAAAGTATTGACGTGTCCAATATTGTCTGTAAGTCTGAAGGAGAAGTGAGAAATCGATCTACTGGCTTTGGAGGTTGCTGAGGGGTGCGACGAGGTGAATGAAGCCGTAGGTCTTTCCGTGGTTTCTGTAGAGGAGTACTTGAGTGGTGTGTACTATCTCTATTGGGAGAATAGAGATGTCTTAAAGAAGAAGCTCGCTAGCGCTGAAAGGGATCTAAGCGCATTTGAATTAATACCAATAACCCGTGAAATAGCTGTTAAAGCCGCAGAGGTAGATGCAGACTTAATTAAGAGGGGGGAGGTGTTGAGTTTAGCCGACGTATTAATCGTGGCTACAGCCATAAACCACAACCTAGTATTGTTAACGCGGAATATTGAACACTTTAAAAGGGTTTCTGAAGTGAAAGTCAAAAGCTATTGACTTTCTTTCAATTCCATCTATTTTAGCTTTAAGAGGTCCCTTTCCATGAGTGTATGTAGTTGGCATCTTATTTGCTCAATGTGGCTACCTTAAATGGAAGAAGAGGGGGACGTGATACGACTATTCTTGTCGTTTCTTAAAGGTCTTACATCTCTCCGTAAGATTGAGACAAGTATGCTGGATTTTGAGGGGGCTAGAAGTATGCAGTCCCATTTGAAGCTCGCATGGTCTATGTGGGATGACATTGATCGCAGCGCAAATGAAGAGACTAGATGTTAAAGAAATATACTCTAACGATGGAGACATCGATCTTGTAAAGAGGAGGATGTATATGTGGCTACGAAAACCCATATAAGGATGAAGACCATCTAGGGGAGAGGCTTCAACAGCGATTTAAGTTCATACAACTTTTTCAAAACTACTACATCACCCTGAAACTCTCTCTCAATTTCCAGCAGTATGTTTTCTATCATCTTCTTCGGATCCCCGTTGAGAAGGAGTTGAAGCCGACTCCAGTCTATTTTATCATGGTGATTGATCATTAGCCATAAGGCGTCTTCGACATCTTTTAACGAAGACAAGACTAGTATTTTCGCTGCTATGTTTTCTTCAAGCCTTGCAATTTTCACTTTCTCCCCTTCGATTTCGACTTCAACAGCTCTTTTCAGGGTTTCAAAGTCGAGGGTTGAAGATGCAAATTTAAAGTCAAGCCTAAAGCCGTCGACTAAAATTGTAAAGTGACTCTTATTTGCATATGCATCTTTTACTTCTTCTAAACTCACATCGAAGCCTTCTTCTTTCAATCCAGAAAATAATTTTTCTAAATCGCTGAAGGACTTAACTTCAACTATGAAGTCTGCATCTTCAGTAATTCTCCTAATGCCCATCAATATACATACAAGCCCTCCTACAAGCGCGTATTTCAAGTCTAACCTATTGAAAATTCCCGCAACCCTAACTGTATAAGCGATTAGACTCATATCATCACTTCATCGCTTCTTTCACCGATTTAATGGTGTAAGCTTCTCCCACTTTCCGAGCATATAGGCGGAAAAGCCACTGAAATATCGACGCGGCTTTTAACCTAGAAACATCTTCAACGATCCCCAGTTGAACCATTACGACGCGCCTGACCTTCTCAAGCTCATCGAGTACGCTTAACAATTTGAAATTTTCCTCCACTATACTTTGATAATCCACCGTTTCCTTCAATTCCGTCTTAGATACATTAAAACGAATTTAAAAAGCTTTTCATACTACGCATAATACGTTGTTTAAAATTTCCCCTTCAATTCTCCTATAATTAAACATCTCTTCAAAACACTTAGAGTTTAGAAAGCTTAAAGTCATAAAATGTCTTCGGTTAATGTGCCACTGCTCCATTCATTTGCTTAGTATGTGACTATGGGTTGCTGTCGAGTGTATATGGAATCTTAAGGTGTAAATGCGGTTTTGAAGTGAATAGCTATGCGGTGGAGGCTGCAAACATCCTTAAAAGAAACTACACGAGGCCGTTATGTTGGAGAATGCTATAAGTCTATACTAGACCAGTTTATAAATTAAATTGGTCTAACTAAGACCATTATCAATCAACAACGACCGAGAGCGTCTATAGCTCCTTGAACTTTGAGCATAAGCATAGGCTTTCAATTCTCTCTTTAGATGCAACTAGCCTCTATAGAAGCTTCAGAGGGTGGCTTAAGAGAGCTATGTACACTTATGTTTTAAATTTTCTACCTAATTCTTTAACATCGGAACAGGTCGTGAATGTTCTTATGAGAGAATTGAATCGTCTTATTACGCCTAAATTCTCAGAGGGGCTTGGGCAAATATATGCAACTGCATACCTTATACTACACCCTTTAATGGTATGTGATAATCTCTCAGCATACACAGCGAAGTTTGAAAGGGATATTGTAAAAGTTGAAGACTTAGACCTCGGTAAGTTGAGGATTTGGATCAGAGAGTTCTTATTAAGCGTTTTATAGTCTATATATTTGGTTGAATGCTTCATGACTCAAATCGTAGTAAGGTTTTCTATAAATTTCACCTCATTATCCAACATAATCATCCCTCCCTTCTCGTCTAAGGTTTCTAGAACTCTCTTCATAAGGATGTTCAATAGGGGTGTGGAAAAACCCGTGGAGTACTTTTCCAGTGAAAAGTTTGTCTTTAAGCCTTTGATTTTAACCCCGGTCTACTGGATGGATGGGAAGCGTTACCTGTTTAAAGTAGATGATTCTGAGGGTTTGTCTAAGCCTTTAATCCTCCGGGAGAATACTAAGTACTGCTTCTACGCCGTCTTGATCAGTAGAGGTGGCGGTGAATTGTCTTCACTTATCCAAGGCTTGGCTCCAAGCTTGAAGCTGGAGCTTTTCAACGGAGAGGTTCTAGTTGAGAATATAGGCGTAGAAGTCAAGTCTTTCGAGGGCTTCGGATTTAAAGACTCAGATGGACTTATAAGAGTAGAGTTTAAAACGCCAGTCCTCATAAGCTTTCCAAAGTCATGGGTTAAACTCGAAAGGAAGACGCCTGCAAGGCATAGTCTATTCCCAATACCGTCGTTTATGATACATGGTTTAGCTGAACACTGGAACAGCTACGCACCTGAGGAGTTGAAAATCCCAAACGTAGCTAAGCTGAGGATATACAGCAACTACTCACTCGTTGAGCAAGACTACAGCGTTAAGCCTGTCACGGCGGTATACGATGAGAAGCGTAGACCTAGAGGATTCATAGGCTGGACCCTATACAAGCATAGGAGGCTGAATCGAAGCCTAGACGAAAGCCTACTAAAACTATTAGACTACGCAAACTACGTAGGCGTCGGAAGGTCTAGAAGCATAGGCTTCGGAGTCGTAGAAGTAAAACCATACAACTTGAAAACAAGCCAACCCGTAAAAAGACCGTGAAGAATTAAACCTCCCAGAGTAAAACATCCCCCTTTAAACACTCAAACCCTAGAAAACTCAAAGCCATACTACGTAAAATAGCTTAACAGAGCCACTCCACCAGCTTAACCGTAAAACCCACGAAGAGAATAAAAACCCGATAAAAAGCAAAACAGACTGTAAGAAGAGTAGTGAATACTCAAAAACAACTAGATAGGAGGAGGGGGTCTAAACATCCATAAAAAACACCATAAAAAACATCCATAAAACACCATAAAACCCCCTCTTAAACCACATCTTCAACTACACCACCCTAGGTTTTCACAACCCTCCTAGCCAATTTAAACGTCCTCTCCGCCAGCTTTGAAACCCTACTATTATTGTACCCTACTACATAGCTTTCCACAGTATCGTTTAAAGGCCTAACCCACTTCTCAGGCAAAGCCTCAGCACCTAGGATTACACCCAATATCGAGCCTACGGTTGCACCGTTGCAGTCCGTATCCAACCCACCCATAACACTCAACGCTATACTCCTCCCATAGTCTCCACCACCATACAGTAAAGCCATTACAACTATAGCCGCATTGTTTATCGTATGTACAGGATGGTAATGCCCATACTTCCCGTATATCCGGCTTAAAGTATCCCTCCAATCACTAAATTCAACACTCCAATTGAGAACATCTCCAACGGCTTCAGCAAGCCTAGAACGTTTAGGTATTACGGAAAGCCCAGCGTACACAACATCCCTAACGTCATCCGTCGTAAAAGCAGCACTCACCATAGCGCTGACAAACATCTCACCGTAAACACCGTTTTTAACATGCGAAAGACTAGCATCCCGATAGGCAAGCTCAGCCGCAAAACCAGGGTTTCCAGGAGCAACATAACCCCACATATCAGCCCTAATCTGAGCACCTATCCACTCCCTATACGGATTCATATACGTAGCCGTCTCAGGAGGCGTTAAACCATTGACAAGATTCCTATACGCGGCACGCTCAGCCGTGTAAACCTGCCAGTATGGGAGAAGCGTAAGCCAAGCTTCACCAACGTTCATAGTTGTAAACTCAAAACCGTAGCTCTCTAAAACGTGTAAATTCAGAATAGTATAATCTATATCGTCATCTCTAGCCATACGGTTTATCTGCCCACGTAAAACACCCACACCAGTCTTCTTAAACACAGCATCAATATGGGAAAGCCTATCCTTCAACCACCCAGGGGCATCACTAGGCACATCGTATATAGGTGGAAAATAATCGTCAAGAGGATAAGCATCAGCAGTACGAAGCCAAACCTCAATCTGCTCACGGCTAAAGCCTTCAACAGGCTTACCCAGTAGACAGCCAGCACAACGTCCAAGCCAACCACCGTAAATCTTATCCAAAACCTCCCCATCCGATAAAGACAATTCAACCCTCCCAGGCTCCCATGGGCGTTCAGCGACAATACCATCAAAGTCCAAAGGCTCAACATAAGGAAAGTCAGACCTCAAAGGGCAAACCTCTAAATCCCTTAAAACCCGCTCCAAATCCGACGTAGAAGGCTCCTTAACCCTTGAAAGCCACTCTTCAACCTCCCTAGTATCATAACCCTCCTCCCTTCTCTGAACAACTTCATCCAACACAATACTCTTCAACTCTCTAATATGCAAATTAAACACCACAAGAATATTCACAACCCTAATGAAAAACCTTCAGATAATAAAATGGGAAAACGACTTTAAATGCTAGAGAAGGCTCAACTTCCGCATATTCTCCATCAGCCTAGCGTCAGTTATACGGTAGTAAACCCATTTACCGCTCTTCCTCTCCCTAATCAAACCAGCGTTTTTAAGTATCCCGAGGTGGTGGGATATAGTAGGCTGCGTTAAACCCAGAGCAGACATCAACTCGCATACGCACATTTCACCTCTAACATCTAGAAGCATTAAAATCTTCAGCCTAGTCTCATTGGCTAAAGCCTTGAAAAGCCTACTCTTCTCACTGATAAATCTATCATCTAGGCTTTGTTCAAACTGATCCAACGGTCTACGCCTACTTCAATAGTGGAAAACTCGTTTATATATTTATCATATCGATAAATTTAAATATTTCAATCTGAACTGATGAGAAAAATGGTGTTAAACCATGACTGGAAAGCCGCGGTTTATAATGTGCATATGCACTGGTGAATGCCCAGGTTTTGCTAAGCTCGACCTCTGGAAGCTGATAAACTTCATCCGAAACGAGCTCGACGTCGAATACGCCATAGTCCACCCGCAACTATGCGTTGACGACGGCGATAGATTCTGGAGAGACTACCTCCAGGAGGGTAGGAAAGACATCGTATATATAGTTGGTGGATGCGACCCTAGAATGCAGAGGAGGCTCTTCAGCGAAGCCTTTAAAGCGAAAGGCCTAGACATAGAGAAACAGCTGGTTTCACTAGACTTAAGAAACATGGATACAGCTGAAGCCATGAAGAAAGTCGAAGAAACAGTCAACAAAATCCTTGGAAAACAGTAAAACATCTTCCACAGAATAAAACCAGTCTTCAAATTTTTGGAGCGTGAAAAAATGGTAGAAACCTACATGGGAATCCCAAGAAGGGAAATTCCTTGGTTTCCAAGGATAGACTACAGTAAATGCACAGGATGCTTAACATGCGTTAAAATAGACCAAGCAGCGGGACACAACGTTTACGACGCCGAAGGAAACCCTCCACGGCCAATAGTTAAAAACCCCTATGAATGCGTCGTCGGATGTCAGACATGTGCGAAGATGTGTCCAAACAACGCCATAACATTCCCATCGAAAGAGGAATTGAAAAACATCCTAAAAGAGCTGAGAACGAAATACTCAAAGTAGCATTCTAAGCTTCACCATATTTTATTCCTCCAATAAAAATATCAATGATAGAGAAGTTCGGAATAGACAGATTAATCTCTCACCGGCGGAGGAATCGTGATTAAAGTCTGAGTTCTAAGAACACCCTTTATACTCTGAACCCTTTCAATTATAATCCCAAGGTCCTCCATCTTCTCAAACTCAACTTGAATGACATCATCAAACTGCCCAGTCACAGCATAAGCCTCTATAACACCTTCAATCTTAAGCGCTTCTTCAGCAACCCTCCATATCATACGGGGCTCAGAATTCACAAGAATGTAAGCCTTCAAACACCCACCCCAAATACATATAGCAACGTCAAACTATAAAAGATTAGCCTCAAACCTTCAATAAATCCTCAGGCGTTACCCTTTAAACCCAATCCACCGAGTCAAAGTGAACAACATAAGATACTATCGTCCTACTGGAAAGCTCTTTAAGAGCTTGAACTACAATCGCATCGTCGAAGTCTAAGCCGTAATCCCTCATAAATCAACTTTACGTTTTGAAATTATCTTTAAATAACCTTCCTCTTTACGATGCATAGGTAAACGGTTACCGTAAGCCTTATAAACAACATAAGTGTAAATAGCGGAGAGGTGCCTACCTCATGGACTCCAGATACTTAAACTCAAAACCCACCAATTGGACGTCTACAAGGGTTAAAGAGACAGCGGCGTCAAGCGGAATGTGTCCTATATGCATAGAAGAATGCCCATTCATATGCGAAATAGCACTCTCTGCTTTCAGAGGTAGAGAAGCATTATATCCCGCACCTTTCCAATTCGGACGTAGTACGGCTGGAGCGGTTAAAGACTACGGTTTAGACTGGAGCCACTTCAACTTCCACTGTGAAGTCAGAGGTGTGAAAGGTATAGAGGCAGACCCAGATAAAGCACTATTCCCAAATGTAGACATTGAAACGAGCATCGGAGGCATTAAACTTAGAATACCGATTATAAGCGGCGCTTTAGGCTCTACAGCCGTAGCCTCACGCTACTGGAGAAGCGTAGCAGTCGGATGTGCTCTAACTGGTACACTAATCACAGTCGGTGAAAACGTATGTGGCATGGATCCTGAAGCCGAAATATCACAAGGGAAACTTGTAGAATCACCAGACTTAAGGTCTAGGGTTGAAGCCTACAGAGAATTCTGGGATGGAAAATACGGCGGAATAGCTGTTCAAACGAACGTAGAAGACCAAAGGCTTGGCGTAGATATCTACGCATTGACTAAACTCGAAGTAGATGTTATAGAGCGTAAGTGGGGTCAAGGCGCTAAAGCAATAGGCGGAGAAGTTAGAGTCTACGACTTAGACAAAGCGATAATGCTCAAGAGGAGAGGATACTTAGTCATACCTGACCCTGAAGACCCAGAAGTTCAAGCGGCATTCAAAAGCAACTTTATAAAGAGTTTTGAAAGACACAGCCGCGTAGGAATTACATCTAAAGAAGAGTTTCTCGAAGATGTAGATAGGCTTAGAGAACAGGGTGCAAAACACATAAGCTTAAAAACAGGAGCCTACAGACCCTCCGCTACGGCTTACACGCTGAAGCTTGCATCTGAAGCAAAAATAGACTATATAACTTTCGACGGATGTGAGGGCGGAACCGGTATGAGCCCCGTTCCAATGATGGATGAAATGGGCGTCCCAACAGTATACTTGGAGGCGCAGGTCTTAAAGGCCTGTGAAATACTCAAGAAGAAAGGGAGGTATGTGCCAGACATAGTGATGGCTGGTGGATTCGTAAATGAAACCCAAGTTTTAAAATCCATAGCCTTAGGAAACTTTGGAGAAACTTCCTACGTCAAAGCCGTGGTTATCGGCAGAGCCATGCTGACGGCGGCTATGAAAGCTGAACATTTCGCCAGATTAGCCAAGGAGAAGAATCTACCAAGACAATTTACAACCATATACGGTGAAGAACCTGAGAAATTCTACCCATTCCTTCCGGAGCTTAAAGAATCCCTCGGAAATAGAATAAGTCGAGTACCTTGGGGTGCACTAGGAGTATACGGATATATGGAGAGAATGCGAGTAGGACTCCAACAGCTTTTAGCTGGTATGCGTAAATTTAAATTAAGCCTAGTTTCAAGAGAAGACCTATTCGCTCTAACTGAAAGGGCGGCTAAAGCCACAGGCATACCATTAGCTGAAGAATCTGAATCCGGAGAAATGGAAGCCATACTTTTAGACGATTAAACAACACATTTAAAAAGAAAAAGAGGACCTACAACCCCAGCTTTTTCTTAGAACCATACTTTTCCCAGTGAACCTTCTCCTCTAAAGGTATTCTAGTCCTAGTAGGAGACTCATCAGGATACCCCAATGATACAGTACACAGTACTCTCAAATCTTCAGGCACACCTAGAAGCTTTTTAATCGGCTCTTCAAACTCAGTATCTATAACACCCATCCAACAAGTACCTAAACCCAGCGAATGAGCAGCCAATAGTAGATTCTGCGTAGCCACAGCCGCATCTCCATGCCAATACCTAGACACGGGCTTAGCTAATACAACTATTACGACAGGGCTTTGAGCCATATGCCTCCCATACCTGTGGATTTCAGCCAGCTTCCTCCTCATATCTGGGTCTTTCACCACTATGAACTCCCAAGGCTGAGAATTCATAGCCGAGGGAGCCCATCTAGCGGCATCTAAACACTGGATCACCTTCTCATCTTCCACAGGTGTACTCTTGTAACGTCTTATACTACGTCTGGTTTTAATAGCCTCCATTACATCCATACATTAGACACCTCTAGATAATATTACGGCTTATGCTTAAAAATTTTAAACATCATACGATGGGTTTAATGTAATCTCTACACTCGGCTTCGAAGCTCCCAATAACCAACCTATGATAAGCTTCACCACTCCTACGATCTATAACCATCTCAAGCTTACCAAGGGCCTCTACAGCATCTCCCACTTCAAAAATACCAGCGTAAAAACCCTCATAAGTCGTAAGCTCAACTAAATCTTCGACCTTAGGACCGCTTAGAAATTCAACATTCGACAGCTTGTAGACTGCAGGCATGAAGTAGGAGTCGCTAACGTCAACTACTGTAGCTTTAACCTTAACCAAATCACCAGTAGGCTTGTATATGAAATCCCCATATTGCTCTGAAGAATCCTCCTCAATCTTTACGGGATGTACTGAGAACTCTGTACCTGCGTAAATACCTCTACTCCACACCCTCCTGCATATCTCCCAAGCATCTTTTAAACTCAACCCGTACTGTTTAGCTTTACTGAAAACCCACTTATCGAACTCCTCATTACTAAGCCATTGGACAACTCCGTTCTTCTTAAGTTCGATTAAAGTGCTTCTAATTTTAGAAGCACTTCCCCTACCGTAAACCGTTAAATCCACGTCTGAGAAAGAGGGGTTATGGATTTTGAGAAGTATTGAACCAGTTACTCCAAAGTATTCAATAGGTATACCACTAACTTCAGATAGTAGATCCACGAGTTCAACCGTCCTCCTCTCTAAAACGTCTAAATGTTCAATGGGTTCTCTGTAGAGTTCTCTCAACCGGAGCTCAGGCTTAAAATGCATTCTAATACTGTCAACGGGAACTGTTATCATCTCCAAGCTCATATGATCCAACCTACAGACGTAGCGTGGAAAACTGCCCTTCAGGAAGTTTAAAACCTCCTTCACGGACAAGGTTGTGTAAGACTTCAGTATTCGAGAGTATTTACGCTCCCTACCCCAAAGCCCGAAATCGCTGGGAACATATTTCAAGTAAGATATCACTCTATCCTTAGGGTGAACGTTTCCAATTACGCAGAAGAACATACCTTCATATGTTTCAAGGAAGTCTCTATCTCTAAACAGCCTCATAACGTGGGATTTGATATCGGTAACTCTTTATATAAGCGTTACATTGGTTTAAGATTTAGAATATGAAGCTGAGAGAAGGAGACTTCCTTGAAACCTTGGAAGGCTTCATATTCGACGTTAAAGGCTTCTCCCACCCGCCGGACAGAATAATAGCCTATTTAAGATATGTTCCAGACGACTTTGGAAGTAGAGTTAGATTCGGAGTGAAATACCGTAAAATCTACAGACTTAAGGATAGAGAGGACTTTCTGAGGAAAAATGCTCCAGTATACATATTTAGAAGCCCAGTCTTCAACATGGAGATGCAGGGAGTACCTTTAGAAAGAGTTAAACGCGTTTATAACCCCCAACTGAAGGTTAAACAGCTTATGGAGCTGGGCGTTAAAGACAATGTTGAAAGAGAAGCATTAGAATTCGTAAAACTTCTATCCGTTAAATCTGGAGTGCCCATAGAAAGCATGGGGCTCTCCGGATCCATACTAGTCGATCTCCACAATGAAAAATCAGACATAGATTTAATAGTCTACGGAGAGGAAAACTCCCTAAAACTGTACAAAGCCATCGGAGAGCTTATGAGCGAACACGACGAAGTTAAACCATACAACTTCGACGAGCTAGCTGAACTATACGAGTTTAGATCTCAAGATACGATTATACCGTTTAAAGCCTTCCTAAAAGCTGAAGGCGGTAAAAAGACGCAGGGCAAGTTTATGGGTAGAAGCTTCTTCATAAGATTCCTACACGATTGGAGTGAAATCTCCGAGAAATACGGTGATAAAATCTACGAGCCCATAGGATTCTGCACGATCAAAGCGGAAGTTTCAGACGATTCAGAGTCGATATTCACGCCATGTAGGTACATAGTTTCAAACGTTCAATTCCTATCCGGCGTAAGAATCAACCCAGCTCAAGTAAGAGAAGTCTACTCTTTCAGAGGCAGATTCTGCGAACAGGCGAAAACAGGAGATACTATTAGAGCCTCAGGTAAACTTGAGAAGGTTACAGATTTAAACGGTGAATCCTGGTTTAGATTAGTAGTGGGGGGAGATAGAGGAGACTACATAATTCCAGAGAACCTTCTAACAAATATCTAAGACTGTTTAAACACCTACTCGCCGAGCTTTCAAATAGTAGAGCTCTTCAAGCCTACCGACGTCGCCCTTCATACAGAGTTCGATTGCCTCCGGTATGACGTCTAATAGGTCTGACGCAGTCATATGATACCCTATCTTCGAAGCAACTATATCACCAGCTAAACCGTTTATAAAAGCCGCAGCAGTAGCGGCTTTAAACGGCTCCACACCTTGACTTAGAAAAGTAGCAACTATACCCGTTAAAACGTCTCCAGTACCTCCTACGGTCATCCCAGGGTTCCCTGTGAAGTTCAACTTAACACGTATACCGTCGCTTACGATATCTACCATACCTTTAAGCAGTATCGTTAAACCAATTCTAGCAGCGTTTTCCCTAACGTGAAGCTTCAGTTTTTCAAACTCCTTAGGAGGCTGACCGAATATTAAACTATACTCGCCTAAATGGGGAGTTAAAACCGTAGCATAACCAGCCTTAAGCCTGTAAACGGCGTAAGCTTTCAAACCGTCGGCATCTATAACCGTTGGAATATTCTTAGACCAAGCGTAGTCAACTATGAGCTTAAATGCTTGAAAAGTCTCATCTCTCAAGCCTAAGCCAGGTCCAATAGCTAAACCTGTAGACTTATCGATTAAAGGCTTAAGCTTTTCAAAATGCTCAGGCTTCAAATACTCTCCCTCAAGTTTAACCGTTATAAGGTTCGGTGAGAAGCCCGATATTGTATAGGCTGTTTTCTCAGGAGCCGCTATGAAAACCAAGTCTACTCCAGCTCTCAAAGCAGCCATAGCTGTTAAAGCAGGAGCACCAGTATACGTTTCACACCCACCTACGACCAGAAGTCTACCGAAGTCTCCCTTATGCGATTGAGGAGGCCTAGGCTTAACAGCTAGGAAAACGTCGCCCGGACCAGCATACATAGAAGCTTCAGGCGGAATACCTATATTTACGACCTTAAGCTCACCAACAAAACCCGGATTATTTAAAAGCCCCTTCTTAGGCTTATGGAAGGTCAAGGTTAAATCCGCTTTGACAGCTTCACCTAAAACCTCACCTGTATCTGCATCTAAGCCCGTTGGGATATCGACTGCTATTTTAAACCCTTTAGACTCATTGAACGTTCTAACAGCTTGTAGTATCGGCGGCTTGAGCACCCCTTTAACACCATAGCCTAAAATAGCGTCTATAAGCACTTCGGCATCCTCCGCCTTAAACATAGATGAGTCGTAGGCTTCGACAAACTCTACGGAATCCCTCATCCTAAGCAGAGCATTCAAATTGACTTTAGACGATTCTCTAACGACATCTTTAACTCTACCAACTAGAACAACTTTTACTTTAAACCCGTGATATGCTAAGTGTCTAGCGGCTACAAAACCATCACCACCATTACCACCAGTCCCAGCATACACAACCACCCTGCAATTCTCCACAGTAAACCTAGATGCTACTTCTCTCGCTACTGCCGCTCCAGCATTCTCCATAAGCTGAAGCTCGGAAACACCTAGATAAGCGGCGTTAAGCTCTTCAGCATACATTTCACCACTAGTTAAAACGTTCAAAAATATCACACCTATACCGAGTTTAAATACACGGCGCTTTTAAAGATTCATCGCTAGACTACAGCTTTTAAATATACGAACAAGGCTTGATACATTTGACCGATATGGTACTTGCAGGCTTAATATCTGATACACATGACAATCTAACCGCTATAGATAAAGCCGTAAAACTATTCAACCGTAGAAGCGTTAAACTGGTTATCCACGCCGGAGATTGGTGTGCACCATTCGCAATGTTAAGGTTTAAAGAGCTTAAATGTAGCCTAGTAGGAGTCTACGGAAACGTCGATGGCGAACGTGAGAAGCTTAAAGAAAGAGCTGTAGAGCTTGGATTCAAATTGGATACGTTTGAAGAATTCAACCTAGATGGGTTAAACTGTGCAGTTCTACATGGCGTAGACGAACGTATAGTTAAGGCTTTAGCTTTGAGCGGTCTCTACAGAGTTTTAGTCAGAGGACATACCCATAAAACCACGCTGGAGAGAATAGGAGAATGCATCGTTGTAAACCCTGGTGAGGCATGTGGATATCTCACAGGAAGGAAAACAGCGGCTATTCTAGACTCTGAAACCTTGAATATAGAAATTGTCGATTTGTAGGCTTAAAGCGCTATGAAAAACTTTATAATTTAAAGCCTTTCCTAATGAAAGCTGGTGATACCTTGCCAGTACCTGTAGCGATAAACGGATTTGGGAGGATCGGTAGACTTCTGTTTAGAGCAGCTTTAGAGAGAGACATAGGTATAGACTTTGTAGCCGTAAACGACTTGACGGATGCAAAAACACTAGCACATCTACTCAAATACGACAGTACATTCGGCAAAGCCCCATTCGACGTTAAAGTTGAAGGAAATACCATAATCGCTAAAAACGTCAAAATAACCGTCTTATCCCAGCCAGACATAACTAAGCTTCCATGGAAAGACCTAGGGGTATACGCTGTAGTCGAATCGACTGGAAGATTTACGAGGAGGGATGACGCCGCAAAACACTTGGCAGCTGGAGCTAAGAAGGTTTTAGTATCTGCACCAATGAGACCAGCCGAATCGGCTGATATAACCGTCGTGATAGGTGTTAACGACCATCTGTATGACCATGAGAAGCACAATATAATTTCTCTTGCATCTTGTACGACGAATGCTGTAGCTCCCTTGGCTAAAGTCTTAAACGAGCAGTTCGGCATGGAGTGTGGTTTAATGAATACTGTACACGCCGTTACAAACGACCAGAGACTACTAGATATGCAGCATACAGATCTTAGAAGAGCTAGGTCAGCTTCTTGGAACATAGTACCTACGACGACCGGAGCCGCTGAAGCGGCTACGCTGACCTTACCAGAGCTTAAGGGTAGAATGACTGGAATAGCTCTAAGAGTACCTGTGCCAACGGTTTCAATAATAGATTTAACGGCTATACTGAAGCGTGAAGTAACAGCTGCAGATGTGAATAAAGCGTTTAAAGAAGCCTCTGAAAAACCACCACTAAAAGGAATACTCGGCTACACTGATGAAGAACTTGTATCCACGGATTTCATCAAATGTCCATACTCTTCGGTCGTAGATGGACCTATGACCAAAGCCATAGGTAGACTCGTCAAGGTTCTATCGTGGTATGACAACGAGTGGGGCTACTCATGCCGTATGGCTGAAATGGTGAAGAGAATCTGCGATATCGCCGAACGTAAAGGCTATTAAAAAGGTGAGAAGCCTAATGTTTGAATTTCCAACCCTCAGCGATTTTTATTTTTATGGAAAAACTGTGCTTGTCAGGCCGGACTTCAACGTACCTATAGATCCAAACTCTAAAAAGATACTTGACGATTCACGCATCAGAGACCATGTAGAAACTATTAGAGAACTATGTGTAAAAGGTGCCAGAGTAGTTATAATAGCGCATCAGGGAAGACCAGGCGACCTGGACTACTTAGAATCTTTAAAAGAACATGCCGAGGTTCTCAGTAGTATCCTAGATAGACCTGTGAAATATGTACACGACCTGTTTGGGGAGGAGGCAAAGAATGCTATACGAAGTCTTAAACCTGGAGAAGTTTTAATGCTTAAAAACGTAAGAAGCTTCCCTGAAGAGGCTAAAGATAAAACACCTGAGGAGCATTCAAAGTCTAAATTGGTTCAAGAGCTAGCACCGTTGATAGACGTGTTTGTTTTAGATGGTTTCTCCGTAGCACATAGGGGGCATTGTTCAGTCGTGGGTTTTGCACCCGTTAAACCGGTTTGCGCAGGTAGGGTTATGGAGAGAGAGCTTAATGCACTCTCAAGGGTTTTTGAAAAACCCGAGAAACCGATGGTATGCATACTAGGTGGAGCTAAAGCAGAGAAAACCGTAACGATAGTTGAGTACATGCTTAAAAACAACATAGCAGATTACATCCTAACCGGAGGATTAGTAAGTCAACTTTTCCTAACGGCTAAAGGCGTAAACCTCGGAGATGTAAACATCGAAGTCCTCAAACGTAAGAAGCTGTATGAACTCATACCTAAGGCAAGGGAACTGTTGGAAAAGTATGGAGGTAGGGTTAAACTTCCAGTAGACGTAGCTCTAGATGTAGATGGAAAGAGGGTTGAAATAGAAGTTTTTAAACTACCCTCTGAAAAACCTATATCGGATATAGGCGTTAAAACAACGGAGGAATACGGAAAACTCCTATCAAATGCCAACTCTATACTTGTAAGTGGACCATTAGGCGTTTACGAGAAGGAAGCATTCATAGAAGGAAGCAAGAGAGTTTTCGAAGCCGTCGCTTCAACTAGGGCTTATAAGGTTGCAGGTGGAGGAGATACCGCGGCTGTGCTAAGGAAGCTAAATCTATACGATAAGTTTGACTACGTAAGCTTAGCTGGCGGAGCATTCATAGAATACATAACCGGGGAGAAACTACCAGGCGTTGAAATACTAAAACGTAGACAGGGTTGAAAAGTTTTATATTTACGATTCACATCATCTATTTTTGACCTAGGAGGAAGGGAATGCAGGAAATTTGTAAGGTGTGTGGTCTACCGAAGGACCTATGTGTCTGTGGAACTCTCAGCAAAGAGCAACAGAAGGTTCTAATAAAACTCGAAAAGCGCAGGTATGGAAAACTAACCACTGTAGTTGAAGGTATAAATGATAAAAACATAAACCTCAGGAGGATTGCTCAAGACCTTAAAACCATATGTGCATGCGGTGGAACAGCTAAAGAAAATAAGATAATCCTCCAAGGAGACCATAGAGATAAAGTCAAAAACTACTTAACTAGAATGGGGTTCCCAGAATCAAACATAGAAGTCGAATAGCAAAAGAAAACTAAACATTTAAAGCTAAAGCCCTCTTCAAACCATTATATCTATTGCGGATAGTAACCTCTGTAACGTTAGCTGCTTCAGCCACCTCCTTCTGAGTCTTCTTCTCCTTCTCCAAAGTACACGCCATGTATAGAGCTGCAGCCGCTAAACCCATTGGGTCTTTACCTGAAGCTGCTTTCAACTCTTGAGCCTTCCTAAGAATATCTATGGCCAACTGTTGACACTTCTCACTTACATCTATCTTAGAGGCTATTTTTGACACGCATTTAATCGGGTCAGCTATAGGCATCACTATGTCAAGCTCTTTAAGCAGAAGCCTATAACATCGAGCTATGTCCTTCTTAGGAATTATACTGACTTCTGCGACCTCTTTAAGAGTCCTAGGCGTCTCCGTCTGCCGGCAAGCAGCATACAATGCTGCAGCAGCTATAGCGGCTATACTCCTGCCTCGAACTAGACCTTTATCTAAAGCCTTCCTATAGATTAAGGCGGCCTTCTCTTTAACGAGTGGGGGGATGTGAAGTTTATCCGATAGTCTGTCGAGCTCAGCCATCGCTTGGCTAAGGTTACGTTCAATGGAGGAGTGAACTCTACTCCTTATCTGCCAACGTCTAAGTCTAAGCATTCTAAGCCTCATATCCAGCGGCAGTTCATGTCCAAATGCATCTCTATTAATCCTAGTTATAACAGTAGATAGGCCCTTATCATGGACAGAGTAAGATATAGGTATACCCACTCTAGCTCTCTCCTCTCTCTCCTCTTGCGTAAAAGCCCTCCACTCTGGACCCTGATCCATAAGCTGACTGCTTATCACAAGCCCACAAGCTCTACAGACTGTTTCACCCTTCTCATAGTCTATGACGACATCTGAACTCCCACATTCCGGGCAAACTTCAACTTTAGAAGGCGATTTTTTAGTCTTTTCACTAGATGAATCATCTAAGCTACTTCTTTTGATGTCGACAGCACTCATAGGACCTTCCTCATAGGGATGATAACTCCTCCAAGCCGTTTAACCTAGAAGGAGGAGCCACATTTCTCGCGTAGAAAAATTGATTTAAAAAAGTTATATATAAGCTTTATCATTTTGTGATGGTTTAAAATTAGAAAAACTTAAAACATAAGAAGCTACAAAAGTATAAAATGGAAGCAAGCGGGGGTTGCCGAGTCAGGACAAAGGCGCAGGACTTAAGATCTCAAAAGTAAAAGGGTCTAGATTGGAAATCCTGTGGCGTAGGCCTTCGTGGGTTCGAATCCCACCCCCCGCACTAAAATTCAGTTACTAATTTTATTTTGCTCTTAAACTAAAAATCCTACTAGTTCAATTAGAGTAAATGCAACTTTGAAGTCGAATGGCATCGACTTCATAAATATGATCTATCCCTATTAGAGGTGAAGCTTTAGTACTTATTGAAGTTAAAAAGAGAAGTTGCCTCAACGTTTTTAAACATACCAATCTTACAGTTTCACCTGCAAAGTCTTAAGAATCTATGAGGATTCCTATTAACTAGACATCTTCTCCACAAATTTCAAAATTACAAAAAAATGTGTTGAATTTCTTAATTGGTATTTCAGCTAATATTTTACAATCTTTAACGCTTTAAGGTGGATATCCACTCGTATCTCGTGCTAACCTTACATGGAAGTAATACCATGTTTGGCTCGTTCTATCATGATGCAAACGCCATATACTACGTCAATACCGTTCTCCTTGCAAAATTTGATGGCTTTTTCCGACTCCGAACCTGGTTGCATCCAAACTTTTGTGATTCCAAGTCTTTTGCAAGTTTCAACTATGTGCTCTGTCACTTTCGGAGGAACCACGACATCAACAACATCTGGTTTTACGGGTAAGCTTTCGAGGTCTGGATAACATTTATCACCTAGGATTTCCTGTGCATTTGGATTTACCGCATAGACTTTGTATCCCGCATTTTTCAAGTCTTTATACACTTGGTAACCATATTTTTTGGGATCGCGACTTACACCAACAACGGCGAAGATATTTCTTTTGTCTAGAAAAGACCTTATTAATTCTTGTTCACCCACATCCCACATTTAAACTCTCACTCTCATTTAATTTTTACATACGAATTATTGATGCTCAGGAATAATAAAACTGAAATACTGTTGAAGATTTTTAGAAAATATTGGGGAGAAAATTTATGGAAAAATTAGAAGTTGAGAAAATTATTTCGCAAATGACTTTAGAGGAGAAGGCTAGGTCTGTTGTGGGTGTGGGATTACCCGGTTTATTCGGAAACCCACATTCACGGGTTCAGGGAGCCGCTGGTGAAACCCACCCAATACCTAGGCTTGGAATTCCATCAGCCGTTTTATCGGATGGACCAGCTGGTCTTAGAATAAACCCTACGAGGGAGGGGGATGAGAAAACCTATCACGCTACGGCTTTTCCGATTGAAACCATGCTAGCTTCAACCTGGAATAGAGAGGTTTTAGAAGAGGTTGGAAGAGCTATTGGAGAAGAAGTTAGAGAGTATGGTGTAGATATCCTCCTCGCACCTGCTATGAATATCCACAGGAATCCACTCTGCGGTAGAAACTTTGAGTACTATTCAGAGGATCCTCTACTTACGGGTGAAATGGCGGCCTCCTTTGTAAGAGGTGTTCAATCCCAGGGGGTGGGCGCCTGTTTAAAGCACTTCGCCGCTAACAATCAAGAAACGAACCGTATGATAATCGACACTATTGTTTCAGAGAGAGCTTTAAGAGAAATCTATCTTAAGGGTTTTGAAATAGCCGTTAAAAAGTCGAAGCCTTGGGCTATAATGAGTGCATATAATAAGCTAAATGGCAAATACTGCTCACAGAATCAATGGCTTTTAACAAAGGTTTTAAGAGAAGAATGGGGCTTCGAAGGATTCGTAATGACGGATTGGTATGCAGGTGACGACCCGGTTGAGCAGATGAACGCTGGAAATGACCTCATAATGCCTGGTAAAGCCTATCAGATAAACCCTAAGAGGAAAGATGAAGTTGAAGAGATCGTAAATGCGGTTAAAGATGGGAGATTAAACGAAGAGGTATTAAATAGAAACGTTAAGAATGTTCTGAGGGTTCTCTTAAACTCACCATCTTTTAAAGGGTATGAATATACGAATAAACCAGACCTTGAAGGACATGCAAAGATCGCCTATAGAGCTGGTGTTGAGGGGGCGGTACTACTTAAAAATGATAATGCATTACCAATTAGAGAAGACGCTAGAATAGCCATATTCGGGGTTGGACAGATAGAGACAGTTAAGGGTGGAACAGGAAGCGGTGACACTCATCCAAGGTATGTCATATCCATACTTGAAGGCTTAAAGGAGAAGAATCTCAAAATCGATGAGGAATTGGCGAAAGTCTATGAAGACTATATTAGAGAAATGAGGGGGAAAGAAGAATATAAGATTAGAAGAACGTTCTTTGGAACCCCCATAGTGCCTAAACTTCCAGAAGACTTCTTAAGCATAGAAAGCTTAGAAGAAGTTGCAAGTAGGAATGACGTGGGAGTAATTGTGATCAGTAGAATATCAGGTGAAGGCTACGATAGAAAACCTGACAAGGGAGACTTCTACCTTAGTGATGATGAATATAGACTAATAGAGAAGGTTTCTCAAGCATTCCGAGCAAGAGGTAAAAAAGTAATAGTTCTATTGAACATAGGTGGGCCAATAGAGGTTGTCAGTTGGAGAAGCCTAGTAGATGGGATCCTAGTCGTATGGCAGGCTGGTCAGGAAGCTGGAAGAATAATAGCAGACCTACTTATTGGAAAGGTTAATCCCTCTGGGAAGCTTCCAACAACCTTCCCAAAAAACTACCTAGACATCCCATCGTGGAACTTCCCGGGAGAACCAAAGGACAACCCTCGTAAGGTTGTCTACGATGAAGGAATATACGTTGGCTATAGATACTACGACACTTTCAACGTGGAGCCAGCTTATGAATTTGGCTTTGGACTTTCATATACGACATTTGACTATAGAGACCTTAAAATAGTGAAGACGGAAAACTCTGTAAAAATCTCCTTTACGATTGTAAATAGCGGTAAATTCCCCGGGAAAGAAGTTGCACAAGTCTACGTAAGAGCACCTAAGGGAGCTATAGATAAACCCCTCCAGGAGCTGAAGGGTTTCCATAAGACAAGACTTCTAAACCCAGGTGAGTCGGAAAACGTAGAGGTTGAAATTGATCTAAGAGAACTCTCAAGCTTTAACTGTGGAAGATGGCTATTGGAAAAAGGCGAATACGAAGTAAGAGCTGGAGCTTCCTCAAGAGACATCAGGTTGACTGGTATCTTCACTATAGATAAGGAGGAAAAATATTATCCGTAAAATCAAAATCTTCTATTTTTCCATCAATTGTTCTATTTTAACGTTAATCTAAATCATTTTATTATACCAGTTTTCCTCAGTTTGACTTCAACGCTTTCTAATCCAAGTTTTCGCAGAGCCTCCGGTTTGGGAATGCCGTTCTCATCCCAACAAACTAGCCTATAATATTCTTGTCTATCCTTTTCAAACCTGTTTCTATCAACGGTTTTACCTTCGTAAGGACCCGAAGGTAGCGGTTCCCAGAATCTAGGCGGATTATCATCATCGACTTTTGGCTTCCAATAAATATCTGGTCCACCTAAGAGGAGCATAGCCCTCTGTATCTGCAGTATTCTAAGAGCCTTTTCTCCATACCATTCCTCCTTTGTAATGCTCCACCCCGTTACAGCCTTATGAAACCGTAATATTTCCACGTCCTCAATGCCGAACGTTGTAAAGATGCAACATATTGCAGAGTCAGATAATACTGCAAAGGCTTCTCCACTACCATATTCCTCAACGGAAGCTAGGGAGGTATGATCACCTGCTTGAACCGAGCAAGCATAGGATATGCTCTCTGCAAAGTCTTTACCACTTCTGATACCATGCGCACCTATTGCTATACCTTTCTCATGGACAACGTACTGAAGCAGGTTTACACCTTTAATTTCACTAAGCTTCAAAGCGGCTCTGTATACTCCCTCAGCTAAGGTATCACCTATTCCCTGTCTATATGCCACTTTTTCAGCTAAGGCGATAAAAGCATCGGTATTTCCCCATTTAAGTTCAAGCCCATCCAACTCTTCTTCCGTTAATATCCCCCTCTGATAAAGCTCCGCTGCAAATCCTAGAACCGCACCACCCTGTATTCCGCAGAGACCTAACTCGTTGTTAATGTACGATATGTAGATGTTTTCCTCCGGTTTGAATATCCCCAGATTTGCGCCTAGATAAGCTTCAAATTCATAATCTGGATTATCACATACTGCTCCTTTAAACCTTCCAGCTCTAATCGTGGCGAGTTTTAAACATGAAACTGGACAGCCGAAGTCTCCCCAATACTTTTTAACCCAGTATTTATCGAATTCCTCTCCTTTGAAACTTTCCATGTTATGCCATTCTTCCTGCCAGTTTCTAATAGGTTCTGAACTGGTTTCAACTCCAAAGTGGTATCCTCCTTTTCCCGTCCCCCAGCGTCTGAAATCTTCCATCTCAAAATTCCTTCTCGAGAACTCGTTAAACAGACGGAGCATTTCATCTCTATCATAAACTTCAGGTAATGGGCCAAACCCCTTTACCACTATTGCCTCTAAGTTTTTAGAACCCATCACTCCACCGTATCCACCATACCCAGCTCCATGTGCATATTTAGCCACTACGGCTGCAACCCTTGTTTTATTCTCACCTGCAGGTCCAATATATAGGATTGATGGGTCTTTTACTTCCCCATAATTCGACCTAAGCGTTTTAATTTCTTCAACCGATTTTTTAACTAGAAACTTTACGGTTTCCCTAGCTTTTCTACCCCATATAGGGGTAGCATCTTTAATATCGATTTGATTATCACATATGAAAATATAGCTTGGTCTTTCAGCTCTTCCAGTTATTATTAAACCATCATATCCAGCACACTTTAAATCCACACCGAACTCACCAGCAATGGTAGATCCTACCATTCCATTGCTTTGCGGAGACTTCCCCGAAACGCAAACCTTTGTTCCAGGTATGAAGCCTGTCAATGGCCCTGTAAGCACCAGCAGGATATTTTCCTCCGCAAATGGATCGACAGATTCCCATTTTTCACCCAGCCTATCCCAAAGTATTTTTGCCGCTAGACCTCTCCCACCAATGTAATCACGTAAAACCTCATCTGGGAAACTGGTTTCTTTAATATTTCCACTTGAGAGGTCTATCTCCAAAAATTTTCCAGCATATCCTCTTATCAACCTAGAGCCTCCTTAGTTGTTTCCTCACCTAAAAGCTTCTTCGCTACTTCAATAGTCAATATTTGCGGAGAACACGCAAAACTTTTGTAGGAAACGTCTTCAACTCTAGATACGATTTTTAACGCATTCCACTTACCTTCTTGACAAGCTTCAACGCATTTAGGATTTCCATCGCATAAATCGCATATGACAATGTGATTCTTCTCTGGATGCATATGTGGGACGCTCCCCGGACAGACGCTTATACATAAACCACATGCAGAACACTTTGAGACATCAACGTTTACAGCTCCTGTTCTACTATTCACAGATAAAGCTTTAGATGGACAAGCACTAACGCATGGGTAGTCCTCACATTGAAAACAAAAATGCGGAATTTCAACACCTGGGATAAACATGAAAATCCTCACTCTTGAAGCTTCAGGCCAAATTCTCCCCTCATGATGCAACGAACATACTATTTCACATCTTCTGCAACCACTACAATTCTCGTAACTCCGTTCAATCCAGATTTTTCCACCAGAATCCATTGACAACATCACCTACAATTTGACTTCAAACGCAGATAGCACTTCATTCAGAAAGCTTATATGCTTTAAACTCTTAAATCTAGTTGAGCCATCGCAAGTTTTTTAATTTAACGACTGCAGTAGTTCACACAGGTGATTATGTGCATAGTAAAGGTGATGAGAAGATAGAAAATAAGCGGAAGCATTTCCTATTTCCAGTATTCATGTTCATAGGTATGGGTGTAGGCTTCCTACTGATTGAAAGCATAGGCGGATTAGGATTCGTCTCAGCAATGTTTATCGGCATGGGCTTGGGTTTTCTTTTCGACAACCTTATAGTGATTGAAGAGAAGAAAATAAGCGTAGAAGTTCCTGTGAAGATAGGTGGCATAGCTACTTCTATAATAGGTGTCCTGTTCATAATCGGAGGAACTGTCACCCTCATAGCACCCGAACTGCTTGAGAAACTTGCAACATACTTCATAGGATTAGGGTTCATAGTAGTTGGAATCTTCATACTAATCTATGGACTTGGTCTAGTTAAAAGCAAACCTAGCTAAACCATTAAAGCTACGATTAGTTAAGCTCTTCAATGGAATTTGGGCTCAAAGCGCTGATTCTAACATATAAATCATACGTAACCATTGTAACTCCTAATCCATTGTTTAATGGACCATTTAAGCTATTGGAGAAGCGCAGATAATTTAACTATTTTGAAGCTTTTTTGCTTATGGAGATTTCATAACCTATGCCTATTAGTTTAAGTGGAGCATTTACTGGAAGATTCCTAAATACCTAATTGCAGGTAAAAAGTAAGTTTGATCTAGTAGTAATTTCAAGGCTCAATCTTCCTCGAGAGGTCTTTCTCTAAATGTATAGAATTCCTCCAATGTTATTTCTATCGATGGAGACTCTTCTAAGACCCCCTCCAGACTTAGTATCGGTTCAACCAGAAGCTTGCCATCCTCAATTCTATAGAAGAACTCTGTCTACTATTTATATCTAGGTCGCAGCTATTTTCATTCTGATGGTAGATGAGCCATAGGGAGCGTTTCTTTAAAGCTTTAGAGTTAGAAGAGCCGGACTCAGTCCCTATAACTGATCTTGCTTTAGACCCCCCAATTGTAGACGCCGTTTTAAAACGTAAAATTTCCGGTACGGTTTTAACGATGGCTGGTGGAAGCGATAGCTGGGAGAATTCGCTAAACTATAGACTTGCACTTGTAGAAGCGTGTGAAAAACTAGATTTCGACGCTGTACCAGCTTTATCAGACTACTCTCTTACGACGAGAGATTACAGGCCTAAGTATTTGGACGGTAAGAAATACATTGACCACTGGGGTAGGATTATGCAGACGAGTATAGGGGCTAAAACAACGTATTTCATAGGAGGAGTCGTCAACACCCCCGAAGACTTGGAATTCTATGAACCCCCAGACCCATTCCATCCCGATGTCGTTGAAATGGTTGATAGAATTATGAAGAGGGTTAAAAATAGGGACATAGCTGCAATAGCTCAATGCCACAGCGGATGGCATATGGCTTTTCAAGTAAGAGGAGGAATAGATAAGATCTCGATCGACCTATACCGTAATCCTTACTTTGTGAGGAAGCTCATGGAAAAGATCGCAGGAGCCTGCCGTGGCTTCGCTAAATTGATGGCTGAGGCTGGAATAGATGCTCTTTTCGTAACAGACGACTATGCTGATAGTAGAGGTCCTCTAATAAATCCTAAATTGTTCAGAGAATATGAGCTACCCAATTTAAGAGAGGTTGTAAATATTGGGAAGCGTTATGGAATACCTGTGCTGAAGCACTCCGATGGGAACCTTTACCCGATATTAGAAGATATCATCGATACAGGGATATGCGCTCTACATCCGATGGAGCCCGGCGTGATGGATTTGAAGTACGTCAAGGAAAGATATGGCTCTAGAATATGTCTAATTGGAAACGTCGACTGTAAATACGTACTAACCTTTGGAAGTGAGGAAGACGTGAGAAGAGATGTTAGAAGGTGTATAGAGTCGGCGGCTCAAGGTGGAGGATTCATTCTAGCATCGAGCAATTCGCTACATGCCAATGTTAGAGTGGAAAACATCTACGTAATGGTTGATGAAGCTAGAAGATATGGGAAATATCCTTTAAAATCAAAGTGACTCCTTACACATCTTCTAGTTTGAAATGGAAAGCGATATTAAGATGAACTCGTAAAGTTCTAAATTGGGCCAAATGGATTCACTACACTCTTATGTAATTTTTCTTCCAGCTGAAGAGAAAGATAGAATATTAAGCGCCATCTTCGGTTCAAAGGCTTCCCTCGATATTTTAAGATTCTCCCTTAAACATGGGATTTCGAATAAAATCTATCAGAAGGATCTTGTAAAGAGGCTTCAATATTCGAATAAAACGATTATTGAAAATTTAAAGGTTTTAACTAAGCTTGGAGTTTTAACAGAATCTATGGAGAAGAATGAGTCGGAAGGACGAACAGTATGGGTTAAAGTCTACAAACTATCGGATGTTGGGAAGTGGTTTGCACTCCTTCTGGCAGAGGAGGAGGATTTAACAGACTTGGAGAAAGCGGAAATACTTCAAAACATTTTTAGAAGCTACGTTAGATGGGTTAAAAGCCTTTCAGAGAAACTTCGAGTAAGTAAAGATGTGCTTAAACAGATTTTCAGCGAGGAAATGGAGGACTAGATAAAGCTAACTATTCCCACGTTTAAATTTTTCAACCCCTATCCTAGATGGCGAATGTAATGGTTTTTAACTGCTTTACCCCTTTTCTACCTGCAATTTCATCAATCAGCTTTTTAATACGTGAAGATTCACCTTTAACCGATATTATCAGCATACAGTTTCTCTCATCGACGTGGATATGTAAAGCTGATATTATAAGCTCCCTGTAGGAGTGTTGAATATCAGTCAAAGACTCCTCCAAAGCCCTAGTCTCATGATCGTAGAAGATATTCAAAGTTCCAAAGATGAGCTCGCCTTCCCTATGCTTCCAAGCGTGTTCATTCATAAACATACGCATAGCCTCTTGAACCGCCCTAGACCTGTTGTAATTTAAATCTTTAATGAATCTATCAAAGGCGGTTAATAACTCACGTGAAACTGAGACACTGAATCTCACAACACCTTCATTCATAAAGACTCCACATTAATGCTCAACGTTAATCCTCATAAAATTTATCACATGCCTTCTTCACCTAGAAAAACCCCAATGGAATAACTTCACACTTCTCTGAGTATAGGTAGATACGAGACACTGCGAACTTCAACTTTTATTTACATAGGAAAGAGTTTAGCTAAAGAGGACTCATTAGAATTAAACCGCCAACCATTTAATTCTCCAAGAAGAGTTACTCTGGTTATATTCCCACAACTCCTTTTCATTTGACGGTCAGCTGTGACTAATTGCGCGTTCAATTTCTTTGCGAGGTATACGTAAGTTGAATCGTACACAGTCAATTTTGCCGTAGTAGCTATGCTTAAGATCTCAACTGAATCCTCCCATTCAATAGATTTAATACTAAAGCCTATATATTTCAATGCTTCCAGCGCCTCCATACCATCGGAAAGCTTTAAAATACCTCTAGAAAACGCTCTCAGAATAACTTGTTCTTCCTAAGGGTCTCCTGGAATGATCCATTTAGCCACTACACTAGCATCTATAACTATTCTAAGCTTTTCTCTCTGTCCTCCCTTATCCACTTTACAATCTCCTTCGTAGATACTTCATCAGATCTCCTACGAATCTCATCCAATTTTTCAGCAACCTCCTTAGCAATCTCCTCTCTAATCTTCGCTTCAATGATCCGCCTAAGATATTCACTCCAATTCACGTTAACTCTTTTCATTAATCTCCTTACCTCTTCAGGGACTTTGACAGATACATTAACAAGCCTACTCAAAAGGCTCACCAAATGGTAATCTCAATAGAGGCTACTATCTTAAAATTACTAAAGAGGGGGAAAACGCAGAATTATATCAGTAGTTACAAAGTTGACTTTAAAAAGCTTCCAGGCCAGGCCATGGAAATGGAATTGGAAAGACTTTCTTCAGTATCTTAGTCAGCTCTCCATTTTCAGGTATTTTAAGAGGCTCTTCAACAGAGCCGAAGACTAAGCGCACTATCATTCTACTATCAAATTGAAAACGTTGACTTTGAAACTCTACCGTGAAAACGTTACTCTCCTGTCTGAAATTTAAAAGCTTCAGATTTCTAAATCCTAAATGTGCTTCAAAGTAAGGTTGCAGTCTCTCACAGAGCCTTTGAAAATCCACCATTTTAATCGTATGTCCAGGAAGGTCTTCAACCTCCGATTTAAGCCCCATCTTATCAAGCAGATACTTGAATTCTAAATCGAAGGGTGAAACCCATACTAGAAGCTTTTCAATCCCATATTTCTGGAAAATCCATGGTATTGCTTCAACTATAGCGCTTCTAGACCCCGCGTATTCACATATAGCTACTGTTTTCCCTTTCGAATATTTTTGAGCAGACGGTTGAACAACTATATAGGCCAAATTCTGAGATTTACAACGTAACATGTATGTGTTGGGTTTCACGTAGAACCAGCCTGGCCAAAGAGGCCACCAATGCCTCTTATCCATATCGTTTTCAAAGTGTTCAATTGTTCTAAAATATCGGACTGGCTCCATCTGGTAAATCTCAACCAAATCCGATAGGTCTCCATCACAATATTCTCTAGGCTCTACCATCCCTATCGGGAAATTTTCAACGTCCGCTTTAGATATTTTAAACAAGTAGTATGGTGCTGCGGCGACGCAGTTAAGCCGTCTGTAAAGTCCACGGTCTCCAGATACTAAGAGAATATCACCTCCATCTTCCCAAGTCAGTTTAATCGCAGATTCAAGAAGCCTAGTAGCATACCCCCTCCCCCTATATTCTTCCTTAGTCCACACACCTCCTATGCATCCAACTCTAAACTTGCAACCATAGACATATACGTCTCTCTTCCATAAGCCAACCCTAGAAACAGTTTGACCAGATTCTAAGTCTAAAGTAAGCCAAATGACCTCCCCATGTCTCCTAATTTTCTCCACGATATTTTCCAATATTTAAACCTCCAAGGAGATAACTACGTTGACCCTCTCAAAAATTTAAGTTTTCCCCGAAGGTTCAACGAGCTCCGACCGTTAGAAGCTTCTCATAGTAAAATCGATTTCCCATAAACTACCTAAAAGGTGAAGGTGATCAGTAATGGAGATATCTCCATTAAACCATTATTGGATTCAACCAGGCTTTTCTGCCTTTTGAATCGGTTAACTCAACTCTGAAGTACTTCTTTAAACTGTATTTTTCAAGCTTTAAAGCGGTTAAACCGCCTTTAGTCTTCTCTAAAGCTAATTTAAAGTTGCCTACGTTTAAATACGCACTTTCAACACCGTTTTCAATGTTGAATTCGACTTCGAAGCCTTCCATTGTTCTCTTACCCTCACTCGTGGAGAAAATCTTCCTGAAGTATTCATAAGTTTCTAGCGATATGGATAAGCCTACGCCGTTCTCAGAGACTACATCTATCCTATTTACGGGTGTGAACCTTGCTTCAATTACGCCAGGTTTGTAGGAGAACTCTTCAACTATAGGTCCCATTGAAGAGTAGAATAGCCCTCTCTCCAAACTGTGGAGTATACTCTCAGCAGAGGGGGAGTCGGTTTTAACGTGAATCCAACCACCGAGAGCATCTATGGGAGGTGTTAAATACCGATGGGCATCATCAACGGCTAAACCGTATATAGGCTTACCAGTCACTAAGACGCCATCCCAATGAACCATTGAAAAACCCTTAGCACATTCAACATCACAGCCAGTATTATAGACTTCAACACCTAAGTAATTCTTCAGAGTTATTAGATCTTCCACTGTTAGGCTTGACCAGTAGGGGTGAGCTATGAAGGCTAAGCCGTCGCTTTCAAGCGTAAAATCCAGAAGCTCCCCTATAGAGTTTCTAAGCTTCTGAACATACTCTACGTCTTCAACGTTGAGAAGCACCACATGATAGTCGTAGTTTAAACGTGTACCTTTAACGCTCGTCTCAAAGCCAGGTATTGTCACAAGTTTATTCGTTGAAAACTTAGTCAACTTCTCATGGTCTGTTATAGATAGAAGACCATAGCCGTTTGCATAGTATAAATCCGCCACCTGCTCAGCCGTAAGCCTTCCATCAGAATTCGTTGAATGCGTATGCAAGTTACCTTTAACCCACAATCCACTCCTGATGGAGAAGCCCATGAGAACCTCTAACTACATTAGAAGGCGAATATTTAACGATATCTGTATTGAAGCTTTTGCAAAGACGGGGAAAAATGCAAAATGACTAAAGGACCACTTTAAACTTTCGTCTAATAGTCTTTTCAAAACCATTCTTCACGATTTTAACAACTATTTCTCCATTGCGCGTAGGATACGTATATGTTGAGAAATATCCGTCATGCACTTCAACGGGTTTACCGTTGACTTCAACGTAAGACCCGTTTTCACATACACCCTTAACTATCACCATGATGGGGCCGCTTACGAGAGTCCTCCACTCAGGAGGCTCTGTTAAAACTAATGCTAGAGGTCTACTTTTAATTTCTACAATTTCATCAACTATTTGCCTTCTGACCTCCATTAGAGTATCAGGGTCTCTAACGTATCCAGTTATGCTTGGCACTGCTCTCATACATATTTCTAAAGCCCTCCTCTCAAAAGGCTCTTTTAGAGCTCTTTCCCCTAGTGTCTCCTTAACTTTTAAAATCTCCTCCTCTAGAAGCTTAAGATACTCATAGTCTTCAAGTCCATCCCTCATAGCTTCAAGTCTTAAACTAGAAAGAGGCCCATTTCTCCCAGGATAGGCTATGTGCGTATCCCCAGGTGGTAGATTTGGATTTAATTCGCCAAATGGATCTCTACCCCACCAGTTGAAACCCCAGTGCAAATACCCTTTAAGACCGTAGGCGTAATTCAGCCAGTGGAGTACCCTAGTTTTAAGTAGAGAAAAGTCGAGAAATCTATTTGGGTATCTACCTGTAGGGTTGCAACAGGTGTAGAACCAGACTTCATATTCATCCATCGCTTTGATGTACTCATCCATCCAGTCGTTGAAGTGATGCAATGTTGGAACCCAAACCTCTAGAGACCCGTTGAATCCCACGGTTTCAACGGCATCTATCCTCTTAATCCTGGGTGCATGTTTATGGATAAACTCAGAAGCCTTTATCCAGTTTTCAAGGCCATCTTCAGTAGGCTCATCGGCTATATGTATCATAGCCATGTCAAGCCAACCCTTCTCCTCTAAATGCCTCTCAAGAGCTGGAAGTAACAACGGAAGGATCTTCTCCCCGCTCTCACGCTTTACAACGCCATTGGGATGGATTGTATCAAACTCTCTGAAGAGCAGTTCCTTTGCACCCCAAGTCTTAAAGTGGGCTACATGAGTTATTTCAATCCTATCCGTCTTATACTTAAGCAGAAGCTCAACATATCTATCGAAAATTGAGAAGTCGAACTTATAACTATCATTCTCCACGAGTATTTTAACCGTATCTATAGGTATCCAGAAGACGTTTTGTCTATGCTCAGCCATAAGTGCTATCCACTTCTCGAAAACACCCCAAAATCCCTCAGACCACAGTTCAACACCGTAAAATGACGCTATATTCTCTAGTGAAAACCAGTTTGTCACGTAGAGGCTTCTACGGTCTGGCAAAGTTATAGGGTAAACGTGTAGAACAACTTCAAGAGAAGCCTCCCCTTCATCAGATGAAATCGTAATTCTACCTGTGTAATCTCCAGGCTCAACATCTCCAGGCACGTACACTAGAAAATAGCATGGCTGTGTTTCACCGCTTTTAACGTTTACAGTTTCTACGTCGAGTAATGGGTCTGGTGCGTAGAAGGGGGCTATCCTCTCAAGTTCTTCAGCTGGCGTATTGGGAGTATTCTTTGAAACAGAGATAGACCCTACAAAGTACAGTTGAATATTCTGCTTAGATAACCTGTAGCTTCCACAGGTTAAATCTGACGCTTCAAGTCTAACATTGTGAACATCTCTATTTGCATAGATACCGAACATACATCCTTCGTATTCATTCCTAGCGCAACCAATCTCCATACGTTTACCCACAAACCATTCCTCAGGGACTGTATCCTTATATATCCTCTCGAGAGGCTTGGCAGACCAGACTGAGAAAGGCTTTTTCATAGATGTTTGAAGTTTAACTAGACCAACGTACCCAGCAATAGAGCCTATAATGACCACCAAGATTAAAATTAATGCATTCCTAGCTTTTAAAAACATCCCTGTAAAGACTATTCGTTGAAGTCGGTTTTTAACGATTACTGTTTCAAAGAAGACTGTTTTCGCGGCTTAACGTAGAGGATTAAAGATAGACAAACGACCATAATAGTGAACCATAAAGCTAAATCTAAGTAGAGAGCTGTAAGGTTGACTCTCCATACGTCGACTGGTCCGTGGATGGTATTTAGTACATGAGTCCCCCAAACTAGCGGATAGCCGTAGTCTATATGGACATAATCAGGCCAATTGTACTCAGCACTCGAAGTTAAGGCTGAAGTTACGAATATGCTCCATAAAATTGAAAATATTATTGCTAAAGTATTCCTTGACATATGCATAAACCAAGAGCGGGATAATATAAGGCTTATGACGAAAGTCATCTGTACACAACGATGAGCGGGTCTAAGATGTAGTAGCAAGCCATGAGCGAAAACACGTATATTACAGTGTACACTAGAATTCTCATCTTTCTATTTAAAGTTGTCTTTGAAAGCTTCAACTTCAAGCATGGTATTATAAACGGTACTCTACTCTTGTATTCTAAATATTCTCTGCCGAAGGTTTTTTCTAATTCGACTTCCTCATACTCAGCCAGAAGCAGGTACGAATAGCATAGTGTAAGCCACATGAAGTAATTTATGAGACGCCATCCTGAAACCGCAAAGCCAAGTGTCCATAGGAATATTCCCAAGTACTGCGGATGTCTTACAATGCCATATAGACCTTTTGTCAGTAGCACTCCTTTTCTTCCAGTATGCGATAGTAACTGATATAGACTCAGACTGTAAATAAGCATGCCTATGGTGATAAATATATAGCCTAGCAACTCTACGGTTAAGCATATTTTTTCATCTTGAAGACGGATAATGCCGTTTATCGCCCTACTGACGAAGTCGAACTCCGTTAATATCAGCCAAGGAGTGTAGAAAACGCCTATAATCGAGAAGAATAGGATGAACATAGGCATTAAAGTGTTAAAGAGTACCGGAAGATAGAAGACCCATCCTATTAAAGTAACAGACTTTGAAACTTTAAACTCTAGGAAAAGTGTTAATAGTGCTGAAACAGTGGCTACAAGTCCCAGATACACTAAGAACCAAGCGTCTTCTCTGAAAAACACCATGTATGTTTCTGACGGCGGTAGACTAAACCCGAATCTAGAAGTCCAAGTATACACCATAAAGGCTATCACGAAAAGTATGACTATTAACTCGTATCTTTTAGACGGCAATTACATCGGAGGAAGAAGAGCATGTAAAATATAAATACGTTTCTACCTTTTTTCATCCAACTCATTGTGAGAACCAAACGTCAATATATGAATGATTAGGATTTAACTTTCAAAAACCTTCTATCCGTCAGAAGTCTGTTAAAAAAAAAGGAATGTTATAAATGGGGTTGAATTCAACGTTAAAACATCAATCGCTGACGATTATTTTCCATTGTTCTACTTATCACCTTTTGGCTTCAAATAGATCTTGCTACCTATGATAGAATTATTAGGTATTAGTACTCGTACACCATCAGCCTTTATAACACTCGTAAACAATGTTGCAACATCATCAACAATACCATCTTCCCCAGCTAAGGTAACAGGATCACCAATTTTAAACGGTCTCGCTACCAATAGGAACAAACCCGCAATAGCTTGCCCCAATACCTGCTGGCAGGCAAAACCTATAACCATACCTAGGAAACCTCCCAAGGCAACGCCTGCAACACCGCCTGCTACACCGCCAGCAATAGCCGCGACAAGGGCGCCAATACCTATTATCCTAATAACGTTTCTAATCGCAGCAGCTGTAGCATGATCGTATTTTGCTCTCATAGACCAGTAGAAGAACATTGCCACACCGCTAACTATCAAGTATCCAAAAGCTATGGCAAGCAGTATCTGTACGTATGCGATATAGTCCATAAGCGATGGCAAAAGGCTAGAGAAAATCCATTGAACAATTGCAGCAACAATGACATACAACACTATGTAGAAGACTATTCTCACCATTGTAGCCGAAGCCCTCTTAGCGATTTCCTCTTTGCTTAATTCTTCCTGCTTCATAGATTGTGCAGTTGCCATATTCTCATCTTATTAATACTATTTTATAAGAGTCTAATATGTTTTTCTAAAACTCTATAAATCGAGTTAATTTTTAAGTCTAAATACTACTGCATTAAGTCGTCTAATATAACTTTTTATACCTATAGAAAACCGCCCCTTTTTTCATTAAATTTAAAGTTAAAATCATTTGGATTTCCATCCTTTACCAGAGATAAAATTTTATCAGCCAGCTCATTTAAATAATTCATGTGGGCCGGTAGTTCAGCCTGGTATGAATACCTGGCTCGCACCCGGGTGGTCGCGGGTTCAAATCCCGCCCGGTCCACTTTTTACGGAAATAAGCGGATCCTTTAATTGACGAGGGCTGAATGCTAAGTATGCTCATTTGCTTAGAGATAGGGTGCTCAGAGCTGGTTTGATAATCCGGCGGCTAAGACTTATTCAATGTCGACTGTTTACCTTAGGAATCTCGGATTTTACTTTGAGCTTAATATGCGGAAATTTAAAGCGATTATAGAGATGCTGAGAAGGAGTAAATCATATTAAGAAAAGAGGAATGATTGCTTTCCGTCGTAAGTTAATGAGCCTCAAAGCTTACTTCATGCTGGTTTCAAATCTGTTTAAGCTTTTTTACCAGTACTTAATGACTTTCACAGTTGCCTCACTAAACCTATTGGCTACAATCGTCCAGTCGATGGCTTTAAAAAATGCCTCCATGTAGTCTGCGCGTTTCAGTCCATAATCAATCATATATGCGTGTTCGAAGACATCCATTACTAAGATGGGGTTCGCCCCAGAGAGATGACCCACGTCATGTTCATTGATCCAGGAATTGAAAAGCCGCCCAGCTACTGGGTCATAGTTTAGAATTACCCATCCAATGCCGCGCATTGCTCCAACAGCCTTAAAGTCCTTCTCCCAATTTTCATATGCTCCAAAGTCTTCTACAATTTTCTTAAAGAGTTTTGAATTTTTGTCAAGCTCTGCACCTCCCTTTACCATGTTTCCGAAGTAGTATTCATGAAGTCTCATACCATTGAATTCCCATCCCCATCTCCGCTTCAATTCTGCATACTCAGGTGTTCCAATCTTTCCTTCTTTTTGGAATGTATTCAGTAAATCAGCTATTTTATTTGTGTTTGTTACATAGCCCTGATACAACGTAAAATGATTTTTTAAGAGTTGGTCGCTAAACCCTTTTGTCCCTAGTAAACGCTCAAAGTTCAGCGGTTCATATACCATTTACCTTCCTCCCAAATACTTCCGCAATTTATCTTATCTTTTTTCGTATTTATTATTTTCGCAGTTTAAAACATTCCTTTGAATTTCTTAAACTTTTACTTTGATACTCTAAAAAATAAAATATTCTAAAACCTACTCTCTTGCTTTATCTTATACTTTAAAGAATACTTAACCCTGAGAGTTTCAGGTTTGTATTCTTTAAAACTTTTAATGCTCAAATCTACATCCGTAAATTTCTGTAGTTCGTAAATGAAGTCTTCTAAGTAGTCGTACACTCCACAAGTTCTACAGAAAGAACCCTCAAGATCCAGAATAAGCTCCTTTTTACTCAACTTAACTAGTTTTGCTTTGGCCTCTGGACTTCTATACTTATTGTACTCATTTATGGCTTTAACAACGGCATCTTTCAGAGATTCCATTTAAAGTCATCACAGCCTTAGAGAGCTAGTTTCATAAACCCAACATTGATATCCCGAACATTTAAGTGTTTAGATTTATCAGTCGATTAACAAATATGAAAGGAGTAGGCTATCTTTTTGCCTTGAAATAAGCTTAGTTCAGCCTAGTGTTCTTGCCTTTCCATGATGTGTCTTAGCATATGTTTCAACCTCAATGAAAGGAGGAAAAATAAAAATTTACATGAAAAATATTGGAGAAAATATTATAAAATTAGAATTTCAAAGTTTTTCAATTTTGAAACGACTTTCCCATCCGTGTTCTATATAAATATAGTAGAAATGATTATAAGTACGATGGAATATACGTCAGAGTTATTAATTGTAGGACAAATAGAGACAGGTATTAAAGGCTTAGACCTCCTCCTTAAAGGCGGATTCATAAAAGGGACTACAGTACTTCTCATAGGACCCGTCGGTACATTAAAACCACATATTGGCTTCCAATTTCTTCATACTGGGTTAAAATCTGGAGAGAGGTGCTTCTGTCTAAGTACTACTCAGGATCTCAAAATTAGAAGCATGCAGTTTAGGATAAACTACGGCTGGGATTTAGAGAGCTATGTGAAAAATGGGAAACTGGACTTCCTGTACTTTTCGCCGATTGCAGTTCAGAGTTCAACCTACAAGTTTGTAATGAGCGAATCTGGTGGGAGTGATATAATCAGGGAGGTCATACACAGGATAACGGGAGACGTCACTAGAATATTGATTCATACACTCTCTCAACTGTTTAAAATAATAAACGATGAAAAACTAGTCCTAAGCCTAATCTACAGGTTGAAGGAACTAGTTAGGAAGAACAACGCAGTAGCAATTTTCACAGTCGACAGCGGCATTCAAAACAGTAGTGTAGAAGAAGAAGTCAAATCCATATGTGACTATGTTCTAGAAACTAGAGAATATCAAAGTAAAGTAGAGATACGAGTGTTAAAATCACTGACAAGACACGATTTGGAGTGGCGAAGAGTATACACCATGGATGATGGAGTACACATCCAGCAAAACTTGAAGACTCCAGTCCACTACATCAACAATTTAGACTAATGGCTATATCTCCACTTATTTTTATCAAGGCTGAAAATGGCTGGATTAGACATGTTAAACGATCTAACTTAATCGCTTTGCAAGGCAATTCTTTTATCCATTGTTTACAGCCAGCCATTGTATACGTGACCATTGTGAGAAGATATTTACTATAGTACCAGCCCCTCGTAGAACATGCTTCCAAATTAAAACTGTAGGCAATTCTCCAGGTTGCCCGCCGACTTTAACTTTTCCAATTTCAAAAATACTCTGCGTTTTTTCAAACTTAAACAAGCAATTCCACCATCAACTAGACTCTATTTAGGAGAGCTACTAAAAACTTTTATCGGAGGAGTATGAAGCTGATATCTAATGAAGAAACTAAAGCATTCCTTTAAAGTCGGCATGAGTTTTGGTTTGACTTCAGGGATAATTACAACGCTCGGTTTAATAGTCGGCCTCCACTCTGGCACACATTCGAAGCTTGCAGTTATAGGAGGGATATTAACTATAGCAATAGCCGATGCGTTCTCCGACGCGCTTGGAATACACATGTCTGAAGAGTCGGAGGCGAAGCATAGCTCAAAGGAAATTTGGGAGTCTACGGCTTCAACCTTCCTATTTAAATTTACATTTGCTTTAACATTTATAGTTCCAGTAATAATGTTTGATTTAACGACGGCTATAATTGCGAGTGTAATCTGGGGCATCATCCTCATTGGATTCTTCAGCTACATTATCGCTAGAGAACAAAAAGAGAATGCTTGGAACACTGTCTTTGAACATTTAATCATAGTAGTTGTAGTCGTAATAATCGCACATTTAATAGGAGACTGCATCGCCTCCATATTCGGTTAAAAATCAAACGACTATTTCTCTTAGAAACCGGGGTCTCCTTCAACAACTTTAACGTTCACCTGCAAGGTATCCTCTGTTATAGTGTTCCCTCTAACCAGCTTTCTAACTCTAACCCCTTCCTTCCTTGGATTAAAGCCAGGACCCTCTGAGATTAAAATGTACTTTTTCACTCCTCCTCTAACATCAGGCCTCATGGGTATTCCATCTTTATCACTACCACCAGTTATGAGGAGTTTAACTTTACCTAAACCCATGACTGAACCGTCTATAACCTCACCTATTCTACGACCTAGAAGCGGAACAGCCTGTACGCCTTCAACTTCAAAAGTTCTGGACTTACCTGTTTTAGGGTTGGCTACTACGAGTTTAAACTTAGCCATGGCGCTCCCCTTCTAATGATGTTTACGCTACTATAAAGGTTTCTCTTCCTAGGTCAAGAAAAGTGCCAGTTAAGCCTGCATGAAATTTAGAAACCCCATAGAGCTTTCTTTCTCCTCTTTACTTCCGCGAATTCCTCTAGAACAGCATGCTCTTCAGCGGATAGGATATCAGGATACGTCTGCTTGAACATCTTATAGTGCTGCTCAGGGACGTCTACGTAGAGAATATCACCCTCGTCGACATTCCTACCGATTATCGCATTATCTATAGATATTGCCACCTGCATGCCTCTAGTCGCCTCAGGAATAGTCTTACCCCTATCTTGAACCTGAAGAATAGCTCCGACGCTTTCTCCATCATCTCTTATGAGCCCCTCCCTAGGTTTAACCCTTCCAGCCAGCACTTCTACACCGACTATGGCAGGCTTACTCCTCCTAAATACATAGCCTGGTAGTATTTTCAGCTTACCTGGAAAAATCAAAGTGCTAATTATCATCTTCGTCTTTTCCTCCTGTTTAACCTTAAACCACGCAACATAATCTTCAACAACTCTGTATATTATATTACTTATGAAGACTGGAATCCCAGCCGATTCTTCCGTAGCCTCAGGTAGGATTTTAACGTTAAATCCGAGGATTACACCATACTCCGGTTTTTCCCTAGCTGTAACCTTAGCTTCTGTGAAATCGCGCTTTGAAACATCACCTATATCAGCTAATCTAACCGGTATGCCCCTCTTGTTGAGCTCGGTTATCAACGCCTCAAGAGCACCCAACGTATCTGCTTTAACTACTACTCCAATTTTATCCGTTTTTATCCGAAGCCTACCAATTTCTTCAGACAGCTTTTTAACATATTCTTCAACCGAAGCACCCTCCGGAACAGCGTAAAGCGGAGACCCTGGAATAGCATCTTCGAGGTTTGGAGCTGCTATCTTGACGCCGACTGCTGCTACAACTTTATCGACTTTCATAAAACCTCCTGTGGGAGCTCTAATCTCATCTAGAGGCTTGGGGAGGAGTAGCGACCTAACTTTAGTAACTATAGGCTTCTCTTTACCAGCTAAAACTATGATATCATCTACCTTTAGAATACCATCGTAGATTATTACGTTTACCGTCACCCCTAATCCGACTTCCTCTTTAACTTCCAGTACTGTTCCCCTAGCTGCTCCACTAGTAGTTTCAAGCCTCGCTTTAAGATACTGCTGAGTTAAACCTATAAGGACTAGGAGAAGGTCCGGTATCCCCTCACCCGTTTTAGCACTCACTGGAACAAGGGCTACGGTCCTAGTGAAATCTTTAATCCGATCATATCTATCTGCTTGGAAGCCCAATTTTGAAAGCTCTCCTATGATAAGATAGAGCCTGGCGTCTAGGTCTTTTCTAACGTAAGGGTCTTGAAGCCTAAAAGTCTCGTTGAACGGCTTGTCGTAGTTTGGCTTCCAACCAGGTATAAGGTCTATTTTATTAACGGCGACTAAGAACGGTACTTTCCTAGACCTTAAAAGCTCTATAGATTCTATCGTCTGCTCCTCCACGCCTTTAATAACGTCTATCACTAAAATCGCTATATCTGCTACGGAGCCTCCACGCATCCTCAAATTCATAAATGCGCTGTGACCTGGGGTGTCTATTACTAAGAGGCCTGGAACTCTTATCTTCCACCCAGTTTTAGCAAGTAGAGATTCACAAGACTTTTCCAACGCATCCAGAGGGAAGAAACTTGCACCTATATGTTGAGTCATTTCCCCAGGCTCTTTTAAGGTGACAGCAGTCCCCCTAATCTTATCTAAAAGCGTAGTTTTTCCGTGGTCTACATGTCCTAAGACAACAACTATGGGTTGTCTTATGGTTCTATCCTGCTTTTCAATATCCATATTCCTTCACTACTATCTTTCAAACCACTTATAGAGTTTTCTTACCCCAAAGAGACAACTAGAAGGCAATTACTCTTCAGACAACCTTTTAAACGCCCACTACGAGTAATCTAGAAAGAGGATTGAAGAGACTATGGAAGAGCCTATTAAGACACTCATATGGAAATATGCTTTACAGAACGCATACAGGTATGGAGGGAGAGCCCAGTCTAAAGCCGTTATAGGCAAAGTCTTAGCTGAAAAACCAGAGCTTAAAGCTCTGGCTAGAGAACTTACAAGCACTATCCAGCAGATCGTAGATGAAGTCAACCGCATGAGCTTAGAAGAACAAAGAAGAATTCTGGAAGAGAATTTTCCAGAATTATTGGCTGAAAGAGAAGTCGAGGCTACCGTAAAAACCCTACCGCCCCTCCCCAACGTAGATAAATATCCCATGGTTGTAACGAGGTATGCGCCAAATCCAGATTTCGTCCTACACTTCGGCCAGGCTAGGGCCATATACTTAAGCCACGACTATGCGAGAATCTACAAAGGAAAATTTATACTTAGATTTGAAGATACAGACCCTAAGAATAAAAAGCCAGTTTTAGAGTATTACGATGCCATTAGAGAGGATATAAAATGGCTTGGATGTAAATGGGATGAAGAGTATATTCAAAGCCTACGCCTACCCATATACTACGAGTATGCTAGAAAACTCATAGAGGCCGAAGCTGCATACGTCTGCACGTGTAAACCAGAGGCTTTTAAAGAAATGGTTATAGTAGGTAAACCATGTCCATGCAGGGGATTGACCGTTGAAGAGAACCTTGAAAGATGGGATAAAATGCTAGGTGACTACTATGGAGAGGGGGATGCGGTATTAAGGGTTAAAACAGACCTACAACATAAGAATGTTTCTGTAAGAGAATGGGTGGCGTTTAGAATAATAGACGCTTCTAAGAATCCACATCCAATAGTCGGGGATAAGTATAACCTCTGGCCAACTTATCACTTTGCAAACGGCTTAGACGACCATTTGATGGAGATTACACACATAATTAGAGGAAAGGAATTCCTATCAACACTCGATAGACATTTATACCTATACAAGCACTTTGGATGGAAGTATCCAGAAGCCATACACTACGGTAGATGGCTTCTTCCAAAGGGAGGAGCTATGTCTAAGTCTAAAACCCTTAGAGCCATTAAAGCTGGCCTCTTTAAGGGGTTTGACGATCCTCGACTGCCCACTCTTGCAGCTCTACGCCGTAGAGGAATACAGCCTGAAGCCATCCACCAGATGATTTTAGAAGTTGGCGTTAAACAGTCTGAAGTATCTCTAAGCTGGGACAACCTCTACGCCTACAATAAGCGGATTGTTGAGCCAAAGGCTAAGAGGCTGTTTTTCGTACATAACCCAGTTAGATTAAAAGTTTACGGATTAACGAGACAGTATGAGGCTAAGATACGGTTCCACCCATCTAAACCTGAAATGGGATTCCGTAGATTAAAAGTTGAAGTTAAGAACAACGGAGCAAGTTTATTCATATCTCCGGAGGACGCAAAGCTCCTGAAGGATAGGGGGATGGTTAGACTCATGGAGCTTTTCAACGTTAAATTAGAAAAGTCTTCAGACAATATGCTAGAAGCCATTCTCCTGAGTGAAACCTATGAAGAAGCTAGGAGGTTAAACATACCGCTAATACATTGGCTTCCAGCAGATCAGTACATTAAAGCTAGAGTTGTAATGCCAGATGCGACAGAACTGGAGGGGATTGTTGAAAACAACTGTTTAGCAGTTGAAGTCGGAGAAGTCGTGCAATTTGAAAGATTCGGATTCGTCAGATTAGACTCTAAAAATGGAGAATGGGTTTTCTACTACACCCATAAGTGAAAATTTTATTCATTATTGTACGTCAATTCCATCGGTGAGCATCTTAGAACCCTAAAGGGGAATGGATGAATGCAATTTCTTCTACGCCTCTAGCTGTAGAAATGCTAAAAGCCCTAGAAGCATCCATATTACCACTATGTTTTTAACTTTTCTGGCTTTCTCCCTTGATGGATTTCTCAGAATGATTATGGAGGAGACCGCGAAGCCTACATCAGCTAATGCTACTGTAAACGAATATCCTAGAGGTGGATTACCAGTAAGAATAGGTATAGGTGTGATTAAAACAGCTAATAAGTATAAGCCTGTTGCTACATAGGAGGCTATTCTACTCCCATGCTTCACAGCTATCGTATTAATACCGTAAATCCTATCCCCTTCTACGTCGACTATACCCTTCGTCACCTCTCTACCCGTATTTGATAGGAAGGCCGTTGAAGCCGCTAAAATATTCGATGTCTTCAATCTTCCCGTTAGAAGACCGCCGTATATGAAGGGGATTGCAACACATCCACTAACCATCATATTGCCTAAAAAACCCGTCTTTTTACCGTAGGATGTGTATATTACTGATAAGAATATGGATAGCAAAGCCAATACGAGGCATTTGTTGGAAGTAAAAGCTGAAGCAGATAGACCTATAATTAATAGTAGAATTGCATATATTAATGCTCGAGTGGGTCTTACAGCTCCACTCGGTATCGGCCTATTAGGCTCATTTATAGCATCTATATGACGGTCGAAGTAATCGTTTAAAGTCATTGAAGCACCTGTTAGAGTAAAACCAGTTATAAAGCCGAGTACTGCACTTTGAACTACCCAAAGCTTAATATTTGACTCAGCCATGTAAAGACCGACTAAGACAGCAAAGCCCATCATAAACGAGTTTACAGGTCTAAGTAATCTAACGTACTGTTTAATGTGCATCAGAAGTTAAATTATACGACCATGTTTAAAGTGTTTTCGATTCCGATACAACCTTAAGCCTATAAACCGCTTATGCTAAAGTATATCCAAGATACGCCAAAAACTATTAGAATTATACTAAAAAGCAACAGTATGTAGCGGTAGACTTTAAGGCCAAGCACTTTCTTCCCGAACTTTGAAAGATGTGCTAACAATCCAAGCCATAGATAGTCCATCCAAACATGAGACACATACATTACGGTTAACCCCTGTACTAAACCTAGACTCATAGCCTCATATATGAGGACTGAACCGATACTAAACCACCAAAGGAGGAAGTACGGGTTTAAACCAGACAGCATAACACCTGTTAGAATGGAGCCTCTTTCCAGGGAAACTTCGCTATTTGATGGAGACTGAGTTAATTTTAAACCTCCCTGAAGCTGAAGTACACCGAAAGCTATTAAAGCTAAACCTCCCACTATCCCTAAAAACTGTTTTACCGTTTGACTGATTAAGCTTAGTAGGCCAAACCATATGAGTATGACCAGTGGGAGTTCTACAATTGTATGCCCTAGTGCACAACCTAAACCAGCCTTAAGACCACCCTTACTACCACGGATGATCGTAGCTATTGTTAGAGGACCTGGACTTAATGCGCCCGAAGCTGTAATTATCGATACGTATATTATGAAGGAGAAAACATCCAAGCTTTTAACCTCTTGAACTCGCTGTACGCTTTCGGAGGAGAAGTTTATTTATAGCATTAACCATAGCTTCTACACTAGCCATAACTATGTCTTCTCTAGTGGCTCTAGCAGATACGATGCTACCTTCATCATCTTCAACTTTAATAACAACTTCCGCCAAAGCATCTGAGCCGCCAGTTATAGCTTCAAGTCTATACTCTTTCAAATTGACTTTTACCACCGGGTTTAAAACTTCTTGAAGAGCTTTAATTGCAGCATCTACCGGGCCAACACCCGTTTTAGATGCTACGTAGACTTTACCATCTATAGAGACTTTAACAGAAGCCGTGGGAATCACCTTATTACCCGTCATCACTGCCAATTCATCTAAGTTTAGAATTCTCTCTTCTCTAACCAATTCTCCGGCTACAACTCTAGCGATAGCCATTAAATCTTCCTCAGTAACTTGTTTACCCTTGTCGCCTAGCTCTTTAACCCTAGCTAAGACTTCTTTAACTTGAGCCTCACTAAGTTCAAGACCCATTTGACTGAGTATAGCTTTTAAACCGTGAGTACCAGCATGCTTACCAGCTAGAATCCTCCTCTCACGCCCTACGAATTCTGGCGGTATAGGCTCATAAGTTAATGGCTGTTCTATAACACCGTGGGTATGTATACCAGATTCATGGGCGAAGGCATTCTCACCGACTACGGCCTTATTTGGTTGCACTAGAATACCTGTCAACCTAGAAACTAGTCTAGAAGTCTGATATATTAGACTAGGATTAACGTTTGTTTCAAAACCATATATTAATTTAAGTGCAACTACGACTTCTTCTAAAGCGGCATTGCCAGCCCTCTCACCTAAACCATTAACCGTCACGTGGACTTGCTCAGCTCCAGCATCTAAAGCAGCTAAACTATTGGCAGTAGCCATTCCAAAGTCATCGTGGCAATGTACACTTAAAGGTCTATAAACGACCTTCTTCAAATCACATATTAGGTCATACATACGTTTAGGTGTCATCACCCCCACAGTATCTGGAACGTTTATCCTATCAACACCAGCATCACATAACGCTCTATAAAACTCCTTAAGAAATTCTACATCAGTTCTAGTGGCATCTTCAGCTGAGAATTCGACAGTTAAACCGTGAGCTTTAGCATAATCTAAAGCTTCTAAAGCCCTGTTTAAAACATCCTCCCTACTCATTTTAAGCTTATACTTTAAATGGATATCTGAAGTCGCTATAAAGAGATGTATACTGTTCAAACCGCAATCTATCACAGCATCTATGTCGGATTTTAAAGCTCTAGACAAACCGCAAACTTCAACTCTTAAACCATCCTTGGCTATCAATTTAACAGCTTCAGCTTCGCCTTTAGATGTTATTGGAAAACCAGCCTCAATAACATCTACACCCAGTTTATCTAATTGACGGGCTATGGCGAGTTTATCCTCAGCCGTCAAAGCTACGCCAGGCGTCTGCTCGCCATCTCGTAGCGTAGTGTCGAATATCCTTACATACCGCGGGGGCATAATTGAATAAAATGATGCCTGATATTAAAAAGCTTACCCTCTTAAAGACCCGCCAGAAGCGACTACTCTAATTAAAGAAGCAACCTTTAAACCCATATCCTTAGTCGACAAAGAGCCACCTAGATCGGGAGTAACGTATCCTCTCCTAAAAGCTTCTATGATGGATTTTTCTATGATTTTAGCTGCTTCCAAGCAGATTTCATCGTTATTTTTAAAACCCAACCATTCAAACATCATCTTAGACGCCAATATGAGGCTAGTAGGGTTGGCTATATTTCGACCTGCAATATCCCATGCAGCTCCATGAACTGGTTCAAAGAGGCCATACTTATCCCCGATGTTGGCGGCAGGTGCTACACCTAATCCGCCTACAAGCTGAGCCGCTTCATCGCTTAATATATCCCCAAACATGTTTGTAGTGACGATCACATCAAAGTCTTCAGGCTTCTTTATTAGAAACATCGCTGCGGCATCGACATAGAGTTCTTCGTATGAAATACCGGGATAGTTTCTAGCGACTGCTCGACAAGTCTCTGCGAACAGACCACACGTAGCTTTTAAAACATTAGCCTTATGCACAGCCGTAACCTTACGTTTAACATTTCTTCTGACAGCTTCTTCAAATGCGTATTTAGCTATACGCTCAGACCCAGCTCTAGTTATCACTCGTAGGCTTACGGCCACATCGCCCAGCATATATTCAAAGCCTTTATAGAGACCCTCAGTATTTTCTCTAACTATTACAAAATCTACGTTAGGCTTTAAACACGGAACATTCGGATAGGATTTAAACGGTCTAACATTTGCATAGAGGTCTAGTAGCTGTCTAAGCTTCACTATGACCGCGGCTGCCGTTTCACCTACGGGACCCTTTAATGTGGCGTCAGACTTCGTAATCGATTTAACCGTTTCTTCAGGCAACGCAATACCATGCTTCTGTAAACACCCATCCCCAGCTTCAAGAAACCTATAGTTGACGTTTAGACCTAGAGTATTCTCAACAGCATTTAAAACCGTCATAGTGGCTTCAGTTAATTCTGGGCCTATACCGTCGCCGGGTATTAAGGCAATGTTGTAGGTTTTCAGGTTAACCTCCTCCGCAGATAAGCTACTAAACCACCATCCTTAAGTATTTCCAGTATGAATTCTGGAAGAGCTTTAGTCCTATAGACTTCATTCTTAGACGTATTAATTATTACTCCCTCTGCCAAATTTACTGTAATTGAGTCGCCGTTATTCAGCCTCTCCGAAGCCTCTGGACATACAACTATAGGTAAACCGATGTTAATGGCGTTTCTGTAGAATATTCTGGCAAATGACTTTGCGATTATACATTTAACGCCAGCATGCTTTAAAGCAACCGGAGCCTCTTCTCTACTGGATCCGCATCCGAAGTTTTTACCAACTACTAGAATGCCAGTCTGCTTAATCTTGTTGGAGAACTCTGGGTCTATCCCTTCTAAAGCATGTCTTCCAAGTTCTTCATAGTCTGTTATACCAAGGTATTTACCTGGCACTATAACGTCTGTGTCTATGTTGTCTCCATATTTTACAACTGAACCACTTACTATCATGCTACCACCTCCCTAGGATCTGTTATAACGCCTGTTAAAGCAGACGCCATAACTGTTGCCGGAGAAGCCAAGTAAACTCTAGCCTTAGGACTACCCATACGCCCGATGAAGTTTCTATTTATTGAAGCTATGCATACTTCACCTTCACTTATAACACCCATATGCGCTCCTATGCAAGCACCACACGTTGGATTACAGACTAGAGCACCAGCTTGTAGAAATATATCGATTAAACCTTCTTTTAATGCATCTTGATACACTTCTTGAGAAGCTGGAACGATTACCGCTCTAACGTCGGGTTTAACTTTCCTACCTTTAGCTATTCTAGCAGCTAGTCTTAAATCTTCAAGACGCCCATTAGTGCAAGAACCTATGTATGCTTGATCTATCTTAATACCTTCGGCTTCAGATACCGGCTTAACATTGTCTACGGAGTTTGGACATGCTACTTGAGGCTCCAACTTTGAAACGTCAAAAGTGTAAATTTCATCGAATGTAGCATTATGATCGCTACGAAAGCCCGGACTATATGGTATGTTTTTAGACTTGAAAAACTGCTCAGTAACGTGGTCTGGTTCAACTATTCCAGTTTTAGCACCCATTTCAACAGCCATATTGCACATAGTCATACGTCCACCTACACTCATATTCTCCACGGTAGACCCTTTGAAAATAACGGCCTTGTAGACGGCACCTGAAACACTTAAACATCCTATGACGTAAAGTATCACGTCTTTAGGGGTAACCATATCTCCCAATTCACCGTCAATCTTCACACAGACTGTTTCTGGAACCCTGAGCCAAGTTTCACCAGTAGCTAGAACAGCTGCTACATCGGTGGCTCCCATACCTGTTGAAAAAGCCCCAACCGCACCATAAGTACACGTATGAGAGTCTGCACCTATTATGAGTTCACCTGGCTTAGCATGGCCCTTCTCGACCATAACTTGATGGCATATCCCGCCTCTACCGATGTCGTAAAACCACTTAATCCTCTGCTCTTTAACGAATTCCCTAATGATCTTCTGGTTTAAAGCGGCTCTTTCAGTATTCGGAGGCACTAAATGGTCGAATATTACAACCACTCTATCGGGATCCCAGACCTTGGAAACACCTATCTCTCTAAAGGCTTTAACGGTCAAAGGGCCAGTCAAATCATGGAACATTACTCGGTCAACCTTAGCATTTACTATCTCACCAGGCTCCACTCTACTTTTACCTGAAACTCTACACAATATCTTCTCAACAATATTCATCGAGACCACTAATAACACTTATCTAGAGACTTAAGTGTTTGCCTTTTATTACTTTCGCTTCTCCAAACAGACTTCAATATATTTTCACTAAGCCTTATTTCAAGCACTTTCAATAGATTTCCATGGTCTTCTCCGCTGATGAAGAAGAAAAATGTGGGGGAAGTTTAGAACGGTATAAAGAACCTTACCGTTCCTATTAGGTAAGCTATTAAGTTTGCCAGTGCATATCCGGCTACTCCACCGCTTACAAATGGTATAGCATATTTTTCATATGCTTTGCTTCCACCCATTCTGAGAGTGAGCAATTTAGCTATCCAAGCAGCTAGGAAAGTGGTCCATTCCTTCATGTGGTTGGGGGCGATGCTTGTAGCTATTATGAAGCCTACTGGATGTATGGGCCACCATAGGAATCTGGCTCTTAAGAGGAAAAGCACCATGGTTATTATAAAGCCTATGGCTCCAGCTGCTAATTGGAATCCGCTTGCAGGAGCACGGTCATAGTCGCCGAAGTCGTTATCACACCAGTCTGTTACGGAGCATTCTCCCCATATCGGAACACGGCCAACGCCTAGAATATTGACTATCCAAACTCTTGTTACCATTGCAACGAATATGGATATTACGCTGACGATTGTAGTTAATATAAACACATCTTTAAGGTTGATTTTAGCTAAGCCTCCCATCTTAAGGTTTTGAATCGTAAGATAGGCTCCAGTCTGCAATCCCATGGTTACGTGGTTTACACCTGTGGCAAGGAATGTATGGGTCATAACCCAGTCTGTCGTATAGGTTTCAGGGCGATTCTGGAACCATATGATTCTTAGCGGCCAGCTAGGCCAGTAGCCCCTGTTATGAATGTATCCGCATCCGCTTAGTCCTAGGACATACGTTGCTGCAACCACGTTTATGAATGCTCCTATTATTAGGACTGATAGTGCTGTTCCTAAGCTTAAACCTGCCGAGAAGCAGAAAGCTAGAACTACTATGGCTGAGCCTACTATGAGTATATATACAGTTCTATAGCTGAATGGTTCTCCAGCCTCTTCAGGCGTTTTACCACGACCGCCGTGGACGGCGAGTCTTATTGTTTCAGCAAGGTAGCTTCTGGCGTGGAATATCATCATAACTGTTACAGCTGCTGTTCCACCTATCATGGTCATCCACATCCAGTAGTACGGTGGACCGTACAGAGGTGATATTTCGAAGCCACCCCATGCTCTAACTCTGCAGGCGCTACCCATATTAAATACACCTGTGTAGTAGCCCATAGTGTAGGCTACTTGAGCCAGTATCATTATGATTATCTGGAAAACCCATACTGTGAAGAGAACTTCTAAGGGAGCAAGATAGTATATGAAGAACGGTAAAATGTTTTTAGAGTAGCCTGGAAACCATACTATAGCACTTGCTATAGGATGATTTGGAAGTAGACATACACAGCCCTGTGGGCTAGTCTCTTCTACAGGCGTGCCTCTGAAGGCTAAGACGTCAGGCCACCAAGGAAACATATACGTCATCATAATTTGAAATTCGTAGACAAGCGCTATAATGAAGCCTATAATAAATAGACTTCTAGTTCTTTCTAAGCTAGGCTCGCCAGAAGCTACATTTATAATCTCATGTGTTGCTATGACATATGGAAATGGAACCTTCTCTATGTCCAACCATCTACGTCTGAATAGAAGCATTACGCTTGAGCCGAAAAGATAGAATACAATAAAGTACATAGACCAGAATACTATGCTTCCACTCCATGCGCTCCAATTCACAGTAGCACCACCGACGGTTATAAGTCTTACAACTTCAATGGGAGGCATCCACCACCAACTCTGAACTACAGGTAAAAACTCCGGCTGTGTCTGTAGTATAGTTCTACTAAAGCCAACAGGAAAAGATGCGAAAGTCTCATAATGCCCAATACCATACATACCGACTGCTGCACCTACGATGTACAATAAGACAAACGGTGAAGTCGATATCTTGAATTTTAGAAGTCTAAACGGATACGCTAACAGTATTACTAAAAGACTCATTATTGGAATACCCATAGTCTTAGAAACGGTACCCCACGCATAACGACACATGAAAGCACCGCCCACTGAACCATTTAAAGCGATCTCTACAGTACCTATGAAACTCAGTACTACGGATAGAATGGCCAAGGAAATTAGTAGAGGGGGTTTAATCTTAAACTCTTCAATAGATTTTTCTGACATTATCTCCCATCGACTCTTTTATGTTAAAGGTGTATATAATACTTTGCAAGCTTCGCTGGCTTTCGATTTATTAATTTGCATCTTGCTAAGACATTTATGCTCCAAATGTAGAGTGGATAACAGTAGTGGTCTTGAAAAACGCTGATGAAGGGTAGAAGCATAAATGGTTTGAAGGAGGATGCCATTAAAAGCCTAGTTAAAGGCATTATCTACTGGATAGGTTCGACAAGAAAAACCACATAGACGCTAGGAAGAGATACAGGCAGTCTTAAAAGGAGGAGCATCGAATAGCCACGATCTATGCATCAAAATAGTTACTCTTTTTTGATGTGCTGGGAAGAGTGTGAGATAAGTCTTAGAACGTATTCACCTCAACTGATATAGTTAACACTGATATAGCTAACTTTGAGTTTTTGAACTCTAAATCCATCGCAGAATAAATACATAGTAGTTCCATATGGCCAGCCGCTCTCTAAACTTTAGTTTAATTTCCGAATTCACGTAATATGTTAGCGGCGTATGCGACGCCTTTGACTAAATGGTCAATTGTATTAAACTCGTTAGGAGCATGGGCTTTAGAGAAAGGTGGAGCGCACCCAGTCCAAATAGAGTTTAAATGTAGAAGTCTGGTAAAAACGTAATCTGGTCCTGAGCCAGCAGCACTTGGATATAATATTGGTCTAGCTTTGTACGCTTCCTCAGCTGCATACGAGGAGGTTTTAACTATCCGTGCTGAAGGGGGTGTTTTAGACGGCAAGAGAGAACCTAATTTAACGATTTCCACGTCTCTGTAGCCCTTAGAGTCTAAATGTCTTCTAAGAAGGGTTAAGAGTTTATCTGGATTTTGATTCATTACTAATCTGAAATCCAACTTTACAACGGCTTCGCATGGAAGGACGGTTTTAGGACCCTCTTCAATATAACCACACCTTAAACCAGCAATGTTAGCAGTGGGTTCACATATTAACTTTCTAAGCGCATCAACTCCTTTAACCCCATCTAGGAATTCTTCAACCCCAAATTCTCTCATAATATCCTCATCTTCATGAGGGAGTTCCGAGATTAACCTAGCTTCTTCTGGAGTAATTGGTTGAATATCATCATACCAGCCTTTAATATTTATCCGTCCATCTGGAGACCTTATAGAGTTTAAAGCCCATACAAGCCTCCAAGCTGGATTAGCAATCAGTGGTGCATAAGAAGAGTGGGCATCTACCTTAGCAGTTTTACACCTCAGCTCGACATATAACATACCCTTAACTCCTAAGTAAATCGATGGTCTATTCGAAGGATGGAGCCCACCATCCCAACATACAACGGCATCAGACTTAAGAAGGTCTTTATGGGTTTCTACGAAATCTGGAAGGTTTGGACTTCCAATCTCCTCTTCGCCTTCGAAGAGAAACTTGACGTTTACAGGCGTAGACTTTCCACTTTTGATATAATATTCAACTGCTTTAAGAAAAGCCATTATATTGCCCTTTGAATCTGAAGCCCCCCTCGCTATGATCTTACCGTCCACCACTTCCGCTTCAAAAGGCGGGTAGACCCATTCGCTTAGGGGGTCTGGAGGCTGAACATCGTAGTGGCTATAGATTAAAAGAGTCTTACTAGACTCTTGAGATTTAACTTCACCATAGACTACTGGATTACCCTTACTTTGAACAACATCAGCATACATGCCTAGATCTTCCATTAAATCTCTCAGAAGAAGAGCACATTCATTGATGCCTATGTTTTTCGCCGAAATACTCGGTTGTCTGAGGAGACACCGGTACTTATCTATAAAATCGTCAAGCGTAAGCTTCACATAACTTAATATATCCATACAGAAAGATAATTGGCTAGAAGAAGTAGATTAACGTTTAGATAACGCTCCCAAGATGCAATGGAAGGAGTGTTATTCTTTCAGAGGAAGCTCCACAACGCTTCCAGTAGCGGAAGACCTATAGATCGCCCTTATGAGTTCTAGACTCCTACGCCCTTCATAACCGTCCACTCGAGGCTTTCTATCTTCTAAAATCGCATCGACGAAATCCTTTAAGAGACGTTTATGGTTTTCTATGGGAACTGCTTCAGGTCTCTCCCATGATTTAAGTCCCTCTATCCTTTTAACCGGAGGCTTTAAAGTTGGAATTTCCTCAGCAATCTTCATAAACTTGACTTCATCCCCTTCAACTATAACTGTTCCCTTCAAACCATGAATCTCCAATCTCGTGGGTAGACCCGGGTACGTGGCGGTGCTAGCCTGTATGACTCCTAATGCACCGTTTCTGAATCTGACTATGGCTGCCGCTAGGTCTTCAACCTCAATATTATGACCTACTGTAGCTACTTTAGCCCAGACAGACTCAGGTTCGCCCATAATCCATAGAAGTAAGTCTATCGTGTGAATTGCCTGGTTTATTAGAGCCCCACCTCCCTCCGTAGCTAGTCTACCCCTCCACGAGCTACTTGTATAGTATTCCTCGGTTCTGTACCATTCAACTACGGCTTCACCCATTACCAGTCTTCCAAGGGCACCCTTATCTACAAGAGATTTCACAAAATTGAAGGAGTCGTCGAATCTAGATTGTAAGATTACACCAAGCTTAACACCTCTAGTCTCAGCTCTCCTTATAAGCTCATCAGCTTCTGTTAGATTGATTGCCATAGGTTTATCCACGAGTACATTAATACCGTTCTCTATCGCCTCTAAAGCTACCTGAAAATGCACATAGTGAGGAGCTGAGACAGCTAATATGTCAGGCTTCTCTAAATTGAACATATCGTAGACGTTTGAATATGCAACTTTAAACCCGTATTTTCTAGCAAATTCTTCAGTTTTAGCCTTATTTCTAGCTACAACACCAGTAAGTTCTAGAAGGCCTTCTTTGGCAAGCTCAGCTGCAGCTCCAGATATAAAGCTACTACCCACACCCGTACCTACAACGCCAAACTTTAAACGGGTTGACACTTTAACACCGTCTAGAAATTTAGAATATAAGTAGATGTAAACTTTTTCACCTCTTATCCATGCAAATAGCCTCAGCCCAATCGTAAAACACAGCTTAAAAACATTAGGTTGGTTAGTAATTCTTAAAAAGAAACCTTAGAGAAAATATTTAAACGTGGTTATTTTGACACCCCGTGAGAGAATTATTGCTACTTTACAACATAGAGAGGATAGATTGGATAGAATACCCATACACGATAGTCCGTGGGCTGCCACAGTCAATAGGTGGATAAGAGAAGGCTTACCTGACGGTCAATCTCCTGACGATTATTTCGGCTACGAGATTGCCCAGTTTAGCGCAGATACATCTCCTATGTTCCCCGTTGAAGTAATACATGAAGACGCGGAGTACATAATTGAGAGGACCTCATATGGAGGAATACGTAGAAACCATAAGGATTACTCTACAACTCCAGAGATAATAGATTGGCCATGTAAAACCAAAGAAGATTGGGAGAAGATTAAGGTTAGACTTCAGCCTAGTGAGAGGAGGGTTGATTGGGTCTCATCATTGAACGCATACCATAGGGAGAGGAGCCGTGGAAAGTTTATAATGTATGGTGCAGCCGTAGGCTACGATAAGATTCAAAACTATGTAAAGTCTACAGAGCTCCTTAAAGCCGTTATAAGAGACCCTGAATGGGTTAAAGACATGTACTGGACAGACGCTAAACTCGCCATGGATATGTGTGACATCATGATCAAAGGGGGTTTTAAATTCGACGGAGCATTCTTATACTGTGACTTAGGTTATAGAAAAGGGCTATTCTTCTCACCGAGACACTATGAGGAACAATTGCATCCAGTGTTCAAGGAATTGTGCAGGTTTTTCAAGTCTAGAGGAATGTACGTGTTTCTCCACTGTTGCGGCAATGTGAAAGACTTAATACCATACTTCATAGAGGAGGGGATAGACGTCCTACAGCCTCTAGAAGTTAAAGCAGGTATGGATCTCATAGAACTTAAGGAAAAATATGGAGATAAGATGACTTTCATGGGCGGTATAGACGTTAGACTCATGGCTTTAGACGACCCTAAACCCATAGAGGAGGAGATTAAGAGGAAGATTACCTTTGCGAAGCAGGGTGGAGGTTACATATATCACTCAGACCACTCTATTCCAAAGAATGTAAGTTTTCAAAACTATAAACGCGTAATAGAACTCGTCCACAAATACGGTAGATACCGTTAGAAACAATGCGAAGCCGTAGGAATTTCAAATAAACTGTCCGTTCGATTTTCGGCTTTAATACTATTCTAACGTAGCCTACTGTTAAAACTGAATCGGAGTGAAAGTTTAATTTTCAGATCTAGTAAAATTTAATCTACGTATGATTCTGACGCGTAGGAAACTCGCATCTATGATAGACTATGCTCTAGTAAAACCCACGCATAGTCTTACAGATATAGAGGAGGCGGCTAAAGTCGCAAAAGCAAACAGTATAGGCGTCCTCTGCGTCCTACCAGTTATGGTGGAACATGCAGTTAAACTACTTAAAGGATCCGAGACAAAGGTATGTTCAACCGTGGGTTTTCCATTTGGCTCATCAACCACTAAGTTGAAGGTTTTAGAGGCTGAAGAGGCCATAAATGATGGAGCTTGTGAAATAGACATTGTTATGAATATCCCATTTTTCAAATCTAAGCTTTATGAGAAGGTTAAATCCGATATAGAAGCCGTGTTGAAAATTTCAAAACCCAGAGGTGTAAAGGTCAAGGTGATAATTGAAACGGGATATCTAACAGCTGAAGAGATAGCATTAGCATGTAGGATGGTTGATGAGACAGGGGCTGACTACATTAAAACATGTACTGGCTTCGGTCCCCGTGGCACTACGATTGAGGATATTGAAATCATAAAGAGAAACGTTAAGATGGCTAAGATAAAAGCTGCTGGTGGAATTTCATCTTTTGAAAAAGCCCTTCAATTTATTAAAATGGGTGTTGAACGTATAGGTACATCCAACGCTTTGGAAATCTTGAAAGGTTGGAGCCCAGTGGAAATTTAATTTTAAAGAATAATATGGCATTTTTATATGTACTTGATCGAGTTAAAAGAGAACCTATAAGCTTTTATCTTGTAAAGAGTTTAACATGATCTAATTGAAGCCCAAATTTGTTGTGGTAGATAGTTCCCAAAGTCCGTATTCATTACTTAGACCCATACCCATAGATTCCGTCAAACTTAAGGATGGTTTCTGGGCTCCTAGAATAAAAACGCTCATAGAGGTGACGCTTCCGACACAATATGAAATGCTTGAGGAAACGGGGAGGATAGATAACTTCCGTAGAGCAACTAGGAAGATAAAAGCTGAGTTTAAAGGGTTATTCTTCAACGATTCAGACGTCTATAAGTGGATTGAAGCAACATCCTACGCTTTAGCTTACGATTATGACAGACGCTTAGAAAAAATTATGGATAATGTGATTGTCGATATAGCTGATGCCCAAGATGCGAATGGATACTTAAATACATATTTTACATTTGAAAGAAAAGCTCAACGATGGACCAATCTACGTGATATGCATGAATTGTATTGCGCAGGTCATCTTATCCAAGCGGCCGTTGCTCATTATAGGGCAACTGGCAAGAGGACGCTTTTAGATGTAAGTATTAAACTGGCAAATCACATACTCAGCATATTTGGACCAGGTAAAAGACAAGGAGTACCAGGACATCCTGAAGTTGAAATGGCACTTGTAGAACTTTATAGAACCACACGTATGAGCGACTTTCTAAGCTTAGCGAAGTTTTTCATAGATAACCGTGGTAGAGGTTTAATCGGTGGAAGCTCATATCACATAGATCACAAACCATTTAGAGAGTTAGACGAAATAGTTGGCCATGCTGTGAGAAGCGTCTACTTAAACTGTGGTGCTACAGACGTCTACATGGAGACTGGAGATGAAAGCCTTCTAAAAGCCTTAGAGCGTTTATGGCAAAATATGGTTAATTGTAAAATGTATGTTACTGGAGGATTAGGCTCTAGGTATGAGGGTGAGGCTTTTGGAGAAAACTATGAACTACCGAATAGACGCGCTTACGCTGAAACATGTGCCGCCGTAGCGAATGTTATGTGGAATTGGCGTATGCTTTTAGCAACTGGTAAAGCAGAGTACGCTGATATTATAGAGCTGGCTCTATACAATGGAGCTCTTGCAGGAATTGGTTTAGACGGTGAGACGTACTTCTACGTCAACCCACTGGCAGATAGAGGAGCCCATAGAAGAAGCAGATGGTTCGATTGCGCATGTTGTCCACCGAATATAGCGAGGCTTATAGCGTCTGTTTCAGGCTACTTTTACAGCACTTCACAAGATGGAATATGGATACATATTTATGCAACTAATGAGACGACCATAGAATTTAACGGTGGACTTGTTAAGTTAACCCAGAATACTGATTATCCTTGGGATGGTCACGTTGAAATAACCGTATACCCTGAAAAGCTGTCAGAGTTTTCAATATTCTTACGTATCCCAGGGTGGAGTTTACGGACGACTGTAGCCTTAAATGGTGAGCCCTTGGATTGCAATATAAAACCTCCGCAGTATTTAGAGGTTAAAAGAACCTGGGAGAAGGGAGATGTAATATCGATGGATTTGGATATGCGAGTGAACGTCTTATTATCCCATCCGCACGTTCTGGAGAACTTTTGCAGAATTGCATTAAAACGGGGGCCTTTCGTCTACTGCGTAGAACAGGCGGATAACCCAGGTTTCGACGTATGGAATTTAATAGTTTCTCCAAACCCATCGTTTAACATTATGCGAAGACCAGATTTACTCGGCGGAATTCGTACAATCGAATGTGATGGTTTCGTTGTTAATAAAAATCCTAAGTCTCTCTACTCCAGTCTTGAAGAAACCACGATAGAGATTAAGCCAGTTAAATTTACAGCCATACCTTATTATGCCTGGGCTAATAGAGAACCGGGACCTATGGTCGTGTGGATTCCGATGTTTAACATGGATTTAATTAAGCGATATTCATCATAACTAGCTGTAGTTTGACCTTCCGTGTATTCCAATTAAATTTTATATAAGCATTCATCGTTGTCTTTTTGTTTTGGCTAGATTAACTTCTAAACTTTCTAAGGTCAAAGGACATCGTAGTGGTGCGTTGCGAAGGGTTTAAAGAACACGTAGGTAGAATTTTATTGGTTAGATTAAGCTCTCCCCGAAAAGCTAAGTGAAAAGGATATTAAAGAAGATAACATACCAGACGGGAAATGAAAAGTGAACTGTAGAGACAGATGATGGTTTCGCCATAATCCGTACAAACGGAAAGATGGTTTTAAGGTAATAGAGAAGAAGAAAAATCCTTCAAAACCAACTCAAGCTATAAATGCATATGCTAATTGTAAACAAGAAGTTAAAGACGCAGGCTACATCATAATATCCTGGTGGAATTATGAGTACCTGAATTATTGGTATGTAGGATCAACAGGTATATACGATCAGAGTAAAAAAGAGCCTAAAGAATGGGTTTACGATTCTAGATTCCTTACGAATAGCTTAGACGAAATAACTCAAGTAGCACCACAATTGTATTTGCTCTTACCTTTTACGTCTACTAAATGTTTCATAATGAATTTACGCTTTTAAGTAGAAGTTGGACTATGGATATAGGGGAGAATAAACTCATAATAGATACTTTAGAGTTTATAGAAGACAGACTATTATATTGGCTTTCTAATCTTCCATTTTGTCTCCCCAGAAACGTCCTCAAGTTCTACGCCTAGCTCTCTAAGTCTACTTCTTACCATATCTGATATATCATATCGTTTTTCTCTTCTAAAGATTTCTCGAACTTCTACTATGAGTTGAATAAGCTGATCGACGAGTCCTTTTGAAGGCAAGGGTTCATATACTTCGAGGATTCCGAAAACTTTTCTGACCATGTTTAGAAGCTCTAAGACTTGCTCTTTGACTTCTCTATTCAACTTAGAAGCTGTTCCTAATATGCTGTTGAAAGCTCTCATGTAGTTGAATAAAACCGCCAAAGCACCTGGGGTATCTAAGTCGTCATCCATACGCTCTTCAAAATCTATTCTAGCCTTTTTAGTAATATCAAGGATTTTCTTTTCATCTTCGCTTAGAGTAGATTCAACTTTTTCAATAGATTCAACTTTTTCAATAAAGTCTGAGAGACGGCGTAGGTTTTCTTCAGCCATTTTAATGGAGTTTTCATTGAAGTCAACATCGCTTCTATAGTGTGCCGATATGTAAAACATACGTAGGACATCTCTCCCCCACCTATCTAAAGCCTCGTTAAGTCTTATGATGTTGCCCTTGCTCTTACTCATCTTCTCTCCGTTTATCGTTAAAAGTCCACAGTGAACCCAGTACTTCACAAACGGCTTCTTACCAGTATATGCTTCGCTCTGAGCTAAAGAATTCTCATGGTGGGGGAAGATTAATTCTCTAGCACCACCATGGATATCTATCTGTTCTCCGAGGTACTTTATACTCATAACTGAACACTCTATGTGCCATCCTGGGAAGCCATAGCCCCAAGGAGATCTCCACCTCAACGGATAATCTTCTGAAGCTGTCTTCCACAAAGCGAAGTCAGCGGGGTTACGCTTCCTTGGGTCTGGTTCAACTCTGTGCATTATAAGTTCCTCTCTCCGTACACCTGACAATTTACCGTAATCTTCAAACTTTGAGACGTCGAAGTAAACATCTCCATCTACTACGTAACCGTAGCCCTTCTCTATTAGCCTCTCGATTACTTCAATCATTTCCATGATATGACCACTAGCCCTAGGTTGAATACTCGGCCTTTTATTTCCAAGTCTATCCATAGCCTCAAAGTACTCGAGTAGATATTTATCGGCTATCTCCATTGGATGGAGCTTTTCACGTTTCGCCCCTAGAATCATACGATCTTCTCCAACAGCCTCCAGAATATGCCCCACATCTGTGATGTTTCGGATGTATTTAACTCGGAACCCCTTATATTCAAGCCACCTGATAAGTATATCGTAGACGACACTTGCCCTACCGTGTCCCAAGTGAGGACTGTCATAAACTGTTGGACCGCAGACGTAAATTTTAACGATACCTGGGTCTATGGTTTGAAAGACCTCTTTCCGCCTAGTCAGAGTATTGTAGATTCTTATCGGCATGCTACATTAGCATAACAGTAGAGTTACTTAAATTATTTCTTCTAGGGAAAAGCTTTATATTGTAAGTCGATTTTAAAAGGTTGGAGGTAAAATTGAAGAGAAGAGCCCATGCACATGGTAAATCCCACTCAACTAGACCTATAGCGAAGAGACCACCACCTTGGTGTAATTATAAGCCTGAGGAAGTAGAGGCATTGGTTGTTAAACTTGGTAAAGACATGATACAACCGAGTATGATAGGAACCATATTGAGAGACCAATATGGAATACCTCTTGTTAAACAAATAACAGGGAAAACAGTTATGGAAATACTTGAAGAGCACGGCTTAGCCCCCAACATCCCTGAAGATTTAACAAACCTCTTAAGAAAAGCAACCAGGTTGAGAAGACATTGTGAAAGCCATCGAAAAGATAAATCGAATAAAAGGGCTCTTCAAATAATAGAGGCGAAGATATATAGGCTCTCAAAATACTATAAATCTATCGGAAGACTGCCTCAGGACTGGACTTATAAGGCCGTTGTATTATCCGCGGAGTAGACTTGAAAAAGCTAATGAGTTATTCCTACTCTAGTGTAGATTTCTCTTGGAGCCTTAACTTCGACAACCATATTCACTATATCGGCTCTATTTATAAGCTCGGGTGGACAGTACCTGCCAGTTAGTACAACGTCTGTTTCATCTGGAACCTCGTTTAAAAGCTCGAGAATACTCTTGGTATCTAAAAGTCCTACGAAGGCGGCAAGACAAATCTCATCTAAAACTAGTAGATGGGGTTTACTCTTTAAGACCTCTCTAGCCTTCTCAAGACCTTTTCTCGCTAGGATTTTATCTTCTTCAGATGGGTTTCGTAAGTCCACCCATTCTCTCCTTCCAAACTGGTATATTTCATAGTAGGGTTTAAGCAACTCCATAACCTTATATTCACCTATATCTTTACGACCCTTCATAAACTGAATTATCACAGCTCTTAAGCCATGGCCTATGCATCTTAAAGCCAAGCCTAAAGCGTTAGTCGTCTTTCCAGCGCCAGTCCCATAGTAGAGGAAAATCTTACCCATAGACTACTCTACCTCACAAACTGGACAACTACTGATGGGTTTAACTCCAACTTCTAAAACCTGTTCTTTTCTACTACCATATCTGTAGACTGTAATACCTTTACATCCTAGTCTATGTGCCAATAAGAATGCCTTTTTAACAGCCTCAGGTGAAGCATCCTGCTTTAAATTTATGGTTTTTGAAACGGCATTATCTGTAAACTCTTGAAATGCCGCTTGAACTTTAACATGCCAATCTACGTCTACTTCTAATGCCGTTACAAAGACCTTCTTAATGTCCTCAGGAACCCCTTGAACGTTTGCAAGAGAGCCAGACTTAGATATTTCAGTTATCAATTCATCAGAATAAAGCCCCCTCTCTCTAAGAACTTCTTCAAGAATATGGTTTACTTCAAAAAGCTTCACACTCCCAAGTACAGTCCTAGAATAGGCTAGGGCAAAGTTAGGTTCTATACCACTTGAAGTCCCTGCTATTAAACTTATGGTTCCCGTTGGAGCTATAGTTGTCGTAGCGGCGTTTCTAATGCCATGGTTTTTAATCAAATCTCTAACCTCATCCCAGTTCAAATGGCGGTATTTCGCTTCCCCTCCAGCTTCAAACGGCATTATAGGGACTTCAGAATCGTAGATTGACCCTTTAAACGCAGGAAACGGCCCCCTACTTTCCGCAAGTTCTATTGAAGCAAGCTTACTATGGTAGTTTATATACTCCATAATCCTCCTGGCGAGGACCACTGCTTCCTCAGAATCATACGGTATTCCAAGTCTGAAGAGCATATTAGCCCAACCCATGATTCCCAGCCCTATTTTACGAGTTCTAAGAGTTGCTTTCTCGATTTCATCTGTTGGAAAGTTATTCGCATCTATCACATTATCCAAGAAGTGAACAGCAACCTTAACTACTTCTCTAAGCTTCTTCCAATCAACATCCCATCTACCGTTTTCATTCTTCACCATCAACTCCAGGTTAATAGATCCTAGATTGCATGATTCATATGGAAGTAAAGGCTGCTCACCGCATGGGTTTGTAGCTTCAATTGCCCCTAATTGCGGAGTTGGATTATGCTTATTGATCGTGTCTATGAATATTAACCCTGGATCCCCAGTCCTCCAGGCATTGTAAACTATTAAGTCAAACAGATATCTAGCGTTGACTTTCCGAACAGATTCACCAGTTCTTGGGTTTATAAGCTCAAAATCTTCACCTTTTTCAACAGCCTCCATAAAATCATCTGTCACAGCAACAGAGATATTGAAGTTCCTCAAAATACCTTCTTCACTCTTTGCGTATATGAAATCAATTATATCTGGATGGTCTATCCTCAAGATTCCCATATTGGCTCCCCGACGCTTTCCACCCTGCTTAATAACTTCAGTAGCCACATCGTAAATACGCATAAAGCTCACAGGACCCGATGCAATACCACTTGTAGATTTGACGACATCACCCTTAGGCCTAAGCTTTGAAAAGTTAAATCCTGTGCCTCCACCGCTCTTATGAATTAATGCTGTGTTTTTTAGAGACTCGAAAATACTCTCCATAGAATCTTCTATTGGAAGAACGAAACACGCTGAAAGTTGACCTAAAGGTGCGTTTGCGTTCATAAGTGTTGGTGAATTCGGTAAGAAGTATCGGTTAGCCATTACTTGGAAAAACACATCGATAACGTTTTCGTAGAGGTCGTTCCACCGTTCTTCTAGCAAGGACAATAATTTTTCAAATTCAACTTTCATTTTACCTTCTTTGCCAAGTCTATTATAGAGCCTTTTCATCATTTCAAGTTCGTAGTTTGAAAGTTCAATACTAGTTCTATATTCATAGTCTTGAACCTGTCTTACCGGTTGTTTAGCGTCCTTATCGTAGACATCATCCCAATAAAAAGCATCTACTAGACCTATGTATCTTGCAACTCTTATAAGCATCTGTTTAGGCGTTTCACATACTTCACCTCTCTCATCCCTCAAGAGATATCGGCTTCTCAATATTGTTATTGCATTAACCGTAAGTTTCATATCATCTACGACTCCAAGCATGCGTTTAAATTCTCTAATTTCAGTACGTTTACGTCTATAAAGTATGTAGGCCTTAGCAACCTCATAAAGTCCATGCTTAACCAACGTTTCTTCGACAATATCCTGAATCTGCTCAACATGTGGTGTATGTTCGAAGCCAAACTTTTCATCAAGAATACTGACCACTTCGTTTCCAAGTTTCACGGCGAGGACTCTATCATTTAAACCCGTTGCTTTAAACGCTTTCCAAATAGCTTCAATTATACGATTCTTATCAAAATCGACTATACGACCATCTCTTTTGATAACTTTCAGGGGAGGCAAGTTACATCAATCGACTATTTAAACTAAGGAAGTATTAAACCTATGGGTTAAGTGTGAAACCATAGGGGGAGTTTGTACTTGCGCGTAAATATGGGAAATACTTCTAAAGATATAAATGGAAAGCTAAATGTTTGTTTCCTTTAAGTTTAGATTCATACTTTTCTCGACTTCGTAGACCAATCTAGCCACCACAACCCAAGCATTTAAAGTCTTAGGATATATGGCATAGCATGAATCGAATAACTTCACATTTGCTTCTTTAAATTCTCCATGTGGGAAGCAACCGACAACCGTCATGACCGAATCCACGTTGGTTAACTCTAGGACTATATTTTGCAGTGGCTTTAGAAGCCCACCACTTGAAAAGCCGATCACCATGTCAGGCTTAAGTTCGTTTTTTAAATCGGCTAAGGAGCCCTTCCGAAGGGTTATTAGCACTTCACCTTCAGGAGGAACTCTTCCAATTCTGAAAAGTTGCTCCATTAGGCCTTTAAACCGCATGTAGTTGCGTGGCAGTCTAATTCTGGGGTTGAATTCTAAGATAAAGTCTTGAAATGTATGAACATAAACTCTCAGAAGACCCTTATCGCTCAGGGGTGTTTCTAAAGCGTTTAGGAGAGAGAAATGCACAATATCGGGTCTACCGCGTTTATGCGCGTCCTTTAGATATCTCATAGCTCTATGGTGGTAAGACCTATCTAGAAGTATTTCACCTGGACTTAAACCCCTCTCACGAGAATTACGCCTTACTTCAGGATGTCCCCATAGAGCTTGAGGCACTGTTTCTAAAGCGGATTCAGCCAACACTAGTATTAACCTATTCAAATGCCCACCTCGAATTGAAAACTGTCCTCCTTACTTGTAAGTAAAAGACTTATAATCACATGCTTATAAGTTGACTTTTGAGACCGAAGTTTGAAGAACAGTATGAGGCAGATAGCTAGAGAACGTATGGAAATTCTACTTGAGAAAGCCATTCAAATTCACGAGATAAAGCCCCAACTCGCACAGAGATATGTTGAATTAGCACGTCGCATAGGTATGAAGGCACGTGTTAAAATACCCCGTGAATATAGGAGGCTTATATGTAGAGGCTGTAAACAGTTTATACATCCCGGTTGTACATTGAGAGTTAGAGTTAAACATGGAGGTGTTAGACATATAACATATACATGTCTAAGGTGTGGACGAATAGTTCGAGTACCTATTGAAAAAAGACGGGTGGTTGGAGCTCTCCCGTCATCCAAATAGTGCACTTAGTCCCTCTAAGGCCTCTTCTTCCTTCTTTTCCTCAGCTTTCTCCTCCTTCTTTTCTTCCTCCTTCTTTTCTTCTTTTGTCACAGACGCTCCAGCCGCAGGTGCTATTGACATAGCAGGCATGGTTGCAACGTTTTTCAAAACCTCTCCGAGGTCTATTTCTGAAAGCGCGGCTAGAAGCGCCTTTATTTTAACATCTTCGGGTTCTATATTGGCCGCTTTTAAAACTTTTCTTATGTTTTCTTCATTTATTTTCTGTCCAGCATGATGGAGGAGGAGAGTTGCATATATACACTCCATTTTATATCAACCTCCGTTTAATTTTTCTAACCGAATAGAGACGCCAAACCAATTTCCTCTTCCTCTTTCTTAGGTTGTTCCTCCTTTTCAACTTTCCGCTTTTCAGATTCTCCAGTCTTAGACAGTAAAGAACTTAATATCGACGCTTCAATTAGAGCCTTTTGAATAAACAATGGAAGCGTCTCGGGAGTCAAATAATTAATGTTTACCGCCAGTATTAGTGAAGTGCCGTAGCATTCGACTATTATCGCAGGTAGAGTTTCGGGCGTAAAGTACTTCAATGTTAAAGCCAGTTTGAAGGCATCCTCCCAAGCTTTTAAGAGCGTACTCCTATAAGACTCTACGTCGAGCTTAAGGACTTCCGTTGGATAAATTGACCCGCTACTATATACGACTTTGAGATTTAAGCCCACTTTAACTGGTTTTATACCCAGCTTGGTAAGTACTGATGCGAGCCTATCAGATATTACGTCACCCTTTTTAGCAACGACCGTCGTCTTGCTAATCCAAATACTTCCCGATACTATTCTGGCGGGAAGTCCTACCTCGTTGAACTCGCTAACCAATGGTCCTGGAGGAAGCCCAGTATTACCTTCTTGGACAACTATATCCTCTGGAGCAATATCGCCTGGTCTCGCGAAGCTTGGAATTTTAGCTTCATCTAATATCTTAGCGAGTTTAAATGGATCTTCCTTAGTAAACAGTATGATGTTTTGGCCTTCGAGAAACTTAAACAAAGCATCGCTTCCTTTGAATTCACCATTCTCCATAAGTTCTTTTATAGCGTTCTTGACGAGTGTATTCTTGGAAACTTTGAGTATAGCTATGCCTCGAAGTTTTCTACGTATTTCATGGAGTTGGTTAGCTTTAACCTTATAGAGGTCTGCAAATCCAACTGTAGGATACTCTTTAAAAAGTCTCTTAAGGTCTTCAATAGCCTGTATTTTATCGACTCGCCTAGGCATTGTATCACCTCTTAATCGTAAGCTTGAAACTTGGGGTCATCGTACCCTTAAGATAAACGCTTCGGATATTTGTTAAACCTTTAGGCAATTTTCCAATAATCCAGTTTAAAGCGGCTTGGACGTTTTCAGCAATCTGTTTAGTATCCATGCTCTGTGTGCCAACTCTGAGCTGAATTAGCGGTTGATTTCTAACCCTTATGTTAACAGTTCTCTTAGCTCTCTCAATAGCATTGGTTAGATCTAACGTCGGTGGAATAGGTGTTGGCATTTTACCTCTCGGCCCCAGGTATACGCCCCATGTCCTACCTACGAGGGGCATTAGAGACGCTTCAGATAAGAATACATCATAGTTTTTAGATATCTTCTTAGCCTGTCTTTTATCACCAGCTAACTTCGTAAGTTCATCCTTATCCAGTATGAGGTCTATTTTAAGGTCTCTGGCCTTCATATAGAGTTCTCCTGTAGCGAAAAGACAGACCTTTATGGGCTTATTCAGTGCGTTGGGAAGCTCTAGTGTACCTGTGATTCTATTTTCTGGTCTACGTAGGTCGATATCTCTAAGGTTTACAATAAGCTCTATGGATTGGGTGAAGTTTTTCCCCTCGCAACTCTTCTTAATTTCGTCAACAACGTTAATAATATCGTTGAGTTCGAAGCTCAATTCTCATCAGCCCGTAGATTCAACCATTGAGAAAACTTCGCGAGAGAAAAACTTTTCTATTAAAACCTCCACTGAGCAATCAATCTTCACCTATGACGTCATCGTAAACTCCTTTATCCACCTCTTCTATGACTTCTTTGGGATGTTTACCATCTACTTTAACGCCCATACTTATGCAAGTACCTAAAACTTCCTTTATAGCACCCTTGATGGTTCTTGCTAAACTCTTCGGCCTTCTAACTTTAGCTATTTTAACTATAGAATTGAAGCTTAACTCACCAATAAATTCAGAACCCGTTTTACTCGAGCCTTTATCCAATTCCAGCTCTTTTAATATAAGAGCCGCGGTGGTGGGAATACCCACCTCGATTTCGAATGCTTTAGTTTCGATGTCAACTATGATCTTCACGGGAACTCTCATTCCAGCATACGCTTTCGTAGCTTCATTTATCTTATTGACTATTGCTGGTACGTTTACTCCCAGAGGCCCTAAGGCGGGACCTATCGGTGGACCAGCTGTAGCTTCACCACCTTTGATAAGAATTTCTACTGTTTTCTTCTCGCCTAAAGTTAAGCACCCCCCTCGATTTTCCTTAAATATTCGGCATATATAGTTATCGGGAATGGTGAGACAGATTCCAAAAGTTCTAATGTCACCTCACTTTTTTGTCTATCAACTGCTACAACTCTACCCTTCATAGACTTGAAAGGCCCTCCAATAATCTCTACAAGGTCCCCGGTTTTCAGAGACTCTATAACAGGTTTTGCTGCCAAGTACTTATCTATCTCTGATGGATCTATAAAGCTTGAAACTCTCCCTCTAGAATGTTTAATACCCTGGAGGAGCTCATCCACTAGAGAAGGGTCTTCCGTTTCGACAAATATGTAGCCTTTCACATCTTTAACCCACATTATGGCTTTAATAACCGATGTGTATGGTTCACCTTTGGCTTTAACTCTTCGTTCAAACATCTCCAAAACCTGTTTCTCCTGACCTATCATCGTTTTGATGGCGTAAATTTTCGACTGTTTTTTCATAAAACAACCTCCTCAACCAACAACCGCAAGTAGAGAAGCTATGAGACGAATGATAAACCCTATAATACCGATGGCACCTACGCTTATAACGGATATCTTTACAGATAGCCAAAATTCTCTTCTACTTGGTTTAACCGATAGCTTGAACATTCTCACACAGGATTTGACGAAAGAGACCAGACCCATTAGATCAACACTTAGATCTAATTATTTAAAGATAAATGTTTCTAGACGATCCTTCCACCGACAAATATTCCGCTGGGCACACAAGGGATGCCCTCTTAAACTCTAACTATGTCTAGGTCCATATTTTTCAAATAGTCGATTACCTCATGTCTGATGCCACCAGGAATCCCTTTCCAGTCTACTAAAGCACATTGAACCTTCTCGAGCGTTCTTTCAACACAAGCCTTGAGGACTTGCATATTTCTAACATTTTCAAGAGAGTATTTGGAAACTATATGGGCTGGCGCTAAATCCATCCGTAGACCCACATTGGTGAACTTGGGATTGTAGTGTGGTCCACCTACGGCTAAGGCGGCTGGAAACCTTTGGAGAGATTGAACAGCCGCCATAGTGGCTTCAGCAATAACTTCACCAGCTTCGCTGTTCTCCCACTCTCTCTGAGTACTACCTATTTCTACGAACATTGAAGGAACATCGAGTGACGGACCGTGGTGTGTAGCTTCATAGGAGACTCTAAACTTAAGACCTTTTTCTTCGACGAGGTTATTCATTTCGATTAAAGCTGCCTTCATGGCATTAGCCGGTGCTATGGATAATTTATAAGGCAATCCACCGCATGTTTCAGGTCCTAAATTCCCAGGTGCATGTACTGAGAGCGTAGCTATTCCGCTCGAACTCGCATGTTTAGATAGAAAGATCACGAGGCTTGGCTTGAAGTCGCGTTGGATGTATTGAGAATCAACGATATCTCCTTCGATAGAGGTCAACATAATAGTTTCGTTTTTAATTTCGAGCTTATAAATCGGCCTATTCTGATATGTAACTTCAGACCTTTTAAAACCATATCTACTTATAAGGTTATTTGCTATGTTAACACCAGCTTTATCAGAGACTGAGAAGACTATAAGCTTCAAAGTCACCCTCTAGCTCAACATGAGGTATAGTAGTGCTTTCTGAGAGTGAAGCCTATTTTCAGCCTGCTCCAAAACAACCGACCGGGGTGAATCTAAAACATCATCTGAAACTTCTTCGCCTCTCCTAGCTGGCAGACAGTGCATGAAAATTGCGTCTCTTCCAGCCATAGACATGAGCCTAGAGTTTACCTGATAATTAGGGAGGAAATCTCTAAGTCTCTTCTCCCTCTCAGCTTCAAAACCCATGGATACAAAGACGTCTGTATAAACGACGTCTGCGTTTTTAACCGCTTCTTCAGGACTGTTGAGGATTTCGATTTTCGCACCCGATTTCTCAGCGTTCCTGTAAGCCCATTCAATAGCCTCTTGCATGGGTTCATACCCCTTTGGACATGCAATTGAAATATTTACGCCGACTTTGCTACAGCCGATTAAAAGAGTATTACAAACGTTATTACCATCACCAACGTAAGCCAATTTTAGCCCTTTTAGAAAGCCTTTAACCTCTCTTATCGTGAGTATATCCCCTAGTATTTGACAAGGGTGCCATTTGTCAGATAAGCCGTTTATTACGGGTATGGGAGACCACTTTACGTATTCCTCTAGATCCGTGTGTTTTAAAACTCTAGCCATAACGGCGTCGACGTATCTCGCGAGAACTCTAGCTGTGTCTTTAATCGCTTCTCCTCTCCCCAGCTGTAGGTCATCCCACCTCAAGTACATGGCGTAACCCCCCAGCTGACGCATTGCGACTTCAAATGACACTCTCGTTCTAGTCGATGGTTTCTGGAAAATCATCGCCAAAACCCTTCCCTCTAATGATTTCGAATACGCTTGTGGAGTCCTTTTCATAGCTAATGCTACGTCTATTATCTGACGGATGTCATCAGCCTCTAATTCCTGAAGGGTTAGAAGGTGTTTTACTTTAAATGGCAAAAATACACCCGTCAGGTTTTTCATTAGCCTCTCTCTTAAACCTTTCCTCAGAAACTACGATAGTATATCTTCAACGAACTTCTCTGGGTTAAATGGCTCTAAATCGTCTAGAGATTGACCAACTCCTACGTAGGCGATGGGTCTATTTATCAGTGAAGAAATCGATATAGCAGCTCCACCTTTGGCGTCAGCGTCCATCTTAGTAAGTATAACTAAGTCAATGTTTAAATACCTCATAAATTCTTCGGCTTGATTTACAGCATCATTACCAGTTAAAGAATCTCCTACGAATATTACAAGATCTGGCTTAGCTACTCTAGCTATCTTCTGCATTTCCTCCATAAGGTTTCTCTTAGTCTGCATTCGCCCAGCCGTGTCGATTAGAACAACATTTATGCCATGCGCTTTAGCATACTGTATTGCATCAAAAGCTACCGCAGCCGCATCGCTTTGATACTTCTGTTTTATAGCACGAATCCCAAGCTTATTTGCTAATATCTCAGCTTGTTCTATAGCTCCAGCTCTAAACGTGTCGCTACACGCTATGCAAACTGAAAATCCGTTTTTAAGTAGAAGCTTAGCGACTTTAGCTACTGTTAAAGTTTTACCAGATCCGTTAACCCCCACGAAGAGTATGACGGCTGGTATCCTTTCCGATAATTTGGACTTAACGGTTTCAATTAGATCCTTCTGGCGATTTTTTGACAATTTTTCGAGGAGAATTTGTCTCAACGTACCTTTAACGGTAGGTCTAATGTCTTCAAATCTTTTAACTTTGACTCCTGAAAGTCTTTCAGCAACCTCTGAGCATATGCTTTCAGCTATACTATAAGCAACGTCGTTTTTTACAAGTTCAACCTTAAAGTCTTCCAGTAAGGGTTTGATCTTCTCTGGGTTTAACTCCTCTAAGCTGATTTTCTCTAGGAATTGTGAGAAGGCTTTTCTAAGACTTTCTAGCAGAGCCACCAGCCTCCCTACTCCTTATCATTCGTTCAAGGCTGCCCCTGCTTTCTTCAAGCTTTTGGGAGGCTTGCACGAATTGTTGTTGAAGAGATGACTTAATTTGTTCAAGTTTAGCTATACGTTCGTTGACTATATCTATGGATTCTTTAATACTCTTCTCTATACATACATTTGCGCCGACACCTACAATAACCTTACTGACGTTTTCTATTTTAGCAAATACATACGAACCTGCTCCTATAGGGACAAGTATACTATCGCCTTCTTTAGCGGACTCTATGGCCTTTAAAGTTTCAAGAGCCATTCGAGATTCATTTAATGTTGCTTCTGTCATATCGAGCCTAGACTTAATAACGTTTAAAGTCGCCTCTAGAAGTTGGATTTCCGCGGCAAGCCTATTAATCTCCTCGTCTGAAGGGCTACTCATAAATCCCATAATCCATACTCAAGGAGAAATATAAAACCTTTCATTTCCACTTTCGTATTTTGGCGTGAGAGATTTACAAATTTTTGAAAACTACTTCGATAATACTTAGAGTCTGCGTTAAACCTCTCTTAATCTCCCATTAATGACTCGGAGCCTATTCACCATCTACTTAGGGATGGTTTGAGAATTTTCGTATATGGTTATTCTAGATGTAATGTTGATTAATATTAAGAGAGAATGGCTTATGACACGCTACGAAGTGGTCTTCTGAAATTTTTATGAAATACGGCTTCTCGATTTCACACATTTTCTCTTTAAACGGACACCTCGTGTGGAATCTACATCCTGAGGGAGGATTTATAGGACTGGGCACTTCACCTTTTAAGTCTATACGTTTCCGTTTCACACTAGGATCTGGCACAGGTACAGCAGAGAGAAGAGCTATAGTATATGGATGACTTGGGTTTGAAAATATTTCTTTCTTCGAACCGAGTTCTACTATTCCTCCTAGATACATTATCGCCACTTTATCTGAAATGTATTTAGATACCGCTAGATCATGTGTTATAAATAGATATGTTAACTCTAGCTCTTCTTGCAGTTGCTTCATAAGCTCAAGTAGTTTAGACCTGAGAGAGACGTCTATCATCGAGATCGGTTCGTCTGCTACTATGAATTCTGGGTTCACTATTATGGCTCTGGCTATGGCTGCTCTCTGTCTTTGCCCTCCACTAAGCTCATGAGGATAGGCATTATAAAATTTCTCAGGAGGCTCTAAGCCTACCTTCTTAAGTGTTTCAAAGACGATTCTTTTCTTCTCTTGCCCCTCTGCTATGCCGTGGATTTCAAGCGGATGCCCAACCGCATCGCCTATTTTCATACGGGGGTTTAATGACGCATAGGGGTCTTGGAATATAATCTGCATAGTCTTCCTAAGCCTTCTAAGCTCTTCGCCTCTAAGGAATGTTATATCTCTCCCCTTAAAAATGATCGTACCACTCGTGGGGTCGATCAAACGCAAAATAAGTCTTCCAGTTGTGGTTTTACCACACCCACTCTCACCCACTAAAGAAAATATCTCCTTCTTTTTTATCTCAAAGCTGACGCCGTCTACCGCTTTAATATAGTCAACTTTTCGGCTTAATACTCTTTCAAGGAGGCCCCTTTGTACCGGGAAATACTTTTTTAAGTCTTTTACTTGAATCATACTCTTACATCCTTGGACATTCCTACCTGAGATATTTAAAACACTTTACAAACCTTCTTCTTTCAAATTCTACAGTCTGCGGCTCTACTTCACTACATCGATTTTCTGCATAGGGGCATCTTGTGTGGAATCTGCATCCTCGAGGCGGGTCGATTAGATTAGGAGGTGCACCAGCTATGTACTTCAGCTTCTTGTCTGAGAGTTGAATATTGGGTATAGATTCTAAAAGAGCTTCAGAATATGGATGTAGAGGCTTATTGAAAAACGAATTCACATCACTATATTCCACAAGTTGACCTGCGTACATTACTGCTATTCTATCGGCCACCTCAGCGACAACGCTGACATCGTGCGTTATTAGAATTAGTCCCATGTTATACGTCTGTTTAAGCTTTCTCATAAGCTCTAAAATCTGATATTGGACTATTACGTCGAGCGCTGATGTGGGCTCATCGGCTATCACCAGGTCTGGCTTTAAAGCCAGTGCTAAAGCTATCATAACCCTCTGTCTCATCCCTCCACTCAACTGATGTGGGTAATCGTTAAACCTTTCAGGTAGTATTCCTACGTCTTCTAGAAGAAGACGGGCCCTTTCAATAGCCTCCTCACGGAGAATCTTTTCATGCGTCATTATCGTTTCAACTATATGATCACCAACTTTCATCAGAGGGTTTAGCGATGTCATTGGGTCTTGGAAAATCATACTTATACGTCTTCCCCTGATTTTGCGCATTTCATTCTCACTTAACCTAGTAAGGTCCATCCCGTCGAATAGTACCCTTCCTTCCACAATTCTACCAGGTGGAGGGACTAATCTAAGTATGGATAGACCTAAGGTAGTCTTACCCGATCCAGACTCCCCCACCAATCCTACGGTTTCCCCCTTATCCATAATGAAGTTTACGCCGTCTACCGCTTTAACGACGCCTTCCTCTGTATAGAAGTAGACTTTCAGGTTTTCCAATGAAAGGAGGTTATTTCGATTCATGGCGATCATTTCCGGACCAACCTAGGGTTTAAGATTTCAGTAAGCCCTTCTCCGAAAAGACTGAAGCCAAGAGTCAATAAAACTATCATGAGACCGGGAAAAGTGCTCGGCCACCATATTTTTGACGTGAGGTAGGGATATCCCATTCTTAAATCAAAGCCCCAATCTGGCGTAGGGGCAGTTATGCCGAGTCCAATGAAGCTTAGAGCTGCCGCTGTGAGCACAGCGTCTGCAGCATTAAGTGATAAGACTATTGGCAGGGATGGAATGATATTTGGAAATATATACTTGAACATTACCGTTCTATCCTTAGCACCTATCGCCTTAGCCGCTTCCACAAATAGGTTTTCCTTAACCGATAGCGTCTCTCCTCTGACCATTCTAAAGTATGTTGGTATGTATACTACGGTTAACGAGATCCCCATGGATATTTCACCTGGACCAAGCATGACAGCTAGAGCTATGGCTAAAACTAGACCTGGAAAAGCGTAAAGACTGTCCATAAAAAGTGAAATTATACTATCCAATTTACCCCCAGCATAACCTGATAGGAGTCCAATAGGGACGCCTACTAGAAAAGATAACACCATGGATATCAATGTAACTCGTAAAACGATTCTCGTCCCGTATATTATTCTGCTTAAAATATCCCGTCCAAGGCCGTCCGTACCCATGGGAAACTTAAAGCTTGGACTTTCAAGGGGATCCCCAGCTTTCTTTATGGGATTGTAGGGTGCTATATAGGGCGCAAGTAGAGCCATTGAGATGAAAGATGCTATTATGATGAATCCTGCAAAGGTGAAGTAGTATTTTACCCCTTTCTTGAATTTGAGCCTTCTTAGAATGAATGAAATGATATTGGGGAATAGCATATTATCTTCACCCTTCAGTAACGGATTCTAGGGTCTATGTAGACATATATGATGTCCACTATTAGACTTACTAAGACCACTAGAATAGCGAAGAACACTATAGTCCCTTGGACCGTTGTAAAGTCTCTATATAAGATTCTTTCGGTGAGGAAGGTTCCCATACCAGGCCAGGAGAAAGTCGTCTCCGTTAGTATGGCACCCGCCAGTAGTGCTGCAAACTGTAGACCCATCATCGTCAGTATGGGGATGAATGCATTTTTCAACGCATGCTTATAGATTACTCGTCGTTCGGAGAGCCCTCTTGCCCTCGCAGCCAGTATATAGTCTCTTTGAAGTACATTCAACATATGGGCTCTCGTTAATCTTGTGAATATTCCTGAGAGGTAGAATCCTAGGGTTACTGTAGGTAGAATTAAATGCCTTACAGCACTTATTAGACTTGGTATGTTAAACGTTAGAAGACTATCTAAGACGTATAGTCCTGTTATCGTTTTAGGGGCCATAAGTGGATCTATCCGTCCGCTTGTCGGCAACCATCCCAAGTATACTCCGAAGATGAGTTGAAGGAATATACCCAGCCATGGTATGAAGATGGCATAGGTTACTATCCCATAGACTCTGAAGAAATGGTCTATTAACTTGCCATATCTACAGGCTGAAAAAGTACCTGTTAGGATGCCGATAATCACTCCGAATAGAAAGGCTGAGATTGAAAGCTCTAAAGTAGCTGGGAAATGCTCCATGATTTCTTCTAATACGGGCCTTTGACCCCATATTAACGACCTACCTAAATCCAAGTGCAAAATCTTCCAGAGATAATCTAAAAACTGGATGTGTAGAGGAGCATTAAGTCCCAATTTTTCCTTCATTTTTTCAATTTGCTCTTTAGGGGCATGAGCACCAAGCATAGCACTTACTGGGTCTCCCGCTACTCTCATTACTAAAAATACTACGGTCAAGAGAATTAGTATCATTGGAATTGCGAGTAGAACTCGTCTAGCAATATATACTCTTAAAGACAAGATACCTCCTCCAAAAATAAAATTGGGAAATTGATTTTACTCTTTGTAGATGAGATAGTATCTGAGGAGCATGGTCGGGTCTAGAATTACTCCCCTTACGTTGGGCCAAAAGACTATGTGTAATATGCCTTGAAATAGCGGAATTACTGGGGCTTCCTTAGCCATAAGCTTCTGAATCTCTACGTAGAGCATAGCTCTCTCTTCAATATCTATTCTAATACTTGCTTCATCTAGAAGCGCGTCCATCTCGGGGTTGCTATAAAATACACCCATGTCAGGAGACCACTCGGAGTGTAAGAATATCGTCGTATAGTCGTCTGGGTCGATGTAATCTGGATACCATCCTAGAAGGAATATAGGCATAACACCCGCAGAAATATACTCGGCTGCATAGGTAGCCCATTCAGCACTCCTCAACGTAACTTTCATCATACCAGTTTCCTCAAGACTTTCTTTTATCACAGCAGCTACGTCTGCTTCTAAATCTCCATAATGCGTAGGTGTATACCATAGTTCAAATTCGAAGGGTTTCGTCTCACTATAACCAGCTTCCTGTAGTAAACTTCTAGCAAGCTCCAGATTTCTTTCACCATACTCTTCTTTAAAAGCATCTATATGACTCCACATACCTGCTGGAATCATACTGTATAGCGGTTGGACAGTACCCTTGTAAACCTCTTCAACGATTCTCCGTCTATCGATAGCCGCAGCTACGGCTCTCCTTAGACGGACGTCATTAAACGGTGCATCTTTGCATCTTAAGACCAAGTACCTGATGTAGGGTCCAGGTACTTCCTCCACTGTTAAAACTCCCCTGCTCTTAAGGTCTTGAATATCCATGGGTCTTAGAGTCCTCCAAGCTATATCTACTTCACCCATTTCCACCGCCAATCTTAGGGAGGCAGCATCTTTATAGAATTTGACAATGAATGTAGAAGTCTTCGGTGGTGGACCATAGTAGTCTGGGTTTGATTCCAATATTAACTCTACGTCTCTAACCCAGCTCTTGATCCTGTACGGTCCATAGTGGCCTACTGTGGGTTCTGCGACAGCATCTGGTGGGTAGGATTTGGGGCTTACTGGAAAGTATGGAGGAGTTGCCACTAGAGCTGGGAAGTAGGAGACTGCCTTTTTAAGTATGAATCTGACAGTATAAGTATCCACGACTTCAACTTCGTCAACAAAAGCTGAAACGAGCCATGAAGGGTCTAATCCAAGCTTCATAACCCTCTCTATAGAGTATTTAACAGCTGAAGCGTCTAAGTCAGCGCCATCTGTAAATTTTAATCCCTCTCTAAGCTTAAATGTATAGATTTTTCCATCGGGGCTTACATCGTAAGATTCAGCTATTCCAAGCTCTAGTTCAGTCGTTCCCGGCTTGTATTTAAGCAAACCCTCGCATATGTTATTGAAGACTTCCCACGTATAGAAATCGTAGGCTTTGGCGGGATCTAATACCGTAATCTTATCAGTAGTACCCATGATTATTGGTTTAGGCTTTACGACCTCCTCTAAGGCTTTAATCCGTTCGCCAAGAGTGCTCGCAAGCTCCTCCATGGAGGCTCTTATACTTTCCTCAGCAGATTTTATCTCTGATAGAGTAGTTGAAAGGGTTGCGATGTAACTTAAAGTAGCGATAGAGACTATGAGAGTAAGAAGCATCAATACTATTAGGATCTTTTCAAGTGTTGTAGCAGATGGCATAAAAATCTTCCCCGTTTTTGAATATTTTTCTTTAAAAGATTTAAATTTTATTCTTCAGAGATTTAAACATTTTAATCAAAACTTAAACGTACCCTTAGAATAAACCATAGAAAAGTTCAGTGATAAAGTAGGTTTTTACGTTAAACTACATGGATACTGCGACGCTCAGAAGTATCAAAATAGCTCCCAAAGCCTCTATCAAGTTGAGTGTTTCTTGGAGTATGAAGAATGCGAATATCGATGCAAAAACTGGTTCAAGTAGAAGTATTACACCTGTGAACTCTGGAGGGACTACTTTTTGAGACCAAGCTTGAATATAAAATGCGAAGGCCGTAGCGACAACACCCGTATACATCACTGCTATTACTGTACTATTCTCGGGTTTTATCCAATTTTCCCCGATGAATATGGAGAACAACGCTGAGAGTATTAACACTGAAATAGATTCAGAGTATGCGAGCCCTAATGCGTCCGATTTTTCAGACAATCTACCTACTAAGAGTATTTGTAACGCCCATAGAAAGGCGCATATAAATGTCAGCAAGTCGCCGATTGAAGAAGAAGTCATCTTATAGGCTCCTGTTAATAAAGCTAATCCCACCATGCCTAAGGCTATACTGAAAATAGCCTTTAAACTAGGCTTTTTACGGAAAAGTAGCAAGCCCAACAGGGGGATAAGCGGAGTATTTAAACTCGTTATGAAGGCTGAGTTTATAGCACTCGTATATTTTATTCCGAAGACTTGAAATAGGAAGCCTAGAAATACTACAACTCCAAGGCCTAAACCCTCTAGATTAGGGTATAGTTTTCTTCTCGTCAACAATAAAATCGGTGTAAATATTAGCAAAGCGACTGCAAATCTTAAGAACAGGAAGAAGAAGACGTCTAAACCTGATACGGCAATCTTCATAGCTGGAAAAGTTCCACCCCATGAAGCTGCAAGTAAGATTAAGGCAAGTCTTCCCTTTAACTCTCTCCTCCTCAACTGGTAAAACTCCTATTTCACGATGACTTAAAACCTTTTCAATGCTGATTGAGCTCTATACAAATTGCAACACGTTAAGGGTTTATATTTGATGCTTCATGGGCTCTTCCATTAATACGTTGGAAATGATGAATTTACATAACCAAGGTGTAAATGAGTTTCGCCATTTCAACATAAAGCCTAAAATTATATTTAAGTAGCTTGTGAAAAAATATTCTGGGTGTGATGGTGGATAAGCTTAGAGTGGGGTTTATAGGTTCTGGTTTCGCTACTAGATTTCACATATTGGGTTGGGTGGGTGTTAGAAACGCCGAAATCACAGCCATATATAACATTAGAGAAAG
>Ga0209394_1000109_pt1 | contig 78219 bp, 83 predicted proteins | sample JNZ201metaG_FD_184122 | JGI IMG/M metagenome (GOLD analysis project Ga0209394, IMG submission 184122) | Hot spring microbial communities from Jinze hot spring, China to study Microbial Dark Matter (Phase II) - JNZ 20120812A (SPAdes) (version 3) ...
GAATATGTTATAAAACTGGTAACAGTATAGGTAACTTATAGATACCTATATTCTCGAATATAATCAAACCATCTCCTAATAAACGGCCACGCCCCATCCTTATAGTATCTATGCCCCCCTTCGCCTATGTAGAGTTCGCATCTATCCGATGCCCCCGCTACCTCGTATATCTTCCTAAGCTTCTCGAATGCTTCTAATACAGATTCCAACGGGAAGATCGGATCCCTTCTACCAGCTATAGCTCTGAACGGTCTAGGAGCTATGAGTCCTGCTACCTCATACATTTCTCCAAGCCTTAGTATCCCTGGGATATAGTTGCAATCGCAATGCTTTATCCTACCTATACTATCTACGAAAGTGCAGAAGTAGCAGCTTGGGACTGCTATAGATATACGTTCATCACATGCAGCTGAGAATAGCGATATAGTTCCACCTCCAGAATTACCTGTTATAGCTATAAGCCTAGAATCTATGTAATCCTGTGTCTGAGCCCAATCTATTATACGCGATATATCCCATACGCGTTCGCCTATAGGTGTACGACCGAGTAGTAGACAGTGTTTAAGCTGAGATCTACATGAGCTTACAGCTCCCTCCTCATATTCAACCCTATCCATAGTCTCACCGAAACCTCTAGCTGTAGGTGCTATAGCGATATACCCCTCCATAACCGCTTGTACAGCTATATCCCTCTCCCCCTCTACGATAGCCCTCCTCTCCTCCTCGCTACGAGCTATCCCTACATATATATCTGGATGATTATGACCGTGAGGTGTCAGAACTAGGGGTAGCGGTCTATCTATCCTCTTAGGTTTTAGAAGCCAGAATGGTAGCGGTACGGTTGGCTCAACCCATATATACCATTTCTCACGGATATAGCTATCAAGCTCTGTAGAATCAACCCTCACAGCCCTAGATATGTATCCTCCATAATCCTCCTCCATACTATTCAACCCTAGAGTATTCTTCAAAGCATATCTAAATTCTTCCCTCCACTTCTCAAACTCCTCCTTTGATCTTGCATGAAACTCGAATCTACGATGGATGGATCTATATAGCTCATCCAGATGCTTCCTATAATCGAATACGGGCTGCTCGATCAAACCCCGGTAGGAATCTGTAGATAGGTTTAAGCCTATAAGGATTCTAGATGTAATCGTCGTTGTATGGGTATACTAGCAGATAGGTATATATAGCTATCCCATCTATCCTAGCCATTGGGGGGTTAATATTTGAAGATAGGTTTTCTAGCTAGTGGTCAGCTTGGTGGGCTTGAGGAAACTCTTAGATGGGCTAGTAGCAATAGCTTCGAAGCAGTCGAGGTTTTAGCCGGTCCTGGAAGCATACTATTAGATCCTGCTAGAATTCTATCTGAAGGTGCTACCAACGTGAAGAGGATAGTAGAGGATTCGGGTGTTATAATATCTTCTCTCGGATGGTATGTGAACCATATAGATCTAGATGTGGAGAAGCGTAGGAGGAATAACGAGCATCTTATGAGAATGATAGAGGTTGCAAACCTACTAGATATACCTGTAGTATCCACCTGGGTTGGACGTATACCAGGCTCTATAGAGGATAATGTTAGAGCTTTCTCAGAAGTTTTCTCTAAGCTTGTAGATTATGCTGAGAAGCATGATGTGAAGATAGCTATAGAGAACTGTATGGCGAATATAGCTTATAGACCGGATGTATGGGAGGCTATGTTCGAAGCGGTAGATTCCAAGTATATAGGTTTAGAGTATGATCCATCGCATCTAGTATTCCAGTTCATAGACTATATAGATGCTATCAGAAGCTTTGGTTCAAAAATATACCATACCCATTGTAAGGATACAGAGATACTGTGGGATAGATTATCCTATGTAGGATATACGGGGGATAGATGGTGGAGGTTTAGGATACCAGGTCTAGGTGATATAGATTGGAAGAGTCTGATAACAGCTCTTATGGAGGTAGGCTACGACTACGTATTATGCATAGAGCATGAGGATCCATTCTATAGGTATGAGCCTGGTAGGAGGGAGGGGTTTGAGAAAGGCTTAAAGATAGCTTGGAAGAATCTCTCGATATACCTACCATAATCTATTCAAGCTTCAACCTACTAGGTATGGGAATCCCTACATCTGCGTAAGCCATATCCTCAAACTTTGTAGCCCATACGCCATACTTAGCCGGTACTAGGCACTCCTCCTTACCGAGTATAGCTCTAACGAAATTTATATCTGGGTTCGAAGCTATCCTAGGAAGCCTACCCCTATCGATTATAGTAGTATCTCCACTCCTATCCTGTACATAGACTCTACCACCTAATACGAATATAGCTCCCTTAGAGCACCACAGCCTAAACTCCTCATCTACGGAAGCAGTCATACCGGGGGCGGCTCCAGATATAGCTATAGATGCTAATACACCTCCAGATAGCTCTGCAGCTATCGCTATGTATAGATCGACATCGGTACCACACCTATCCATTAAGGCTTTAACCCTTACAGGCTCCCTCTCGGTTATCCATAGGATTAGATCTACGAGATGTGTTCCAGAAGCTTTAAGCTGTCCTCCACCTGATAGTTTAGGATCTAGATACCATCTACCAGCTGCTATAAGATTCTGGTATAGCGTAGCTACTATGAAATGTGGATTGCCAAGCTTCCCGCTTAGAACGGTATTCCTTACATAGGTATACACTGGATCGAAATGTCTCTGATAACCTATAGCGAGTATAAGCCCCTTTCTGGAAGCTTCAGAAGCCATCTCCTCCGCTTCCCTAAGCGATACAGCCATAGGCTTCTCAACGAGTACATGAAGACCTCTTTTCAAAGACTCCATAACATGCTCGTAATGTAGGGTATGCGGTGTACAGACTATGACAGCATCTAATTCTATAGAATCGAGCATCTCACGATAATCCGTGAATATATTCTCCTTAGGTATCGGATCTAGCGTTATATTACGAAATCTATTCGCGTAAATCCTAAGCTTCTCAGCATTCTCCAACTTCACATCGCATAGAGCTCTTATACAAGCCTCCCCCTCATCTAGTATACTAAGCCTCCTAATATGCTCGTAGCTTATAGAACCGCATCCGATTAAGCCTAATCTAAGCATGAGTAGCACCTACCACATAGATCTTGAAGGATGTAATTAAAGTCTCTTTTAGATTTTTGAAATTAAGGTTTATCTATAGGTTTATGCAAGATTGAATGAAGATTCGCTATGAGTGAAGATAGAGAGTGGCTAATAGGCTTAACGCTTACATGTATAGGCGTATTCCTTCTACTATTCGTATTTTATCTAGGATATGGAGAATTCGTTAAATACTCATCTACACCTACACAGCCTATCGATTTCACGAATATAATATCCAGATTGTTCCATGTATCGATAGAGATTATGCTACTCGCGGTTATGTGCTGGGTAGCATCCATATTATTGGCTAGAGGCTTAGATTTCGTTAGGATAGGTAGATCTGCTAGGAGGGAGATTAGAGAAGGTGAATCCACTCAGGCTAGCTGAGCTAGCTTTAATCATAGCGATCTCCGCTCTTATCCTAAGTCTCGCATACTCGTCATATATTCTCGTAAACTCGTTAGCCAGTATAGAATCGGTTAAACCTAGTATACGTAACGATTACTACATAGTGTTAGAAGGTTTCAAGCTTAGAAACGATGGACTATATAGCGCTTCCATAACTATATCCATAGATATAATACAGGATCGTGTAATATTAGCTAGGTATACAGGAAGTGTGAGATTAAAGCCGGGTGAAGAAATAGGGAACTTAACTCTAAGATTGGAGGATAGTGCTCCTATACACCCCTATCTCATCGATGGATACGCACAGCTTAGGAAGGCTATGATTAAAACTATATTCAAGATAGTATTAGAACCCTTAATATCTATCAAACTAGAGATAAACGAAACTTTAGGGAGGCTTACCCCATGAACATGAAGCTTCTATCTAGAGCGATTAAAGCATCATTCTACTCGATCATATTCATCATACTAGCTATGCTACCGAATATAGTATTGAATAGACTTATCCCTAGAGAATTATATAGATTAATCCTAGATCATATTGAATACGAGAGTTTTCTAGCACCGATAATCGTTATAGCAGTACTTATATGGTTTAGTATAATGCTAGAAGATCATATACTAGGAGTAATCCCACTTATACTATCCTACGCAGTATTCACGTATCTAATACTATCAGCTACACATTATGGATTACATATTATATATTATGAAAATCTATCGATAGAAATAGATTTCAAACTTATTCTCTCAGTGATAATCGCATCTATGATGCTCACCTTATCTATCAAGATATTGAATAGGCTATCTAAGTTTAAATGAATAAAAGCAGTCTTCCACCATAAGATGTAGCTTTTTGAATAATCCATCATCTTAGACTACTATAGCATCCATGTTTAGATAACTCGACTTAATACTCTCCGTTCTTCAACCTATGTATCGGGTATGTTGCCATAGTGGTTCAACCAGTTTGTATAGGTGTAAGTGGACTTACGACTGTAGAAGGTATAAACTATACTTACAACTGTTAATTGCATTTATAAGTCTTAGATTATTTCGTCTGCAGATCGATGAAAGCTATAGGCTATGTAAGAGTATCTACACGTGAACAGGATGAAGAGGTGCAGCTTAAAGCTATAAAGGAATTTCTGGAAACTAAGGGGTTTGAACTCGTGAAAATCTACGTGGATAAAGGGGAACCCGGAGCTAAACCATTCATAGATAGGCCTTCAGCTTCACAGCTCGTAAAGGAGATAGATATACTAAAGCCTGATTTTGTAGTTGCATGGAGCCTTGATAGACTTGGTAGAACAATGCTAGATACAATGAATACTGTTCTAATGTTAGAAGAAAGAAATGTTAAAGTTTTGACTATCAAAGAGGAATTTTTACAAACTCTTGATCCAAATATAAGGAAGCTTATACTATCCATACTAGCATGGGTAGCTGAGTATGAACGTAGACGTATTAGAGAGAGACAGGAAGAGGCATGGAAGCAGGGAAAGATTAAAGGTAGACCTAAAAAGATTAACGATGAGATTATACTTCAATATTATCAAAAATACAGAAGATATGGTAATAAGAAGTATATATGGTTAAGATTATGTGAAGATTATAAACAATCTGTTATAAGCTATGATAGATTTCTAAAAAGACTTAAACAACTCCTAAGAAATTAGTAAATGGTGAGAACGTATCGTTACATTATGTATATTTCTCTAAATTTTCATAATATTAAGCTATCTATATTAGCTGATTTAATACGAATTAAAATTTCAAATTTAATAAACTGTAATTAATCGTACCGATGTTAAATACAGTAAATAGTATTAAGTTATTTAATAAGCACATAATCAGCTGAATAACAAACACTGGAATAAAAGAAGACTCGAAGTGACGGGCCTGCCGGGATTTGAACCCGGGATCTCCGGCTCCGGAGGCCGGTGCTCTATCCATGCTGAGCTACAGGCCCTATAAATAAAGTATTATAGGATTTCAACTACTTATATCTTCTAATCGATACCTATTTCTCATATCTATGAGGTTCAGGGGTTGGTTGGATATTTATGTACTGGTTTATTCCATTATTCGATAGTAGGTTACCGTTTTTCATGCATTGCATGGAATAAGGTTTATTTAACCCCCCCGAACTTTTGTAATAGAGTGGAGGCTGATAAATCCAAAGATGTTTAGGCTTCCAATTGATAGCTACTCGCCAACTGTATGTAGCATCCATACCCTACCCCTAGGGGGTATTAGCTATGAGGAGGTTAGCGTTCATGGTTACATTGAATACTCTGTGCTCCCTAGGGGTGGGTCTAATCGGGCCGATCTACCCTATCTTCATTCTTAATCGTTTTTCAGCTTCTATAATAGATGTGGGTCTACTTCTAACGATCTTCGGTTTTGTTTCAGCTTTATTTAAAGCTCCGGCTGGTAAGATGATAGATGTTTATGGTAGAGAGAAGGTCTTCTTCACCGGAGCTATACTTGGATCGTTATGTTCTGTAGCATATATATTCACTTCAGATATACTACACTTATATATACTAGAATTTCTTTCAGGTATTTCTTATGCTCTTCAGAATCCTGCACGTTTAACTTTAATCGTAGAATTAACTAGTAAGGAGGATAAGGGTCTTCTCATAGGTATATCGGAATCTATATATGATATAGCTGGCTCTATAGCTACATTGATCGCAGTAGCTATGGTTAGTAATCTAGGATTTGAATCTATATTCTTCGTATGCTCTGGATGCCAGATTATTACTGGTCTACTTGTAATAAGGTATGGTTAAAGTATGTGGGGGTGTAGCTCTAACTTAATGCTTCTACGAATTAAGAAACTCCTTTAAGAAATCTTTCCAGATTTCTCTTCATGATCTTCTCTATAGAATCTTCTGTAAGACCTAGCTCTTCTTTAAGTATAGCTAGATCGGATAGTATGACTTTCTTAAATCTCTCTGGATCCTCTGGATTCCCGTTATCTGATCCAAATATTAGTAGATCCGAGCCGAGATATACTATAGCTTTACGTAAAGCTTCGCTGCGCCATAATCTAGGTGTACCTGGGGTTATATCTATGAACATCTGGGTTTTATCGATGTTATCCCATCCTACGGCTGCTAGAAATCTACCAGCGGTAGCTAGGCACTCATCAACCCACGGCCATCCTATGTGAGCTAGAGCAAATCTTATCTTAGGGTAGAACATGAGGAACTCGTAGTATACTGGTCTACAAAATCTAGATGAATCTGGAAACCCCCATGATATACCGCTATGGAATATTATAGGGGCACGGAGGGATTCTATCTTCTCGAATAGAAGTCTGAATCGCTCTTCATATGGGTACCAGCCTGCAGGTATCATTTTAAATCCTTTCAATTCTAGATCGCATACGACTCTTTCAGCTTCGTAGACAGCCCCCTCCATCCTAGGATCTATAAACGCGAAGCATATAATCCTATCAGGATCATAGCGTTGTATATCGGAAGCAAATTTAACGCATTCCCTAAACTTCTCTCTAGAAATTATACTTGTATCCATGGTCATGAGTCCTGGATGTGGTGAGAATAATACTATCTTCTCTACGTTAGCAGCATCCATAGCCTTGACTATTCTTTCAGCTTTCTCGACTCCCTTAGAGTGTACATGGCAATCTGAAACCGAGTATACCAGGTACATAATATATCAGAAGATAGTCAGCGAATGTTAGATTTAAACATCACAATCATATTGTTATGATACTAAGTTATAGTATGATTGGAGTATGGTAGATACCCTATCTTGTAGATTGATGGTTATGTCTGGATAAATACTTTTATCTCGAGAAGATCTATGTTTCAATAGATAGTTTGCCACGATCCTATACATGGCTTATGAAGGTATTGGAGGATGAGGAACTAGAATTAGTTATAGCTAAGGATAATAATATAATCTACCGTGGTAGAGGTGAAGGTATAAGGCCTTTGATAGATGCTATAGATACAATCGGGTTAAACGATCTGAGAGGAGCAATCTTAGCTGATAGGGTTGTAGGATTAGCTGCAAGTTATCTAGTTACCTATGCAGGATTTTCAGAAGTCCATGGCTTAATCGTTAGTAGATCCGCTGCCAGCTTCCTCGAATCTAGGGGGATAACTCTGTATTGGATGGAGATGGTTGATGCTATACTCGATCGTAGTAGATCATCTCTATGTCCGTTCGAAAAACTTGCTTTAAAAGCTAGGAGTCCTAGAGAATTCTATCTTACTTTGAGAAAACAGAGTATACGGTAGTCATGCTAGGTAGGTTTGTATTATCAGAAGTAGTATTGCTAAAGACTAATATAAGCTGAGGAAGCGGTATTATAGAATGATGTTTAATCCTCCCTATTCTTACTACGATTAGTATATGCTACTCTATCTATTAATACAGCTAGCAGAGCTGAAGCTAATATTAATCCTACAATTATCTTATCAGTATCGGCTCTACATATTATCCATATGCTCTTATCTATCTATCGATAATTCATCTTTGAAATATAGATTTAGCAAAGAGGTGACGATAATATATTTTATGTATTAGTTAAATTTAGCTTTCTAAGATTCTCTACAAGTATATCTTCGTTATTGTATGCTTTTATGAATGATGGTACATTCCTCTGCTTCGTAGCTTTAAAGGATACGAATAGCCATTCCCCAGTATCCAGTTCTGTAACTTTATCTAGGAGTTCGTAGCTGAGTGAGAATGCATCTGCTACAACCATACGATCGTAATACCTTGGTAGAGTGCTTACGAAGTAGCTGTGTAGTTGTTGCAACGCGTTTACATTCATATGAGCTAGCCTCTGGGATGCTATCCAACCGTAGACTCTATATTTTCGACCCTGCCTAAGTAGGGCTTCTACACTTCTATTAGAATCCATTGTTCCATCTTCTTTACTAGCTCTATCAGGTATATATTCTTGAGCTTCATCTAATACTACCAACACCTTACGCTTAATACCTACGGTTTTCTTAATCGTTAATAGGTGATCGAGAAATGATGTTACAGTACGCCTAGCTGATAGGGGATCTGGTATATAAACTACGGATATTTTGAAATTAGGCTTCAAAGCTTCTTCTACTAGGATTTGAGGTGTGAGTACCTCATACTCTTCTTCTTTAGGACTTCTAAGTTCTCCTAATATGAATTCGACCATGGTCCTTACACCTGATTTTTCATGTACACTACGCGCGAGTTCTATAAGCGTATGCTCTACAAAGGCTTTAACTTCGGGATCTAGATCCGTTATCCTATACTCCTTTAGATCTGCTTCTGTAAACTTCTTAATTTTAAGCAGGAAATCGCTAAGCTTTTTTAAAGCATACCTTACTTGTAGGCTACTAGTCTCTGTCTTAGATGCTCTCTCTTCTAGATACTCGAATAGATCGTGTAGAGTTACACCCTTATACTCCATATAACTTGAAGTTTGTATATGTAGGATTCTACCAGATTCTATCATCAATCTTAAGCCATTCTCTAAAGGCTTATAGCCTATCCTCTCTTCTAGAGATTCTGGTATAGCTTGGGAATCTAGTATGGATTGGTAAGATTCATAGCGTTCGCTAGACACTATATACCCTCTAGAGGTTATCAGAGTATCGAGTAGATGTATAGCATATTCTCCAGCTATATCGAATACTACTACAGATAGATCTGGTATATACTCTATAGCCTTACGTATTATCAGCGATGTAAGATTAGATTTGCCGCATCCTGTGAAGCCGAATACTCCTGTATGATACTTTATCAGCGATTCTATATTTATGGTTAATGGTATATCGAAACCTATAAGCCTACCTATATCAGCTCCACCCTCCACGCATAATAGGTATCTTAGAGCATAGGCTGAGAGAAGTTTAGCTTCAAACCCTGGTAGAGGTGTTAGATTGGAGCGTCGGAATACAGGTATACCATCATGTATATCCATACGGTAGCCTGTGAATACTGCTTCTACATCTATCCATGTTTCATCACTACCCCACCCCTCCTTTACACGATCTAGGAACTCCTGTCTTACAAGTATTGGTAGAGATACCTCCATACCGAGCATCTGGTAATGCTCTGCCTTCAACGCTGTAGCTTCGTATATAAGATAGGTTTTACCATCAGATACAGGTCTCTCGATAGCTAGGAAGCATGGTTCATGTAGCTTATCCAACACAAGCTGGTTGAACTTTACGTCGAGCCTTACTAGATGGCTTTTAATCGATACCTCAGATCCACCTATCCTAGATGTCCTTGTAACTAGACGGTATTCTCTGAGTCTAGCTTGAAAGAATCCTCCTACATCATCGAATACCCTAATCTGCTCTCCCACTCGAAACCAGCCTCCTCGCATACTCAGATTCACGTCTATACTCTCTAAAACTTCTGGATAGATAGAATGTTTTCATCTTACGAGAGAAGGATTCTAAGTGTAGATCAGCTATACCTTTAAGTAAGCCTATAGCTAGATTTGCTTCAGTTTTAACAGCTTTATCCGCTATATATAACAGCTTATTATGTCCAGCGGCTTCTAGGATCTGTGGTTCATCCATCATAGATAACATATATAGTATCAAGTTATCTATAGGGCTTAAGTTATCTATACCCTCGTAGAATGGTTCTATATAGGTTCTTCCACCAGCTTCTTCGATCTCTATACGTCTAACTAAGCTTAGATCTTCTGGGTATATCGGTCTATCATATAGGAATACTAGGGTTCTAATCCTAGGATCTGATGAGAATTCTCTAAGCTGGAAATATGATTTTACGAAAAGCTTTTCACGACCAACCCTTTTACGAGCTGCTCTCATAACGTTAAACCCTGATGGATGAAATAGTGTTGAAAAACATGCATCATAGGCTATGGTACGCCAAGGAGTCTTAATATCTCTATACCTCTCAGCACTTAGGATTGATAGAAGAGCTCTATCGCTTTTAAGGTTAGGTATAGGTGTTGATGGATCCAACTCCCTATTCAGCTTCATATAGGGTATAGTAGATCTAGTTAGATCGGTTGCAGTCGTATCCTTAGCTATACCTACTAGAAGTTTACGATTCTTTACGCAGAGACCTATCAAAGCCTGTAATATTATGAATGTTACAGCTTCCCAATCTAGGAGTCTAATCCATCTACCTTCCATAGTTAGAGGATAATCCCCACCTTCTAGAAGTCTAGATGCTACACTTAACGCGGCTTCCACCGATCTAAGCCAGTAGCTTCTAGAATTTTCCGATGGATAGAATAAACCGTTATCTTCTATGAATAATCCTCCTCTACACTTCTCGTTTAGTATACGAAGTTTTCTTAGAATCTGATCTTCGATCGATGATGGGATGTTCAGCTTCTCCTTTAATGAGAGCCATGATATCGGGCCTTCACTCATTATGAGTTTAAGTATATGGAATTGAAAGTAGGATCGTCTACGTGGTATATGGATATCTCCTGAACCGAACATGAAGGATAGTATTAGATCGGCTATAGTGAATCTACCGTACCTAGTTTCTAAACCTTCGAGTGAGGATCTACCTATACCTATTAGTTTTTTAACTCGAACTGAGAGATAGCTATAGGTTGAGTATATGGATTTATCGAGTAGTATCATCCTTATATCTTGTCTATCAGGTAAAGCTGCTCTGTAAGCTGTATATATCTCGGCTAGGGTCATGAATGTGTTAGGTATCCTATCTATAAACCTATCTATATCGATCTCAGCATCCGTAAGCTCCTCTATAGTAGCTATACTCGAAATATCTTCAAACCATAAAGGTATAGCAGTCGAAAACGATAGAGATTCATCCCGTATTATGTTATCTATATGGAATTCGATATGAGAATCGTATAGATCGAAGCTACACGAGTATCCTGCAGCGCATACATAGAATAGGAGCATCTCTAATCGCTCCTCAGATCTCATAGATCCATCGATCCCTATAGCTCTAAACGTTCCTTCACCGAGGAATCTTCTAGCGAAACTCGCAGCTTCTGATGGATCTAGGTTTTTAGCAATCTTAACTAGATCATATGCTTCTCTAAGCTTCTCAACTCTAATTCTGTATATGTCTAGTAGGTATAATGTATGATCTTTAAGCTTTCTAGCCGTATCTGATGCGAACATAAACCTCGGTCTAAACTTAATCTAACCCATCTATGATCCGGATAAATCTTTATCTACCCTACCCTCCTGTTGTATAGAAAGCCTTCTAGCAACCCCCTCCCAATCTACGACGGCTATCATAATCGTAAATCCTACTACTAGGATTACCGCTAGGGATAGCGATACCCATACAGGTAGTTCTGAAGTTATAGTACCGATGAATCTGCCGAATAAGCCTATGGTGTAGAGCATAGATACCTTACCAGCTATACTAAAGGGTAGAGCTTTAACTAGACTATAACCCGCAGCTCCTAGTAGTAGGAATAGGAATTTATCTGGTAGAGGCGTATAAGCGAATAGGAATATAGCTACAGGTACTATCCATCTATATCTACGCATATTCACTATAGCTGAGAAAGCCTCCATCCTACCACTATACCTGGAATCCTTTAAAGCTCCACCTAGATAGTAGCCTATTAGCCAACCTATAGTTTCACCTAAACCAGATCCTATCCCACCCCATACAGCTACCTCCAATATGTTAAGCTGAGGCATAGCTGCTGCTAGGGAGAGAACGACAGCGGTATAGGGTACGAAAGGTGTTATAGATCCTAGGAGACACAGGATCAGCATAGCTAACCCTACATGGTATGGGTTCACCTCTAATAGTATGTGATGTATCTGATCGTAGTATAGATATATCGGTATACTGAATAATATTAAACCTACTATAGTCGCTATAAGCTTCTCTAGATTCTTCAAAGCCTAACTATAGTCTATCATCGATGAAGTTTATCTATTTTTCACCAGCTTTATAGTAATCTATAGGATGACTCTGCTAGAGCTACCGGTTGTTAGGAAAGCTAAGCTTCAAGAAGCGTTAGGCGATGGTAGAGTTAAATGTATGCTTTGCGAGAGAAAATGCATAATCCATGACGGTGGTAGAGGCTTCTGTAAAACCAGGATTAACATAGCTGGTGAACTCTATACGATAGTCTATGGGGATATAAACGCTATATCAGAGAATCCTATCGAGAAAGGGGGTTAACCCCCCTCGATAAAACCCTTCTACCACTATTGGCCTGGTACTATAGCTTTAACATTCTCTACTTGGAGCTGTAACTTTCCATGTCCATGGTGCCAGAATTGGCATTTATCCAAACTAGAGCCTAACCCATATAGAGCGAACTATATATCGGTCGATAGGATGGTGGATCTAGCTGTTAAATCTAGATGTAGAGGTTTATCTGTATCGTTTACAGAACCCACACTCCTCTTCGAATACTGTCTAGACCTATTCCCTCTAGCTAGATCTAGAGGATTATACTGCAATTTTGTTTCAAACGGTTATATGACTCTAGAAGCTTTACGTATGCTGGTAGAAGCTGGTATGGATGGGCTTAAGATAGATGTGAAGGGGTGTAGCAACTCTGTTCGTAGATACTGTTTAGCTGATATCGATGTATGTTGGAGGAATGCCTCTAAAGCTTTAGAGATGGGTGTACATGTAGAGATAGTGAATCTAGTAATACCTGGCGTAAACGATTCAGAAGAGTGTATAGAGGAGGTTTGTAAAAAGCATATAGAGAGTGTAGGTGATGAAACACCCCTACACTTCACAGCCTACTATCCAGCTTATAGATTCACCAATCCTCCTACACCAGTATCCAAGTTGGAGGAGGCTTATAGGATAGCTAAAGGTTATGGGTTGAAATACGTGTATATAGGTAACGTACCTGGGCATCCATACGAGAATACATACTGCCCTGAATGTGGTGAACTACTTATAAAACGCTACGGTTTAACATTGATATCTGTAAAACTTACGAAGGATAAGAAATGTCCTAGATGTGGTTGTAGCATACCTATAAGAGGAGATATACACACTATCTAGGAGTGGTAGATGTCTAAGCGATTCAGGGATAAGCTTATAGATAGGTTAGGTTTATCGAAAGCTAACGCTATATCATCTAGCTATGATGTTATAGGTGATATAGCTGTTATAAGGGTTCTTAAACCTGGGGTTCTAAGCGATGAAGATTATTATACCATAGCTAATATAATATTCGATTCTAATCCTAGGGTTAAGACTATACTACGCCAGGATAGCCCTGTAGAGTCTCCTCTAAGGATTAGACGTCTAACATTCATAGCTGGTGAGAAGCGTACTCTAACTATACATAGGGAGTATAGATGTAGTTTTAAAGTAGATCTATCTAAAGTATTCTTCTCACCTAGGCTATCCTATGAAAGAGTTAGGCTAGCTAGCTTAGTGAGAGAGGGCGAGTATATAGTTAATATGTTCTCAGGGGTAGGCTGCTTCTCCATATCGATAGCTAGATTAGCGAAGCCTAGAGCGGTATATTCGATAGATATCAGTAAGGATGCGTATGTACTAATGAAGGAGAATGTATATATAAATAATGTAGAGTATACGGTTATACCTATCCTAGGTGATGCTCGTCAAACGATCGAATCGAGGTTGAGATACATAGCTGATCGTGTAATAGAACCTCTACCAGATTTAGCGTATGCATACCTAGATGTAGCTTTAAAAGCTTTAAAACCTGAAGGCGGATGGATACACTACTACAGTTTTATACATGTGAAGAGTATGAGCCTAGACTACGAGGTTTGTAGAATTAAAAAGAGGATAGGAAGGTATGGGTGGATTGCTAAGTATGCTAAAGCTAGGATTGTTAGAAGCGTCGGTCCTAACTGGGTTCAATCAGTCGTAGATCTATACGTATCTAAGATCTAACCATCCACGATGACCTAGATAGCTAATAGTTAAATACAGCTCCGAGTATAAGATTATAGTGGTGGGTAGGGTTGGGTGAGGAATGGTTCCCGTTTAGAAGGAGAAGGATATGGAGCTTCTTCGATGAGATGATGAGAGAGATGGAGGAATTCTTCGAAAGAGAATTCGAGGATATAGAGAAGATGGTAAGCGAAATGTCTGAGAGATATGTGAGAGAGCGTACCCTACCTGATGGTAGTAAGGTTAGAGAGTACGGCCCCTTCGTTTACGGATACTCTATAACCATAGGCCCAGATGGCAAGCCTATAATAAGAGAGTTTGGTAATGTTAAACCTCAACCGTATGGTAGGCCGCGTATATCTATAAAGGAGGAGAGGGAGCCTTTAGTAGATGTTATGACAACAGATGATGAAGTAAAGGTTATAGCTGAGATACCTGGGGTAGAGAAGGAGGATATAAAGCTTGAGGGTACGGAGGATACGCTAATAATATCCGTAGATACACCTGAGAGGAAATACTATAAGGAGGTTAAGCTACCGGTACCAGTAGACCCTGAGAGAGCTAAGAGTAACTATAAGAATGGTGTTTTAGAAGTAATACTTCCACGTAAAGGTAGACCTAGAGGATACCAGATAAAGGTAGAATAGAGACCACCCCATCCTAACCTCTAATCTAGAGTCTTATCCTAGATAAAGCTAGCTTCCTAAGTATACCGGTATCATATACCTCAGAAAAGTATTTCTCTATTATATCCATGTATATCTCCACTTCTTCATCACTCATATACTGGAACATGTATGGGCCTGTATACGGTGATGGAGCCCCATCCCTAGTTATAAATTCTATATGCATAAACGGATCTCCACGCGTAATGGTTATAGGACTACGATCGTTACTCAGATTAACCACCTCTAAAGCTAACCTACCTATGAAGCCTGAGTGTACCTTAGCCGCGTTGAGGAATGATAAACCCATACGCCCATACCTACTCTTAGCTGTTAGATGTGCAACCATATCGGGTGGAGTAAATACGACTTCATAGGATACTAGATTCTTATGCTCCAGGTATTGTAGAGTTACATCCTCCATAACCGTTAATACATATCCATCCCCATCGAATAGCGATGGTGAAGCTGGATATATACACTTATACTTCTCAACCAGCTTCTCCAATCTATCCCTACCTATTACACACATACCCCATCCCACAATTATCTAGAAATATACCTAATGAATATTTCATCATAAACCCTATGCATAAACCTATACCAGCCTATCGATTCGATAAGCATACATATGTGAAATTCCTACCCTAAACCCTCGTTAATAGGTCTAGGTAGATTGCTTCGCACCACTCATACTCTCCATAACTATGAGCGTGGTAGTCGATATAACTCCTTTAATACGTCTAATACTACCTAGTACCACATCCCTAAGCTTCCGCATATCATCAGTCTCTACTATAGCTACAGCATCGTATGTACCGTAGACTAGGAATACCTGAGATACCGATGGTATATCCTTAATCTTAGATATAACCTCCTCCTCTAAACCTGAAGCTATATTTATAAGAACTATACCCTGTATCAAGGCTCTATACTATAGTATCGGATTATCCTAGATAAATATATTGGATAGGATAGGAGACCTATCAGGATAGACCAAGCGATCTAGATAGAATCTCCAAATTCACCCTACCAGATGTATGAATCCTTCCAGTCCTTATATTGAATACAGTTATCGATGCAGGTGCGAATAGATGAGGATCTATCTTATAGAAATCGTATCCAGCCTCCTTGAATATCTGATGGAACGGCCTACCATAATCCCTACTAGCCGAGCTAGGAGTCTCAGATACAAACCTACTCAATAACTCATCATCCTCGAAATCTACACCGTAGAATGTTACCCCCCCATAAAGGATTACGTCGTTACTCCTACCCATAGCTCTACCGAAATCCGGATGGGGGAATCCTATAGGTGCATAACCGAATCCATAAACTATCCTATTTATATCAAAGCCTATCTCGTTAAGCTTATGTATACCTGTCTCAACTATCCTCCCAGATATCTGAACCATAGCGGATAGGCTTGTAGTAGGTGTGAGGATTATGTATAAGCTACTAGGTTTAACACCACACTTACCAGCTACATACTCTACGACAGACTCATCTGGTTTAGATGAAGTTTCAAAAACTATAACAGCTTCATCAGCTTCATCCCTATAACCTATCTTCTCGTATAAAGCTTTAGGTTCTAGACTTAAAGCTCTAGCAGGACCAGAACCTAAAGCGAAGAATTTACCTACCTTAACCCTCCAACCCGCATACTGGCTAGCCATAGTAGCTATCACAGGATGATCTGTATAGACGTTTACAGCAGGTAGAATCCTCCCATCGAAGTATCCGAATACTATCGAAGCTCTACCAAGACCACCCATACAGATCTCGGTTATAATTCTACCAGCTTCAAACCCACCCCTAGCTTCTATACCAGCATCCACTATGGTAGATCCAGACGGCCCGCTTAGAACCTTAACCTGATAGTACTCTTGATTATCTATAAGCTCCTTAACAAGGTTTAGAGCTATCCTATTAACAGATAGTCTACTCATACCCGTTCAGAAAGGTTTAGATAATACGTTAAACCCTATATACTTTACCCTAGCTAGGATTGTAGAGAGGTGTATACGATGCCGGGTAAACATGAAGTTAAACCTGAAACCTGGAGGAAATGGATTAGACTTATCCTAGAAAATATAAGGGAGCCTATATCTAGCGAGGAGCTATATTCTAGACTTAAGGAGAAGGGTGTCGCTCAGAAGAGAGTGGATAGTATCCTAGCAGTACTCGAAGAAGCTGGCTTAGTTAAGATCGAGGATGGAAAAATATACTTTAAGATCGAGAAAACTAGCGAAGCTAGCATAGTTAGCGAGGTTAAACATGAAGAGTATCCTAAGAGTATAGAATTCATCGATTGCATACACCTATCTAAACTAGGTATAGAGAGTAGAAGCGGCTCTAAACTATACTTCTGCTCTAAATACGAGATAACTATAGGCGAGGAAGCTGAGATATGCTTCGTATGTAAGTATAGAACCCCCCGTAGTGGAGGGGTATAGATATAGCGTTAACTATATGGACTATAGGCTACTCAGAGTCTAGTATAGATAGGCTTATAGATACTCTAGAAAGGTATGGTATACAGCTAGTTATCGATATTCGACGATGGCCTACATCTAGGATAGAGGGATATAGTAGGGATGATCTAGAATGTAGATTAAGATCAAAGGGTATAGGATACCTATGGATGGGATCTGAACTAGGAGGATATAGGAGAGGAGGGTATGAGGAGTATATGAAGACTATAGATTTCGAGATAGCTCTATCAAAGCTTATAGAGATAGCATCTTCAACTAGGGTATGCCTACTATGCCTCGAATCCAACCCTAAGGGATGTCATAGAAGGTTCATAGCTGAAGCTTTAGTCGAAAAAGGTGTTGAAGTCGTACACATAATACTTAAACGTAGAGTACTATATGAAGAGAAGCATAGGGTATACAGATGATTCTAGAGAAACTTCTCGAAAATCTCCAACTCAGGGTTCGAAGGCTTCGATATGAAGAGCCTCCCCCGCCCATCCTCAGATAGATCTCCCTGGAATACGTAGAATGGGCCATCCAGTCTCTCACGTACACCTCTAACCGATGGACGTACCTCCTCTATTTGGAAGGATGGGAGAACCGATCCTACTCTCCCTAGTATTATCACCCTACCATCCCTCATCCTAGCTCCAGCCCTTCCCATACAATCCCCATAGACTACTATAGTCCCTCCAAGCATCCTTAACCCTGGGAATAGGCCTACACTACCCCTAACTTCTATACTACCATCACGCATATACGCTCCTATACACTCACCTACATCACCATCAACCACTATAGATCCTCCACGCATACCTTTAGAAGAACCTTTAGGCGGAGCACCTATATAACTTCCAGCCGATCCCTTAACATATATAGATCCTCCACGCATAGCCATACCAAGCCAGTGATCTACATCACCCTCCACCACTATCCTACCACCACGCATATACTCCCCAACCCTAACCCCACCAGAACCCTTCACAGTTATACTACCCCTACTCATCTTAGAACCTATACCCCTAGCTCTACTGAAATCCCCCATGAAAACTATATCTATCTCCTCCCCACCCTCATCAGCTACCTCTATCGAGAATACCTCATCCACCCTCCTACGTTTAGAACCCACCATCACCTGTAGAGATCTAACCTCGCTAATATCCATACCATCTATATTATCAGGAGTTATAGGTGATAAATCTACAGGTATCTTAAACGGTGTTATAGGTTTGAATAGGATCCTCATAACCCAACACCCCTCATATAGATGGGTTAACCCTTATAGGCGTAGATTCTATAAGCATATCCTCAGGTACAGGATAGTTGCTAAGCTTAATAGTATAGAATTCTTCGAATCTAGGTTTAACCTCCTTTAGAAGCTCACCGATCTTATCATCAGGAACCCCTACATCAACCCATATACTACGCCCAGATATATCCTCTACAACCTCACCCTTAACAACTACTATACATCCACCCTTAATAGTGTAGGCAGCCCTTCTCAAAGCTCTCCTAACGATACGATAATCACTAGATGGATCCACCTTCCTAGGATCCAGATCGTATATAGCTATATCAGCATCAGCCCCCACACCTAGATGACCCTTCCTCCTCAAACCTAGAAGCTTAGCTGGTGCAGCTCTAGTAACTATAGCTATATCGGTAAACGTATACTCTCTATCTATAGATGGGAGGACTGTATATTTTAAAGCTCTACGATTAGCCTTCTCCATAACCCTACTCCTAGCTTTAGAACTCATAAGCCAAGATACGACTCTAGGATAAGCTGTGAACGGTCCACCATTCGGATGATCTGTAGTAAGACATACCTTCCAAGGATCCCTTACTAACAGAGCTAACTCTAAACCTACAGCCCACTGTATCGTACCGACATAACTCCTACGACTATATCTAACCGGGACGACGCCAGCACCAGTTTCAACCTCTACATCAGCATTAGCCCACTTACCCGCTAGCGATTGGAATAACCTGAATTCTAACGGTCCATCACCGGTCATAGTAGTCGTATCCGTGAAGACAACCTGCCCTATATCTAGCGTTACATGATCGACAGAATTCACGTATTTAGCTATATACTCAGCTCCGGATCTAAGCGTAGTCCACGTAGATCCAGCATAACCTGAGAACTGGCAGTGGGTTATATGGATTAGAAATCTACCTCCACCGAAAGCCCTTCGTATCGTATGAGCAGTTCTAAGGGTAACCCAGCAATTGTTAGGCATACCCAGCCTATTAACATGTACATGTATCGTATGGGGGAGGTTCAATATAGAATTCACTCTACATAAACCTTCCACGATCTCCCTAGGAGTTATACCGAAGTAAGGGACCTGCTCATCTAGATCGAATACATTCCCACCCCAACCCCATGCCTCTACACCCCCAGGATTCACTATCTTAATACCATAACCTTTCGTAGCTTTCAGAAGCCATGCAGCATAGACTGCAGCATCCTCTATACGATCCTGACTTATGAAATCCATGATAAACCAGTTATTACCCATAACAGTTAAAGCTGCTTTATCGATTATAGGTATATCATTAAGCTCCTCCCATGTATGCTTCTGTTTAAGTGGAGGTGAAGCTGCTTCGAAAACCGTAGTATAACCCATCCTAGCATATCTATAACCTGTAACCTTAGTAGAAGGTACACTATGACCTACACCAGAATACGTAGTAGCAGTCCTAGGTTCATAACTCCTCCTATGATCCTCAGGTCTCAGTAATCTACCTATATTGGATTTAGATCCAGCTATATGGCTATGGATATCCACGCCTCCAGGCATCACTAGCATACCTGATGCATCTATAATCTTAGCCCCCCTCTCATCGATATCCTCGACTATAACACCATCCTTAACAGCTATATCCATAACCTCCCCTTCGATATTGTTCATAGGGTCATAAACTATACCGTTACGTATAAGTATAGGCTTACCCATCACATCCTACCCCCCACCCTCTCGAGTATCATTTTCAAAACATCTACATCTGATAGTATACCTTGAGGTGGATCCACTATCTTTTTCGCTCTAAGCGGTACAGTATCCATACGGTATACAGACCCCTCAACCTCTATACCGGTATATGCCACGGGTATAGCTACATCAGATATGTATACGGTAGGAGTTATCTTAGGATCTAAAGCTACTACAGGTATATTATTCAAATGCTCGACAGCACGTCTAGGTAGATGCGAAACAGGGTCGGATGCTACGACGAAGAATAGATCACACTCACCTCTACGAAGTATATCCACAGCAGTAGTCTCACCTGGAAGATACCTTGGATAGCCCTGACTAAAATCTACACTTACAGGATAACCAGTCCTCCATGTGAAAACCTCGTTAGCTCCTGTAACATTGAAGTGTCCACGCATAGGTATCAAGACAAACTTCGTCTTGAAATTAAGATACCTAACTAGCTCTATAGCAGCTTCCACATTCTTATCCTTACCCCTACTCATAGTTAAACCAGTACCGAAGAATAGTACACCGAATCTAGCTTCCACCATCATATCCGCTAACTCCTCAAGCTTAGAGACAGCTACCCCTCCCACTTCGTCAACCTCTAGATCTAGATCTCTAACAAGCATCTTCAACGCAGATAATACCTCATAATCATAGCCTGGCTTTATCTCTATGAATAAATCCGCTACCCTAGCTGTCGGAGTCCTTCTAACATCTACTACGACAACCTTACGCATCCTCCTACCCTCTATAAACCTACCCCTAGCATATACACTATACCTAGCCATATGTCTAGGATGAGCCTCAACAGGGTTACATCCCCAATAGATTATCAAGTCAGCTCTATTCTTAATCTGACCTAGGGTCGCTGTTATCAACCCCAACTCCTGACCTGCGAGTATGGTAGGCCCATGGCAGACTATACTCGTATTATCCACAGCTCCTCCAAGAGCTTCAGCTAAATCTAAACCTAGGAGTATAGCTTCACAGGATGTGCAAGCCCAGCCGTAGAATAGAGGATAACAACTATTCTTCAACAGATCTACTACAACATCTACAGCTTCACTAAGCGAAACATCCTTAGCCGAGGTAGATCTACCTATTTTAGGCTTTAGAAGCCTATTCTCATTCATATGTAGAAATTTCGATAAACCTAGAGCACAGGCATTCCTAACATCGACTATCCTATTACCTTTAACAGATACGATAAGATCATCACAACAACATCCACAGAACGTACAGACAACATCCTCAACCGTACGCTCGACAGCTTCCTCCTCTATAATCGAAGATGCGATCATAACCTATCGCACACCTCCTATAGATTCGATTAAAGATCTAACATCCGATACACGTTTATTCGAAGGGGTGACGAACACCTCTAACCCCTTAGATCTAGGAATACCAGTACCCTCCGTATCCGGAGGTATAAGTGTATTAACAGCTATACCATACGGTATGAAGAGAACACCTCTAGGAATATCCGATGATGATTTAACTTGAACAGTTATAGATCCATACGGTGATACGATATCTATGTAACCGCCGTTAGGTACACCTATAACCTCTATATCAGCGGGGTTCATCTCACAAGTAGTTATAGCTTCACTATACTCGTCGAAGAATTTACTAACATCCTTAGATACCCCCTGCTTAACACTCCTACCAGTTATCAATACAACCTTCAACCTACCCTTACCACTCATATTATTCTAACCCCTCGACGGTGAATTACATACTAATAACAGCATATATTTAGGTTTCCTCGCTAAATCTATAGAAGGTTTATCATAGAGTTATCCACATGCATATACACTATTTCCCCGAGATATAGTGTATGGAAGTCATCTGAAGGATAGGCTATAACCATAACATCCCTAGGAATTTTATCTCTATCAAGCTTGAATCTATAACGTACTATACACTCATATACTATAGGACAGCCGTGAATCACAGGTGCATCAACCTTAACACCTCTAGAAGCTTTAATCTTAAGCTCACTTAGCTTATCATGCTCTCTACCAGAAACCGAGCCACAATATGAAGCTATATGCTCCATACCCTTAGGAAGAACGTTCACCGTAAATACGTTCGTCTCCTCTATAAGTCTATGCGTATACCTACTAGGTCTAACAGCTACTATAAAGCATGGCTTACGCCATATAATACCTAGAAACCCCCATCCTATCGTCATAAGATTGTATGCTCCACCCTTAGATACGGATCCTAGGAGCAAACCCTCACCATATAGATGATTATACACTTTATCCGTATATCTGAATACATCCTCTAGGATCATCGAAAATGAGGTATAATAGAAGATATTTAAGCTTAAACTACGAATAACTTCGCAATATTAGATTTAATCGGTACACCCAGTATACGAGCGATAGGTGTACACTTAGCTTGTAGTAGACATACTATAGGTTTACCATAAACTTTCACATCATCTAGAGTCTCCAAGTTAGCCATACCCTTCATGAATATGATATCAGACTCCTCGATCCTTTTTAAAACATCCATCGGCAATTCACTAATTATCAATCCGGATGTACCAGGTATAGCTGGTATAACATCGGATGCTACCTCATGTATACCAGCTTCTAATGCATCACTAAGCATAGCATCATTCTGATAAGGCTCGCTTTTAACTAGAACCACAGTTCTCCAACCCATATTCTCTAACATCTCGATCAATATCCGATCGAAAACTATCTCACCCGCATTATCACATACATAGAGTACTCTACCCCTACGCTTACATAGTAGATCGAATACAGTATACGTATCGTCTACAGTCAGCTCAGATTCAGATATAGACTCCACAAGATTATCTAGAGAAAATCTATGTTCAGCCGCCCCCACATCGATCGTATTACCTATCACGGTAGCTATGCAAGCTCTACGAAAGCGTTGATGCATATCATCCACTGAGTAGATCCAATCCTCAACTATAGGTCTAAGCTTAGAAGCTACCTTATCGGCAAGCTTCTTCTCTAACGCATACGGATCATCTACACCTGTAAGCCTACGAACTAGACGGAATAGCTTAGTAGCTATAACCGGGACACTCTCATTGCTAGATAAAAGTCTAGATAACTCATCCAATAAACGCTCTAAGCTTATACGCTTCCCGTCTAGGCTTAGGTTAGATGATAGTACCTCCCTACCCCTAACGCTTATCAAGCAGAGTATACACTCTGGATGAGGCTTCAACCCAGCTAGCCCAGATAGGGCTTAACCTCTTACTAATAAATGTTATATGGCTGAACAAGAGGTTACCATACATATATCATCCATGGTGCATAAACATTAGCTATCAAAAGTATGATTAGTGATACTAGAGGTATCGATACATTATCATCTATGAATTTAAACTCGAAATGCTCTACGATAGAGGCTGCAACCCCAGCTATAGCTCCAGCTAACCCTAGTATAGCACCTAACGGTATAGATAGAATAGCCATAGCTAGATTACCCCACCAGGATTTAGTCCTCCTACCATATAGCTTATTCCTAACTATACCAGTGACAGCATCCCCGATAGACATGAATAGAACAGGTAGGATACCTATCCAGAAGTTTCCATTCGAAAGAAGCCAGCCTACAGATATCACTACACCCCACATTATACAGAAGGATGTTTCATAGGAGTTTTCCTCAACCTGAAACCAGTACATGAGTCTGCCAACCCTATGCGGTATATATGTTAGGAGAGCTAACGCTAAAGCAAATATGAAAGGTATTAGAGGGGTCCTGAATAGTATCGGTACAGATATAGCGCATAACCCTCCAGCTAGAATATGTATAATCTTACGGTTATAGTATATAGCCACGTTATGCTCCAAACCCCTAGAACGCATATAGACGTATAACCTTCTCGTAATGAATAAGACTAGGATTAAAACCCATAGGAAAAGTATAGAGGCAGATAGAATCTCACTTAACTCTATCATACTTGAGATAATGGTAGACCTGTAGGAATATAAATCTTACCATAGGCTATTGAAATCGCTACCTCATTACATAAATTACTACACTATGCTATATATTAAGTCGAAGAGCTATTCATAGATGTATAGAGGCTCGATCAGCGTATGCCTGCTAGGATAAGGTTAGCTCATCCAGAACGATGTATAGGATGTATGAATTGTATATTCGCATGCTCTAGAGAACTCTACGGCGGGGCTATATCGTTATCTAAATCAGCTTTAAAAATATCGTATGACACCCCATCCAGGAAGTTTATAGTATCTATATGCCCTGGCTGCGTAGATGCTCCATGTGTAAACGCATGCCCATACAAAGCTCTAGCTGAACAACCTGGAGGAGGACCTATACTAGTCAATCCAGAGAAATGCCGTTCATGTGAAACTAGGGATTGCATAAATGCATGCATATTAGCCGTATTATTCTGGGATGATGAGCGTAAAACTCCTATAATATGCACCCAATGTGGTGAATGCGCTAAATACTGCCCCCACGAGGTTATAGTATATAGGGAGGTTTAACCATATGGAGGAGTATCTATCGAGGATCCTATACATAGATCTATCCTCGAAGAGAAGCTGGGTTGAAGATAGGAGTGAGCTCTTCGAGGATAGGATAGGGGGGCTCGGTGTAGCTGTTAAACTCTATTCCGAGATATGTAAACTAAACTCGGATCCCTTCGATCCTGAAAATCCACTAGTATTCACGGTAGGTCCGCTCAACGGTCTATATCCATGCATATCTAAGACTGTAGCCGTCTTTAAATCACCCGTAACTGGTACTTATGGTGAGAGTCATGCTGGTGGGAGACTTTCTATGGCGATTAGGATGGCTGGATATGGAGCTATAGTGATACTAGGATACTCTGATAAACTTTTACTCATAGATATAGAAGATTCTAAGGTATGCTTTAGAGAGGCTAAATCCCTCCAGGGTCTTAGTAGCTTAGAAGTCGAGGAGAGGCTTAGAACCCATACTAGGGTTATGGAAAGCATAGTTAGTATAGGTTTAGCCGGGGAGAGGCTATGCTTCTACGCTTCGGCTAACGTCGATAGATACAACTATTTCGGTAGACTAGGTCTCGGAGCCATACTAGGATCCAAGAATATAAAGGCTTTAAGGATAAGGGGTAGCGGCTCGATTAAACCTAAAGACGCTGAGAGTTATAAGAAGCTATTCGAGAAGATATATAGAAGGATCGTAGAGACGGATGCTATGGCTAAATACCACTATACCGGGACACCAGCTAATATAATGGTTCTAAACGAGATAGGCGCCCTCCCGACTAGGAATTTTAGAGAATCTAGGTTTGAGCATGCAGAAGATATCTCAGGAGAGAGGGTGGGTGAGTTTCTACTCGAGAGGAAGGTTTCATGCCCTCTATGCCCTATAGGATGTATGCATATAGCTAAGCTTAGACTAGAATTCGCTAAAGGATACGAGTATGAGCCCATAGATATATACTACAACTACGAGTCTATGTATGCTCTAGGTACAAACCTAGGCTTAAAGAAGCCTGAAGATATACTGAAGCTAATATACACTGCTAACTTCTATGGATTCGATACGATGCTTTTAGGGAATATACTTGCATGGATGACGGAGGCGTACGAATCTGGGTTGATAAGCGACAGTGATACGAATGGTTTAAAACTTAGCTGGGGGGATATAGATTCGTATATAGAGGCTGTTAGACGTATCGCATATGGTGAAGGCAGCCTATACGTATACGCTGCTCAAGGTCTAAAACAGCTAGTAGATATATATGGTGGGAGGGATTATGCTATGCAGATAGCTGGTAACGGTATACCAGGCTATCATACAGGATACGCTTCTATACTAGGCTTCCTAGTTGCTTCACGCCACTCCCACAATAGTAACGCAGGATACGATATAGATCAGCAGGCTTTGAAGAGGAAGCTTAACGATGAAGAGCTTATCGATAGGATCATAGAAGAGGAGGATTGGCGTAATATACTCGTAAGTCTAGTTGCATGTATGTTCGCTAGGAGGATATATAGCCCAGATGTAGTCGTAGATGCTCTTAGAACAGTAGGCTTCGAGTATAATCTAGATGATCTTATGGATGTAGGTAGGGATGTATATATCGAGATATACCGTATTAAGTCTATCGAAGGATTTGATCCTAGGAAAATCTATATACCTAAAAGGCTATTCGAAACACCATCAGCTTCTGGGATACTATCCGAGGAAAGGTTTAGAAAGCTCCTAGACATGTATATGGAGAGGAGGTTCAAATCTTCCAGTATTTAGCTAGGAATGCTGGTATATCAGATGAATCCCTAGGCCCTACTAGCACCTCCCATCCTGTTAGATCTTCTAACTCCCCCTTAAGCCTAGCAGCTAAACCTGGTATGATTATCTTACGATGTGAAACCTTCTCTGAAACCCTATATTCCTTCATAGCCGAAGCAATCTTCTCAGCTGTAAGCTTACGTCCAGCTACGGATGATTCTACAGATAGCCCCTCGGTATCTACGACGAGGAGGTAGCAGTTAAGCCTAGCAGATTCTATATCCGATGCTACTGTGAAGTATGTTAAAGCGAAATTCGTAGTTACTAGTAGAGGCGATTTATCATTTGGGGAACCAAACTCTCTAAGCCCAGGTTCTACACTTACAGGTTTAACAGGATCGGTATACAAGTTCTCTCTAAGTATTAGATTTGGAAGAAGCTGCCATACATCGACTCCATGAATTATAACGATATCCGCATACCTTGTTATCATCATAGCTGTCAATACAGCCTCCATCCACTTAGCTTCTTCAGGCTTATCTTTAAACTCTTCATCAACCCATACAACGGCAGGTATAGCTAAGATCGGGTAGCCAGATAACCTATCACCCTGCCTACATGCAAGCCATCTCAGGATGGTGAAGCTGTTCACGGTATAAGCTAAACCATCACCTATAAACGTACCTGGATCTAACACTATATCGTCTAAACCCTCGCTATTGAGAGCTTTAACTAAACCTCTAAGCTTAGATAAATCCCCAGGAGCTGATGCAACTACAGGACATCTATACATCTTAGCTAATTCAGCTATATCACGCCAGTTACCCTCTGTAGCAGCGTAGATTAGAGGCCTCCTATCTCTTATCCTTAGTAGCGCGGCTTCTAAAACCTCTGGATCAAGGCTACAAAGCACTATAGGTAGATCTGTAAGCTTAGATATCTTAGAAGCTAGGTCCTGGAACCTAGATGGATCGCCAGATCTACATCTTAAAGCTAACGCGTTAAGCTTAAGCTCCCGCCCTATGTAAGTATACTTGAAATTTTCGATAAACCTCACCCTAGACTCTAGCTCTGCTTCACCGATATCATCCCAAACATCGATTGCTAGGATAGTCGGATTCATATACCTAAGCTCATGCCTGTGTAGTACGAGTTTACCCCCGACTACAGCCTCCCTACCTGGAGGACCAAACCTCACTTCTATAACCGGAGGTCTTAGAATCTCCCTAAGCTGAGCTAAACTATCCCTATACTTCTCCTCCTCGAATAGAGGTCTACACTCTTCGAGCTTAGCCGTCCTCTCTACCAATTTAGCTGCGAAACCTAGACAGGTAGATATCCCGCATTTACCACAATTAAGTCTAGGTAGAAGTTTATATATATCCATAGGGCTTATCTTCTTAGCCATCTATATACCTCCCAGCCAGTCTGGTATTCCCCCAACCGGCTTATCCCATCTACCGTAGAGCCATGATATAACCTGTTTGACAGTCTTTATCGCTAATGGATGCATCATTATGAATAGATCGCATCCAGCTAGGAGGAGTGTTAAAGCTGTAACAGTCTCCCATAGAGGACCTCTGACCTCCCTAGGTCCGAGTTCAGGTATCTTAAGCCATGCTTCACGTGCACCCCAAGCATTACTCGTACCAGATAGGATGGGTAGAGCTAATTCACTATCACCCATAAGACCTGCTATACGTATACGCTCCATAACGGAGAATGCATACTCTATACCATAGCCTAATGGAGCTGATGTTGGATCGATAACTATACGTTCAGGTGGGAGTATCTGTAGTATAGCTCTATCTAGATCTCTCTGAAGGTTTAGATCTAGAGATGCCCATGCTACTACGTTGTGGCCGTAACGTTTAGCTGCCTCAGCTATAGGCTTAAACCTATCCTCAGGTGAGGGTATGGAGCTTAGGAGGAGCCTCTCACCTTCGAAGGTAGCTGCAATCTCTACTAGAAGCTCTACATCCTTAACAGGATCCCCTGACCCCCCGACCATGATAGGGGAATCGACGGCTTGAAGGATATTCTCAACAGTCTTCACAGCCTCTCTAATAGGTGTATCCTTTATCGATGGATCAGTACTAGTTAACTCTATGGTAACCATATCCGCGGCGAACTTATCTACATATAGCTTAGCCCATTCAGCAGGATCATCCATAGCGTCACCGAACGCATCTCTTAAAGGCTTAGGTAGGGGTAGCTTCCAATCGAATACATCCCCGGAAACCACGGGTGGATTAGGATTTACGGCTGAGAAACTATAGAAGGGCATGGTAACCTCTCCACCTATAACTATAACCCTACTCCTAGATCCACCTTCAGATTTGGTAGCGCCTATCCTAACCTCAGATATACGATTTGTAAAAGCCACCTCCGGTTTAGGAAGCTCCTCTACAAGTTCTACAACCCTAGCTTCCGGCTTAACCGCCTCCATTATAGGTCTAATTATCGGAGTAACACCCGTCACATCTAGTTGAAGCTCCGAAGCCTCTAGACTAAAATCTTCGAATTCTATCTCCTCAGATTCTGATAGAAGCTTTAAAAGCCATTCTAGAAAAGACTCTCCTATATCCCTCCTACGCATACTCAACTCTGCTCACCAGTCTTAATCTTCCTAACGATAACCTTCCTAGCATATATCCTAGCATCCTTGAATGTTATCCTTAAGGATACCCCTGGTCTAGTCGTAGGTATCACAGCTTCAACTGTAGGTGCTGAAACTACCGGTACCTCAGGTTTAGCCTCGGCAATCTTAGCCTCCTCAGCTTTAGCTTCGACTACAGGCACTGGTTTAGTCCAGCGTTTAACTACTGGATGACCCTTATCCTCTAGCCACTTCTTAAGTTCATCTACATTAGAAACATCCTTCTCCGTAGCTATCTTATCCAGTAGTTCATCTGGTACGAAGCCCTTTACCCTCTCCTTAATAGCTGATGGAATCCATACAACCCTCTCCCATCCGCCATCAGCCTGAAGGAATTTAGGAGATCTAAGATACTCTATGGAAACACCATGGAACCCATCAACTTGTCTACCACCAGCTGTAGCATCTGCTAAAGCTGCGAATGTAAGACCATTCACCGTCGGACCTTTAAAGTCTCTATGAACAATACCTATACCATCGACTTCCGGTATATAGAATGCTACACCCTCAAAGCATCCACAGCTAGTATGAGGGTAGCCGAACATAGTGTAGAGCTGTACACGTTCTATAGCTCCTAATGAGCGGGCTTTCGTAGCCTCGTTCACACCTATATACTCACCCCTCACTGGATCTAGTAGCTCACCCTTAGGTATGGGGAATATAGGGCCTTTAGGATCTATACGCGCAGCAGCTCCACAGTCAAACCAGCTCATAGCTCCACAGTTAGAGTATCTTTGAGGAGTTATCACGCATACATGTGTAGGTGCGAAGCTTTGACATAGGACGCATCCGTAGAATGTATCAACTTCCTCATCCCTCAGCCCCCTAGCCCTAGCATCCCTCTTCTCATATACTCTTATAGCTTCCTCCCATATCTCAGCAACTTTATCGGGATCCGTTATGAAGGTAACCTGCATCTTCTCTATTATCGGAAACTCTGATTTAAATAGACGTATAAGTACGAGGCCTAGATACTTGAAGCTATTAAGCCCCTTATTGTAGCTAGCTTTACTAAGCCTACACCATATATCATACCTCTGATTTAAATGCATAAACCCCTGTATATAGTTTAGATACTCATGTATACGTCTCTCGAAGACACCTTCCAGATCCTCTGAAAGCTGACTTCCAGCAACTTCTACATATATACCAAGCCTATAGCTACCCCCCTCCTTAAGCTGATGTATATCCGGGCCTATAACGGAGATCCTTCCATCCTCGATCTCCTCTAACGATTTAACTCTAAGAAGCTCAAACTTTTTATCAACCCTAGGTCCTCCAAACTCTACGTACATATCTTCTCTACGAATACGCTCCCCCTCATAGGCTATACCTACATCTACAGGTATATCCTGAAACATAGACATAGACTACATCACCCCAAAACTATCTGCAACCTTCTTAATAAAGGAATACCATTCACTACCTTTGACATTGGGTAGAGACCAGTATGCATGAGGATGATAGTATGGATCTAAACTAATAGTGGAGATCTTCGGAGCAAAGTGCTTAAGGCCTGATAGTACGAGCCATAGAGTTATGTATGGGAATCCTATGAAGCCGACTAGATCATATCCTCCAACTCCATCAAAGCCAGTCCAGCTAGAATCCCTCAACCTATCACCAAGTTCATACACAGATATAGAGGCTACGGTAGGTATACCAACTTCCTCAAGTCTGTAAGCCGTATTTCTAGAAGCTACTATAGTGAATAACTTTGTGGAATGGAGGAGACGAATAAGCTCTACAGTATCGACTCCTTCAATCCTATCTAGAGCTTTAGATCCTGCGACTAGGAGTCTACGATTAGCCCTCCTCAATATAGCTACCAGGGATTCAGGTCTAGGTATGATAGCGGCTTTCCTAGGTCCAGGTATCTCGGCTGTAGCCCAAGGCTCGGGGAATCTATACGTAGACACCGTAGCGTCACCTCTTCCTGACAAGCCTAGGTAGAAGTGTTGGATCTGGTATAGGCTTCTCACTCCACCCCTTACTCTTGAGAAACTCTAAAACCTCGGATTTCAGGGTTAAGGGTATATCAGCCTCCTTCCTCACATATAGGTGTAGATCATCTGGTAGACAGCCGAGATACTTCTTACTCAGATCTATATAGTGTGAAAGCTTTATAGCTCTCCCTTTACTCGTATCATTAGGTCTCATACATAGCTTAGCTATCATAACTATAGCCTCTTCCTTACTCTCAGCAGCTACGAATAAATGCTCCGGAGCTGGACCAGAATAGACTCTATCACCAGTCCTCGCATCGTATACATACCATGAATTCTCATCATCCCTACGACCTAGTAGGAGTCTCCTATACTTAGCCCCATGAGGGCCTACGATAACTGGTACACCTAGACGCCAGAATCCTGCAGCTATAGCTGCAGCCTTCTGACTCATAGCGCCCCAGGCTATACCTACAGCTCCAACCCTATTCAATATATAGTCGGCTATTTCCTCATAGTTAGCTCTAAGATTCCTCTTAGCGAATATAGCTGCAATCTTTATAGCTGCACCAGCTATATGGCTATTCGATATGCATGAACCTACATTCACTAATCCACCTGCATCGAATGTTCCAGTATACTTCTCATATAGAGATCTACCCTCATCATCCTTAGCCATAGCTAACGTCATAGCAGCGCATCCAGAAGCGACCACTATATAGTTTCTCTTCAAGAATTCCTCAGCTATCTCCACTATCTCTCGCCCACCATTATAGTAGTTAGAGCATCCTACAAAGGCTATAACACCAGGTATTTCACCGAAAACTATAGGTCTACCGACATTCCTTATCTCTACATCCTGTATAGGACCTCTACCAACCCTAATTTTAAACCTCTCATTTCTCCATATCTTTCTAGCACCTTGAATTATAACGCTATGTACAGGTATTCTCTGAGGGCAAGTCTCCTCGCATTTACCACATCCTATACAAATTTCGTATAGATATGCGAGGGCATTGAAATCTCCTTTAGAAGCTGCATTCATAGCTTCGGCGATGGGTAGATTATTAGGGCATGCTCTCTCACAGAATCTGCAACCTCTACACTTAGAAGCTAGAGTTTTCAAATCCTCATCTGATGGCAGGGATCTAATCTTCTGTCTATACGGGAATATCTTCAAAGCAGTCTTAACAGCTAGCTCACCCACTCTATCAGGATCTAGGAATAGTATACCCGGCATAGACCCGCTTACAAGCTTCTCTACTATAGAATCTATAGGTTCACTAGTAGCATCTGGTAGACCCATACACTTCTCTATAGAAGTAGCGATAACAGGAGCCTTTACTCTAGCAGCTTCTAGTAGTATATCTGCTCTTATACACTGCTCATCGACTACTACTACATCTGGTAGACCACTTCTAACGAATCTAAGCTGCCACGATAAGGGTCCTACTATCTTAGCCATAGGATTATATCTGGATACATCATGTGCTGTACAACATATACCCGCAACCTCTACGGCTCCATACATCCTATTCCTAACTAGATAGTCTACTATAGATGCAGCCGATGGAACGTTATGACCTACGACGAGTATAACAGGTTTACTCTGATCTATAGCAGCTAGACCTATCTCTACAAGAGGGGCTTCAGGATCACCCTTCGGGTATCCTAAAGCTACTATCTGAGCTAGATCTGCTATCTCTAAAGCTACATGATCCAGCATACCAGCATGGAATACTTTAGATTCAAAATCGATCCAGCTATCTTCTTGACCAGTATGCGTAGCAGCTAGTAGAGAGATTATCTGTTCCTCTACATAGCTTAAAGCATCCTCAAGATCACCTAAGATCCTAGGTTTTATACCGCATACAAGCCTGATTATAGGCGCCTCCACATATATGTTACCGCCTAGATCTATAGGATGATCCCTACCATACTTTGATACAAGGTATTCGAGTAGGTGTCTAGCGTGAGCTGCATGAGTCGCTGCGCCTATACAAGCTGCTAGTAGGACTATACGGGATTGCTGTGCAGGCATATCTATACCGCATGCTCCCCTCTTACCTGATGTTAGATCACATTTACCCATCGTGCATAGGCAGCATAGATCGCAGAATGGCATATAGAATGGCTTATACCTCTCTAATAGTATATGATCCCACCGTCTTAGATCGGTTATCGATGGGAAGGGTGTAGGTCCAAGAGGCTCCTCCCACTCCTCTAGTATCCTTCCGAAAGATATTTCAAGCCCTTCAGCTTGAAATATATCTGATACCAGCTTCTTAATTCTAAGATTAAAATCCCTTCTAGACATAACTTTTTCATCTAGATGATATTCTATACAGATTGTTATGAGTTAAGAGTTCATTACGTAATGTTAATAGTATAGCTTCTACAGAATATCGTATGAGCATATTCGGAGGATACGAGCTTGAAGCGTAAAGGATTCGTCATATCTGTATCAGGTAAGGGTGGCGTAGGTAAAACACTCCTATCAGCCCTACTCCTTAGAACATATCTAGATGAAACAGATAAGACTATACTCATGGTTGACGGTGATCCAGCTACTAATCTACCTGAAGTATTAGGAGTAGAGATTAAGGGTACTGTAGCATATATAGCTGCTAAACTCAAAGATGATATACAGATGGGTAGGATAAGCTACGATGCTAGTAAGAGAGAGATGCTGGAGGGATGGATATATGAGATACTAGTGGAGAATCCTAGATTCGATCTGCTAGCTATGGGTAGAGGTGAAGGTGAGGGCTGCTACTGTAGCGTTAACTATATGCTTACACTAATACTAACTAACCTCATAGCTAACTACGATGTAACGATAATGGATATGGAGGCAGGGTTGGAGCATATAAGTAGGAGAGTTGATAGCGATGTGGATTTGATGCTCATAGTTACTGATAGATCACGTATGGGTTTGAAGACGGCTGCTAGGATAAAGGAAGTAGCTGAGGAGGTTCACGTAGATATTAAACGTATGGTACTCATAGGTAACCTACTAGAGGAGGAGGATGAACATATAATTAGAGATTACGCGAATAGCATAGGCTTAGAGTATGGCGGATACATACCGTACGATGAGAATGTATCCCTATATAATATGAAGGGTATACCTATACTTAAGCTACCAAACAATAGCCCCTCTCTCCTAGCTGTTAAATCTATAGCTAGAAGGTTATCCATACTTTAGGGATTTGATTAATATTGGAAGATCTTTAGCTTTAACAGGTCCTACTATAATGTTAAACCCCAGGGTTTCTAATTCAGGTTTTATACTCGAAGCTAAACCTGGGATGATTATAGGTACTCTATCTATATCTACTCTATCTCTATAAGCTTGGAGAGCTTCGGCTATCTGTCTAGCTGTAAACTTACCACCACCTATAGCTGAAGCTACAGATAATCCGCCAGTATCGATTACTAGAATCCAGCACCCTATACCTGAAGCTTCGAGTATTCTCCTAACTATATCGAAGGTTAAAGCATAATTGGATGTGACAACTATAGGTGCTGATCGTGAAATCGATCCGATACTATATATCCCTGGATTCACTATCCTAGGTCTCCTAGGATCGGTATAGATAGATTGTTTAAAGATCAGTAGGCCCTCGATGAACACCCTACTCATCGACCTGGGCAAGATAACTATCGACGAGTATCTAAGAAGCGATGCGATCGATGCAGCTAAACCTTCATAACTATCGGAAATATCCTTTAGATCGACTAGTATAGGATAACTAAATCTTTTATCACCTTCTAAAGCCCTCTTCCTTATACCTAAAGTATACCTTATAAGTTTACCAATGCCATGGTAGCGTATACCTAGGATAATCTTCTCTATACCTGCATCCTCAATCCTAGCTGTAAGTTCACCTAGTGTATCGATATCTTTTGCTAAAAGTACGATGGGATAATCCTTCACAGATACTACATCCATAAACTTCTCCAAGGATATCAGCGATGTATCTATCATGATAGCAGGCTTCTCGCCCTCCAACAACCTTAAAGCCGATAGATACGCATCAAAGTTATCAGCTTTCAATATTAGAGGTTTACATGTATATTTACGAAAGATACGTAACCTATCCTCCATAGATTCCTGGGTTACACCGCTCATATCTACGAGGTATAGATCTATAGATAACTTCAAACCCATACGTTCCATTACAATCGAATCTATACGTGAAACTACACTTCTAACTTCATACATATTCGACAATAAATCTATGGTATATGCTAACCTAGCCTCCCTTCTAAACCCTCCATCATGCCTGAATAACCCCTCCTCCCCTCCTACCTCTATCGTAGAAGAAAGCGAAGATATGGGTATGGGTCTCACGGGGGGCATAATTAACGCGGATATTTTAGCTTTAGATTGAGGTGTAAGGAATGGACATAAATCTGGTGTTGCTTCACCACTAGTAAGCTTAGCTGCAAAGGCTAGACAAGTAGTTACACCGCATCTACCGCAGTTCCTTCTAGGTAGAAGCATGTATATCTGTAGAGGCTGAACTTTCCTGGACATAGATTATACCTCCCTTCTAGATAATTCACCTATCAACCTCCTAGCGTATAGCAGAACCTCTGGATCTAGGAGAACGATTATATCAACCGAAGATAGGATGTAAGCTGAAGCCGTTATCATCTCCCAGACCATACCCCTAGATATTGATAGGTCGTCTAGGTATACTTCAAATGAATCCCAAGCCTCCCATGTGAAAGCAACTATAGGTATAGATAGGATTGGATCCCCCCTACCATATAGTAGCTTAGCTTGTTCTATCAGATTATATGTATCTTCAAGCCCTAGGCCTAGACCTGTAGATGCGATATCTAGAGTGATACGTTCGATCGGGAAGCCTGTATCTACTATGAGTTGTATGAGTTGCTTAGCTTGATTTATATCCGTAGTAGATCTAGCTAGGAGGTTCTGTGTATAGATCGATGCTAAAGCTGTATATGTCCTATAGTTACCCATATCCGCTGGACCGATTATAAGCTCATACTCTCCAGCCTTCTCGACTATACCTTCAAGAATTGAGCGGCTTGAAGCCGAGTCTGCAGCTAGGATTATCGAAGGCTTTCCCACCCCATCTAGGATCGATAGGGATAAATCCACGTAGCGGTCAAAGCTACCAGATTCTACACCTTCAGGAATGATGATGCATATTAGATCAGGGTTAAACTTGGTAGAGATATCTATTGCTAACTCATCAACTCTATCTATTTTTAAACCTCTAGCTATGTATATACTTCTATGTATATCATCTATATCTAACGGTATCGCTAAGGCTAGTAATGGAGGATTCCAATCTGACATATCTAGTGAGAGCTTATTAGCCTTAACCTCAATCATATAGGAGCGCATCGATCTGAGGATCATACTTCTCATACACCTAGAACATCAATACTGGTGGAAGCTCTAGGACTGGATGCTTAACCTTGATAAGCCATTCTAGAAGCTCGTTTAACGTTCTAGCAGTATTCTCATCAGCTATCTTCTCAGGTAGATCTGGGACGCCTTCTTCAGCACATCTATTCCTAAACTCTTTACCTAGAGTCTCTTTGAGAGAACTAGGCATCCAAACTATACGTTTCACTCCATCCTCAGCTCTGAAGTATTTACGACTTAGAATCCATCTACGTGAATGCCCTAGGAATCCAGGCATCTGTAAACCACTAATCATACCTGCGAGTGTGGAGAAGGATAGACCTATAGGTGTTTCGCCTCTATAACTATAGTCTACTACCATTATACCGTTACACTCAGGTATGAAGACTGATATACATTCAAAGCTAAGCGTGGATGTGGTAGGGCTAGAAACTAGGCTGTATAACGATGTTCTATTGATAGCTCCATGGGTAAGCTGTGATATAACTTTATTAACACCATCCCACTCACCTCTAAATACATCTATAGGCTTACCCCTGTCTATAGGTCTGATACCTGAGGCTTCGCCTCTAAGTTCGTAGGCAATCTCTGCATCGATATAAGTTACCGTACCGCAAAGGCCTGGTCTTTCAGGTGTGATTACGCATACATGATTGGATAGGAAGCTTTGACATATAGTACATGCATAGTATCTCCCTACATCTTCATCTGTTAAGCCTACCAATCTGCGATCTCTCTCATCGTATATCGTCTTAGCTATCTCTAGAAGCTGAGTAACTAAAGCTTCATCAGTATATATCTTAACCTGTAACCTATCTATTATATCACCGTACAGTCTCTTTAAACCTACATAAAGCATCAAACCTAGATGTCTAAGCCTAAAACCTTTCTCCACACCTCTTCTAGTTATCCTTATCCAACCAGAATATCTCTGCCCTACATGCCAAGTTTCTTCACCGTAATTTATCACTCTATGTATACTTCTCTCTATTATGGGTTCATACTCCTTCTTCATCCTAGCTCCCGCGACTTCTACTAGTATACCAATAGGTTGAATAGATCCTTCAGTCATGGAATCTATATCAGATCCTACAACTTCTACACTTCCATCCATAACATCCTCCAGCTTACGGGATACTACAAGCTCAAAGTATGGCTTTATATTTCCAAACTCTACATAGACATCCCTATCCCTAACACTCTTCCCTTCATACACGCTACTGAAACCTATCGGAAGCTCCTTCTCTAGGATCTCTAATATACCTAGCCTACTACATATCGTTGATAACACATCCTCGATTCTATCGACATGGATAACACTAGTGCCATAGCCTAGTCCAACCGATGTAACAATACATACACCTAGATCTGAGATTGCGTCAAGAAGCATAGATTCGATATGCTTTGATATGGTAAGCAGAGCTACCCCCATACGTATCCTTTTACCTAGATACTCATGTATCTCTTTACGCTCAATCGGATGACCTGAGGTCGATAGAAGTCTTATAGCTAAACCTATAGAGTATACTAGCCCATCGACAGGATCAGTAGATATGTGCTTTATCAGCCCCCTTCTACCGTCTATTACAAGTCCTCCCTCGAATATTTCTTGAAAACGATTGGATACGACGAATATCACGAAACCTAGACGTTGAGCTTTAGATAAAAGTTTCTCTAAGGTTAACGGATCATCCCCTACAACTACGATTAACCCTGGTGATATACCTGAGATAAGCTTTAACGCATAGGTTTTAGCTTCGTTAATATTCATGGGATTTAGAGACGGCTTAGATAATATAGAGTTTAATAGGATTCTCAACTCGTATATAGATAGGGTAGCTAAACTCTTAATCGATGGATCGCTGCTCATTAATAATTCGGCTAACTCATCTATTACCTCCTTGAGATCTTCTAGACTAGATATATTCCTGCCTAGAAGAAGAGAAGATATGATAGGGGGAAAATAATTAATGTACATCTTCATGGATTCTTCATACTTACTTCTAGCAATGTTGAATAGCTTTGCTAATTCATCTACGAATTGGATCGGTGTAGATTTTACATCTTCAGATTTCAATTACTGATGGTGACTATATAGGCATACATAAATGTAAATATTGCTTATATAAAGTCTAGGATTATACGTATATGGTGGCAATCTTGCATCTACTGATGATATTGCATCGATGAAATTTCTATTTTAAATCTAACATTCGATCTGGTTAGCTCTTCTAATCCCTTAAGGCATGAAAGCATACCTTTAAGCGTTGACGATACGATATTCTCAGTAAACCTATTCAATTGAATAGGCTTCCCATCGAAGAATACCTCTACCCTAGAGCCCCTACTTAATGTACATATGTACGGCTCCACTTCCCCTCTGAGTATAGCTAAAGCGAAACTTCTACAATCGGTAAAACCACATCTACCGCAATCGGATCCTCCAAGGATACGTGTAATTCTATCCAAGGCTTCATCCACCAACATTTTCGCTAAAAGATTAAGATCATCTATAGAGAATACAGGTTTATCCACGTTTATTCCATGTATATCCACCCCTTTCTTACATACTACCACAGCTAATAGATCCTTGAAAACGGTATTGCAGCTGGTATAGCCATCTGGAATACAGAGTATCTTAGGGTAATTAGCTTCTTTGAATCCTTCTATTAGCGTAAACGATGTGGAAGGTAGTAGATCCATGTATTCTTCTACACTGTCTCCAGTATTTGGTAAGAAAAGTGCCACCTCACCTCTAGATATAGCTAGAGATGCTCTAGCACCTGCAGCTCTATGCCTATAGGTATCTTTACCTATAACATCTATAGGATGGGAGCAATGCTTAACCGTAGCTACACTATAGCCTCTAGAAACCAGTATCTTTGTAAGTTCCTCTATAACCTTCGTCTTACCAGACCCCTTACCATAACCTATTATACATACGGTTAACCCAGTCCATCTAGACACTATATCTCCCCCTTCAACCCTCTGACAGCTGTAGCCATACCGCCGTATAAGCCTATATCTGCACCTAAAGGTGTTATAGCTATGCGTGGAATCCTATTAACTGTATACATACCAATCCATCTCTCTATGTAGGGTAGAACTAGGTCAGAGTTATAGAGAGCTATAGATCCTCCTATCGTTATAAGCTCAGGATCGTAGACGTTAACTATAGATGCGAAACCCATAGCGTTTATCTTACCTACTTCTTCTACTATCATACTGGAGAATCTATCCTTACTTCTAGCTAGATCGTATACAAGCTTAGATGTAATATGATCGATACAACCGTTAGTCTCTCTAAAGAGTAGACTTGAACTCCATAATTCTCTTCGATTCTCAGCTAGGAGCTTCGCATACTTCGGTATACCTGAACCAGAACAGTATGCCTCCCAGTGACCTCTACCTCCACATCCACAGATAAGTCTTCCATCTATATCGACGACTATATGGCCTATCTCATGAGCATTTCCATCCTTTCCTTTTAATAGGTTTCCATCTACTATGGCTCCTCCACCTATACCAGTACTAATAGTTACGTATACAAGGTTTCCTACACCTACACCGAGACCGAATGTATATTCAGCTAGAACAGCTGCGCTAGCATCATTAAGTATGAATACAGGTGTATCGAATTCATCTTCTATAGGCTTCTTTAAAGGTATTCTTTCGATGCGTTTTTCCATAGCTAGATTAGCTACGTTGAATAATTCACCCTTCCTCATATCCATAGGCCCTATCGTAGCTATACCTATAGCTGATAGGTCTTTCACCCCGTATCTGCTCATAATGATTCTAGATAACTTGATGACTTGGAGGGCTAAATCTAGGCTATCCTTGAGCTTAACGGTGCGTTCTGTGATCTTATCGATTAGTTTTAATCCATCTGTTAAAGCTACCCTTATATTGGTAGCGCCTATGTCTACTGCGATTATAGGTTTATCTATACATGTCATAGTTTTTAATCAACCTGTATCTACGCTGTAGGTAGCTATAGATTTATCAATTTCGGATTTAATATGGGATAGAATGGATTCTAGTAGGTTTACGATGATACGCACCGGGGGTTTAGAGAATGGTGGATGAGATTTTACGAGCGAAACATGCCAGCGTATGGCTAATGGGAGCTTATAGTATTCAGCCATACCCTTAATTAAAGCTTCTTTAAAGATAGTGAATGGCTGATATTCGGGAGGTATAGAGAATAGCGTTATCGATAAATACGAAGGTTTTAATCTAAGGATAGACTCCATCAAAGATTTATCCTGGTTAAGTACATCTGCAAGTTCTGTGGAAATCTCTAGATCTGGTATATACGCTTTAAGCTCTTCTAGTATAGGATTAGCTTTGAACGTACGCTTACGATTATCCCATACGCACTCCATAGATTTAAGTCTCCTGTAGACGGGGTCGAATCTTTCATCCATTTCATCTTCGCTACGTGCTGTGTATACAGCTAGGAAGGATGATATACTGTATAATCCAGCTGAGCCTTTACTATATATGATGTAATCGTAGCTCGAATTTTTAATCTTAAGATAGATGTATTTACCACTTACAGCATAGGATTCTACGAGCTCTCCGAGAATCCTAACTATCTTAGGCTTCTTTACCTCTACGCTCAACTCTAAGCGACACCCCGCTATTTTCCTAGAGACATCATAAGTATCGTTAAAGCTATCATGACAGCGATCATTATATATACAAGTTTCCTCATCCGATCCAGCTGCTTCTTCTGTTTCATATCGGTTTCAGCACATTCGCTAGAGCAATACTCTTTATCTGGGGGTATAGCTGCACCGCAAACCGGGCAATGCTTATGCGGAATAATCCTACCAGATTTCTCATTCCTTTTAGAAGACAACCCTCATCCACTATCTAGACTATTCTCGGTATCCTAACGTATAAAGGTGTTCTGTTATAAATATAGTGAGGGTGGGGTATACTAGGGTATAGTTCGCATGCAGATTCTATGAGCCGCTCGTAAGTTTTTTAAGTAGATGCGCCATCCTTTTAGCCTTTCTTCTTACTGCCTCTATATCTGACCTATTTCCTTTACCTTTAACAGCTACTCCATAATGATAATCATCAGGATCTCCTTGGACGATCATACCATGTACGAGCATGGATGATATTATTGATAGGATAGTTGTTTCAGCACCGGTAGAGTATCCTCCAGCTGAGGTAAATGCAGCTCCAACCTTACCATCCAATCTTCCATGTATCTTAACAGAATCGTCTATTAGCTTCTTAACTTCTGAAGCCATAAGTCCATAATATGTTGGGGAGCCTATAGCTATACCATCATATTTTTCTAAATCTTCAGGTTTAACTTCTGAAACAGGTTTAAGATCAACCTCTACACCCTCCTCCTTTAAAGTTTCTGCGAATAACTCAGCTAACCTTCGTGTATTACCAGTTCTAGAATAGTATGTTACAAGGACTCTCGCCATATCGACTCGATAACCATTATTAAATTAATAGACTCATAAACCTTATCTTTCAACCTAACCTAGACTATATGTAGAATTGGAGAAGCTCGGTGTAACGGATCTACCTCTACATGGAGGTAAAGCTCCTGGATGGCTTATTAGACGTATGAAGAGTTTAAGCTCCATAATATTGAGGATAATGTATGATGAGTATGGATCTAAAGGTATACTTGTAAGATTATCCAACCCGTTTTGGTTCCAGAGTCTAGCATGCGTCTTAGGCTACGACTGGGATAGTAGTGGTACGACTACAGTTCTATGTGGGATCCTTAAGACCGTACTATCATCTGAAGTTGATGTAGGTATTAGAGCTGTAGGTGGTAAGGGTTCTGAAAGTAGAAGAGCTCAGGATGAGATTGTAGAGGTAGGTAGGATCTACCGTTTATCTGAAGAAGAGATACATAGGCTTAGGTATGCTAGTAGACTTGCTGCTAAAGTGGATAACGCTGCTATTCAGGATGGATATCAGATATATCATCATACTATGTTCATATGTGATGATGGAAGCTGGGCTATCGTACAACAGGGTATGAATGAAGAGATAGGATGGGCTAGGAGATATCATTGGTTATCGAGTAAGGTTAGTAGTTTCGTAGTAGAGCCTCATGAAGCTATAGTCGGTGATGGCAAGCATAGCTACGTCCTGAATATGGTTGCATACGAATCTGAAGGTTGTAGGAAGGCTTCAGTAGATCTGATATGTGAAGAGCCATCTAAGATAAGGAGGCTTCTCTCTGAGTTGAGCTTAGATAGAAGACAGAAGACTATAGAGGAGATTATGGGATCTAGTAGAGTCTACAGTAAGCCTTGGATGAAGCTTAAACTTAACCCTGAATCCATCAATTGGGATGCTTTGAAAAAAGTTTATGAAGTCAAACCATCTAGCTACGAAGAATTATTAGCTTTAAAGGGTATAGGGCCTGCTACCGTTAGGAGCTTAGCTCTAGTATCTGATATAATCTATGGTGAACCACCTAGCTGGAGGGATCCAGTTAAATACTGTTTTGCATTTGGAGGGAAAGATGGTATTCCATTCCCTATACTTCGTAGAGTCTATGATGAGGTTATATCGATCTTAAACGAAGCATACGATAGATGTAAGCTTGGCGATAAAGCTAGGTTTGAAGCTATTAAGACGCTATCCAGGTATATGGATAGATTAGGTTTAAAATAGGATGCTTCACCCCTCTTCACGGATGTTAAATCTCTTAGACGGCTTCTCAGGATATAGTTCGTAAAGCTCCTTCCTTCGAGCTTCTAGCATTAAAGGCTCTTTACCTATAAACTCGGCTGCAGTCATAATTTTCACGTTTGATCCACCTACTCTATCCATTAGAGGCTTCATTTTATCCATCCAGGTTATATCCCTGAGTAGATGATGATCTAGTATGATCGTTTTAACGAACCCCGCCTCGATGACTCTAGATATGTTCTCTATAGATCTATCTAGACTATGCCTAGGGTATCTATAGCCGAGCATATAAGTCATAGGTCCATCTATAAATGCTATCGTAGGCTTACATTCAGTAAGGAATTCTACTTGATCATCCAACGACGGCCCTTCTACATCACTCGTGTAGACTAGCCTATCTACTCCATCATCTATAAAAACTTCTATGACATATCCAAGCCTACTATTAACTCCGTGGAATACTGGTTTAGAAAATCTAATCTTAGTAGACCCGAATACGTACTCCTTACAATCAGCTTCCTCTAGCTTATCCGGAACATCTCGTATCCTTTCTAGGAAGTATGATGCTCTACGCTTCTGACTGAAGTTTATGTTATCTCTAGGATTCTTTATAAAGACTATCTTTCCATCGTATATCTCCAAACCTTCATCTGGGTTATGATGATCATAGTGGTAATGCGTAACTACGATTATATCAGCTTTACATCCATATTCGATTATCTTCCTCCAATCCTCCTCCATCTTATCAATCTCTAAACTATGAGGGGGTAGACCGTATCTTATAGGTGCAAGCGATACTCCTGGATCCACTATGATCCTCACATCCTTTGTCTCTACGTAGATACACATACTTCTGGTACCCATAGAGTCGAAGCTTATCGGGATGATCTTCAACATTGAACTCCACTAGCTATGTATATCACTAAAGATTTAAATTTGAGAATTCAATCGATGAAGGTTGATAAGGCTATGGTTAAAGGTAGAAACTACCGTATACCATCAACCCCACCCTACACTAGACGTGAGTATATAGATGGTATACCACAACCCAAGATAGTTAGACTGGATATGGGGAATACTAAAGCGGAGTTTCCATGTAGGGTCGAGCTTATAGCTAAAGAGGGGGGGCAGATAAGGGATAATGCTCTCGAATCAGCTAGACTAGCTGCTAATAAGTACCTAGAGACAAATCTAAGCCCAGATAGCTACCACTTCAGAATTAACGTGTATCCGCATATAGTGTTAAGGGAGCATAAGATGCAGACGGGTGCAGGTGCAGATAGGCTATCTCAGGGTATGCGTAGAGCTTTCGGTAGACCTATAGGTACTGCTGCGAGGATTTCCCCAGGTCAAATCATAGCTTTCGTGGAGGTTAACGAGGATGGTGTAGAGAAGGCATGCGAAGCACTTAAAAGAGCAGCATACAAGATACCTGTAGAGACGACTATCATAGTCTCTAGGAAGAGTTAACTTTTATTTTAGTGTCGAGTGAAATTATAGTTTTAACGGGAGTTTAAGTGTTCACATTAGATTACGAAGAGGTTCTATCTAGGATTAGAAGCTATAACCCTAGGCGTATCTTAATCCAAGCTCCAGAGGGGTTTTCTGACTACGCTCTCAAACTTGCAGATCTAATTAGGGATAATTTCGATTGTAGAGTTTATGTATCGGCAGATCCATGCTTCGGGGCTTGTATGCTACCATATGATGCAGCTAGGAAGTTATCGATCGACCTAATAATACATATGGGTCATGCAGTTATACCAAATATGAACTCGAATAGAGTTCTATACATAGAGATGAGGTCGGATGTAGATTTAAAGAAGGCTGTAGCAAAGGTTATAGACATCCTAGAGGGTTATCGTAGAATAGGGCTTGTAACGATAGTTCAGCATATCGATAGGCTGTACGAAGCTAAAGAAGTGTTGGAAGAATATGGGAAAATTGTATACATAGGTAAGCCTAGGCTTAGAGCTATCTACGATGGACAGATACTTGGATGCGATACAACTGCAGCTGAGGATATAGCGGGTAATGTCGATGCATTCCTCTATATAGGTGGTGGCTTATTCCATCCTCTAGGTGTAGCTCTAGCAACTGGTAAACCTACATTCGCAGTTGATCCATTCACTCTTCAAGTAACTGATCTAGGAAATGTGAAGAGAAGGTTCCTTGCTAGAAGATATGCATCGATAGTTAAAGCTATGGATGCTAAGGTTTTCGGTATAATACTTGGTCTACAACCTGGTCAGATGTTTCTAGATATAGTTGAAGAGATCGAATCTATTCTTAGAAGATATGGTAAGACTGTCTACATTCTACCGATACATATATTTGACCCAGATATACTTTCAAGTTTCAGGAGTATAGATGTATTCGTCAACACAGCTTGTCCTAGACTAGCTTTAGAGGATAGCTTCAGGATAGATAGACCCGTATTGAATCCTAACGAAGTTTTAGTCGCTTTAGGAGTTAAGAAGTGGGATGAACTCTTTAGAGATACCTGATTGGAGAGAGATCGAGATTAAGCTATCTAAGCTTATAGGTTATCCTAAACCTAAACCTAGTTTAGAACAGTATTCTACACCAGTCGATCTAGCTGTAAAGGTTTTAAGGTTAGCATACTTTAGGAGGGATCTATATGGTAAAATAGTGCTCGATCTAGGATGCGGTACAGGTATACTATCTATAGGTGCAGCTCTATTAGGAGCAGAGTATGTTATCGGTATCGATATAGATAGATCAGCTTTAGAAGCTGCTTCGATGAATGCGAAGATGCTAAATGTATCAGATATAATAGATTGGGTTCAAGCAGATGTAGCTAACTTCAATCTAAAAGGTAAATGTGATACTGTTATACAGAATCCACCATTCGGTGTTCAGCGTAGAGGAGCTGATAGGGTATTTCTATCTAAAGCTCTAGAAATCGGCCGTATAGTGTATAGCATGCATAAGAGTGAAACCGATGAGTTTATAAAGAACTATATTGAAAGATATGGAGGTAAGATAGAGGCTATATACATAGCTGAGATAGAGATACCATACCTATTTAGCTTTCATAGGAAACCTAGACATAGCGTTAAGATAAATGTGTATAGGGTGGTATCTCGAGATGGGTAGTGGTGTACTGAAGAGGGGGGAGCTAGTAGTACCTGGAGATAAAGTAGCTGTAATAGAGGAATTCGAGCCTAAATACGGATTCTACGAAGATCTAGGTGTTGTAAGAGCATCGATCGTAGGGTACCCTATATTCGATATGGATAAACGTATAGTCTACATCGAGAAGACTTTATCTAAAAACTCTATACCTAGACCTGGTGATGACGTGTATTGTATCGCATATGAGGTAAGTGATAAAATAGCTTTCGCACATATAATCAAGGTTATAGGTAGACCTAAAGTTTTCCAACCCCCCTTTACAGGTGTTATACATATATCTAGATTGAAAAAGGCTAAAGTGAATAGTATTAGAGAGATAGTTAAGCTCGGGGATCATCTATATGCATCGATAATATCGCGCCGTAACAACGTATATCACCTTACGATTTCTGGACCAGAGTTCGGTGTTATACTAGCTAGATGCCCATACTGTGGCTTATTGTTAGAGAAGAAGGATCAGAATCTTGTATGCAGTAAATGTAATATAGTAGAGCAGAGGAAGATAAGTAAATATTACGGCAACTTTAAGATTGTTTAATCGAGGTTGATCAGAATGGAAATCAAGATAGTAGAAAGAGGGGATAAATACGCTAAGATAGAGGTTAAAGGGGAGGATCATACATTGCTCCATGCCCTACAGGATGAAGCTCTTAGAGATGAAAACGTCGAGTATGTAGGCTATCATATTCCGTATCCACTCGAAAGAAGGGGAATAATAGTAATAAGGGTGAAGGAAGGCGATCCGATTGTAGCTTTAGAGAGAGCTGCAAAGAAGTTAATCGAAGATACGGATATGATCCATAAGTTATTCCTAGAAGCTAGTAAGGGAGCGTAGCATGTTTAAACGTGAGGTTAGGGTGTTAGGTTTAACTTATCGTTCTTATGATGATCATAGGTTTATCCTAGGTGTGGTTTTCCGTGGGAAACTATGGCTTGACGGTATTCTCTACCGTAGATTTGATTGTAGACGTGGTATTCTAGATGAGCTTATAGATATGTTCAGTGAATCACCACATAGAGGGCAGGTCAGGGTAATAGTTTTAGATAACCTGTTATATTCTGCTATCGATCTACTTGGTGTTGAAAAGATCCACAGTACTTTTAATCTTCCAGTAGTTGTATTGGATGATGGTAAAGTTATAGTAGCCGTAGGTTTAGATAACGTGGATGATTTTATGAGGGTAGCTGGATTAGATGGTAAGGTGGAAGCTTTAAGAGTTGCTTCTATGATAGCGGATAGGCTCCTTGAACTATTAACGTTTAAATCGCAGAGTATTCAGTAAGGTATTTCAAGGTGTAATCCATGCGCTTTTGTCCTAAATGCGGAGCTAGAGTCATATTAAAGAGGAGAGATAACTTGCTACTACTAGAATGCCATAGATGTGGTTACAATGCTGTAGTAGATGAGAATGTGAGAGAAGTATCAGAAGTAACTACTAGTAGGTTTGAAGCGGTAACAATAGTAAGCGGGAATACTGAGAATATTAGAGCTCTACCTACTACAACGGCTGAATGTCCTAGATGCGGTTATGATAAAGCATATTGGTGGATGGTTCAAACTAGGAGTGCGGATGAAGCTCCTACTAGATTCTTCAGATGTGTAAAATGTGGGTATGTATGGAGGGAGTATGCATAGAATCTAGGTATTAAACTATTTAAGGTGTATAAACCCTCTAAGATATTTTGAAGATGGGATATGCTCCGATTTAGTCTTCCAGATGCTAAACTTTGGAGATATGTATTAGATGCTGTATCAGCATTAGTGGATGAGGTATCGGTAAGAGCTGGACCTGACGGATTAAAGATAAAGGCTCTAGATCCTAGTCATGTAGCTCTTATAAATCTTGAGCTTAGACCAGAGGCTTTCACAGACTATGAGTGTGATGAGGAGACTAGCATCGGTTTAAGCCTACCAGAGATGCTTAAACTCATGAAGAATGTTAAAAGCGGTGAATCCATGACCGCCTTGCTTGAAGATGGAAAACGTTTAAGAATAGAATTTGTAGGTGAGTATAAGCGTACTATTAGACTCCCATCACTCGATCTAGCTGTCGAAGAGATACCTACACTTAAAGTAGATTTTACCGTTAGAGCTAGACTTGTATCTAGGAGTTTAAGATCTACTGTTAAGGAGGCTGAAACAATAGCTGAAACGATTAGGTTTAGAGCTACTAAAGATAAGCTTATGGTTTCGGCTAAGGGTGAAGTTAGTGCTCTAGATATAGAGTATACCGTTGGTAGTGAAGCACTATTAGAGTTAGATGCAAGAGAGGAAGCTGAAGCATCATACAATGTCGAATTCCTATCCGAAATGGTAGATTCAGGCTACAAGATTGCTGATATAGTAGATCTAGAGTATGCGTCTAATATGCCTTTAAAACTAACGTTTAATTTGATAAATGGAAAAGTTGAGTACTATCTAGCACCATATGTAGAGTAGCCTCATACTAGATTCTACCTATCCTATACCTAGGATGCGTTCGATCAACTCTGGATCCATCTTCTAGTTTAACCTGGCTTAAAGCTGCATCGACCATAGCTACAGCGGGGAATACTAGCGTAGAGTATTCTATAGGCCCATATAGTATGAAATCAGCTCCAGCTGCTATAGCTAGGATAGAAGCTGAAACACCGCATAGATCTCTAACCTCCCGACCCATGCTTCTACGTAGACTCTTCCAAGAAGCGACGGCGTTATGAGCGCCACAGCCGGATGGGTATCCTATTCTATCTTTGATAGACCATATAGCCATTGATGCGGATCCTAGCGAAGGAACATCGAGGACTCCTGTATCTATGAGGATCTTATCGATACCATAACCTTTAAGCTTCTCTACAAATTTATCAGCTGCTTCGACTCTATGTCTCCAACCGATTATACCTGGACCGAATGTGAGGAGAATGGTTGCTGATACATCTGCCTTATTTATAGCTTCCAACTCATCATCTTTACTATGAGGATTTACGGAATTATATATTATTCTATCTGCTATACCTGCTTCACGGACATAATCTAAGCCAGCTATCCTAACCTTATCTGTTATACCTCCCAGCAGTATAGGTATACTCGTATTATCAGATACATACTCTAGATATCTACGCATAGCTTCCGGTGTGGATGCTACGACATCTACCATACATGGGTTGCCTGTTCTCTGAGAGAGTTCTAGCTGATTATCTAAGAGACGCTTAGCCTCATCCTCCTTGAATAATCCCCTAGACTCATCTAACACGATCGAATGTTTATGGTAGAATATGGATCCTATAAGGACTACGGGTCTAAGCCCAGGTTCTCCCCCAACTTTTACACCATATATATCGAATATCTTCTGTTTACACGATAATCTCCACATATTCTACACCTTATATAGTACAGACTCCATCCTTAAATATCCTACCCAATATAAAGCTTTAATCTTATTACGTATATCTAGGTGTAGTCGATATGCTTCATAAAGGATTTATGCTAGATGAAATAGAAGATATACCTAGAGCTATAAGCGAACTAACCCGGCGGATAGATGAATACTTCGTAGAATTTGCTAGGGTATTCGAGGCTAGAAGGGTTAGGAGGGTATTCCTAGTTGGGTGTGGGTCATCCTTTAATTCAGCGTATATAGCATCATACGGGTTTGATAGAAGGCTGTTCGAAGTTTATAGCGAAACATCTTCATCCTTCGCGTTATATACTGATGGCCTATCTAGTACCGATTGCGTCATAGGCTTCTCTCGTAGCGGTGAGACATCCGAGACTGTATGGGCTTTAGAAAAAGCAAAGTCTAGAGGATGCGTAACAGTCGCATTCACTAATAATCTAGATAGTAGTATGGCTAGAATAGCCGATGTAGCTATACCTGTATACGCTGGTGAGGAGAAATCGGTTGTTATGACTAAGACCTTCGTAAACCTCTCTTTATCAGGATTATATATGGGTGCAAGGATATCTAGGAGAGAACAGTTAATCGATGAGTTTAAGAATCTCGATAAGATAGCTTCGAGTATACTCGAGGAGTCTAGGAATCTCGAGGATAGATCTACATCTATGTTACTAGGTGAATCTTCAGTATACTGTATAGGTGAAGGGGTATGCTATGGATCTGCACGTGAATCAGCTATAAAGCTTATAGAAACCTCTAGGATTCTAGCCTCATATTTCCATGCTATGGAGTTTAGGCATGGACCTATATCGATAGCGGATGAGAAACCTATAATTACCATAGCGTTAAAGGATTCATCATGGAAGTATATCGAGAAGCTTATTGCTGATATAGGGTCTGTAGCGTCGAAGCTTATATTGGTAACGAATTCTGATGAATACTGTATGGAGCATACAATAGCCTATAAGGTATACTCTGATAAACCTGCTGAGTTATTAGCAGCGTTAGCCGTCATACCTATACAGAGGATAGCATATAGAGTAGCCTTATCTCGTGGATTGGATCCAGATAGACCGAAATATCTATCTAGGTATATTAAGCTGACTTAATAGCCTTGATTCTTCTATGTTTCAACAATATCATCACGGATGATACAGCTATGGTACATGCTAGAATCAGACACGCGATAAGCTCCAACCTAACGTATACGTTTAAGGTTGTTGTTAACGTGATAGATCCGCCACTCCTATACTTGATATATACCCTTACCGTATAGCTTCCAGGTATGCTATAACTATGCTCTACAGTCTTACCTACCCCCTTACTTCCATCACCAAAATCCCATTCTATAGATTCAACCCATTCAGAGATGCTACGAGGGGGAGGTATATCTGCGTATAAGGTTATAGATTCGCCTATAGGTATAGCGAAATCTGTAACGTACATCGGATGACCACTTTTTTCACCGTCAGGTATCCTACGCATAATCCTAGGATTAGCTGGGTATGGGCATCCAGCATAAGCTATAATTTTAGATTTGAGCTCTTCGGTAGCAGGCTCTACCGGTGCTTTATAATAGTCTTCACGTATGAAAACCTTCTCAGGATTCACAGATTCGCATAACCCGCTAGATAGGAATAGGTTTCCTATGAGCTTTATATAACCGTTTTCAGGATCCCCGCCGAGACTACTCTGGAATATGGTTGTACATTCTTCGAATATGTTTGCTTCAGCTAAAACTCTACCATGCATAGTCGAACCTATACAGTAGCTTTGACAGCGATAATAGTAGTTGTTGTAGACGTCGACCTTACCGAATCTAAGCCTTGGATGTCTTTGTATTGTTTCGTAGAAGAAGTTATGGTGTAGCGTCACCTGTATGGCTTCATCCATAATGTCTGCTGGGTCTGCTCCTATAAGCATAACTTTGTTATGACTCCAGAATCTACACCATGAAACAGTAATGTTAGTAGCTCCACGGGTTATATCTATCAATCCATCACCCCAGTTTACGAAGTCACAGTGATGGATCCATATATTATGAGCGCTATTAATTATCTGAATAGCATCTCCATCACCGCTATCAAATCTTATGTAGGCTATGATGACATGCGAAACACCATCCAATATTAGACCGTTACCACTTATCGTGATAGACGCATTCCTTCCATCTATAGTTTTATATGATGCGACTCTTATAGGACTCCTAAGCTTTATAATACCTGAAACCTTGAATATTATCCATAGCGGTTCAGGTCTTTCGGCAGCGTATCTTAAACTACCAGGGCCACTATCTGCAAGCGTAGTTACATAGTATACATCACCATGCAGCCCGCCGATCGTATCACCACCAAAGCCTATACGGTCGTATAGTAGATCTGATAAACCTGATGTAGAAGCACTGCTTATCTGATTAATCATAGGAGGAGACGATATTATAGTCGATAGGATGAGGATAGGTGTTAACAGTATCCAGACTGTATGGGCAGACATAACTGCTGAGAATATATTTCTTCAAACAACTTCTTAACTATTATTTTCGAAGGAGTATATCATCCCCTCTATTTTAAATTCCCATTATCTTTACATATGGATTCTATGTACTCCATAATCTTCTCTGCTAGTATTCTTGCTATAGACTTCTGTGCTTCTATAGTACTTCCACCTATATGCGGCGTCAATATTACGTTATCAAACTTTACTAGATCGCTATCCTCTAAAGGTTCATCTTCGAATACATCTAGAGCTGCACCTGCTATCCACCCCTCCTTTAAAGCTTTGATTAAGGCTTTCTCATCTACTATAGATCCTCTAGCCGTGTTTATTAGAAAGGCTGTAGGTTTCATAAGCTTTAACTCTCTTTCACCTATCATATGGTAGGTTTCCTCTGTTAGAGGGGTATGTATGGATACATAGTCTGATATCTTGAGTAGATCGCTTAGCTTATCTATAAGCTCTACGCCTATCTTTGAAGCTGCCATACGATCTACGTATGGATCATATGCTATAACCCTCATACCAAAGGCTTTAGCTAACTCTGCAACTCTAGAGCCTATACGACCTAATCCTATTATCCCTAATGTTTTACCCTTGAGCTCTAAGCCTACTCCCTCACTCTTACACCATAATCCTTTCTTCACTTTAGAATCTAGCTGCGGTATCTTACGCGATAAAGCTATCATGAAGCCTATTGTTAACTCTGCTACAGCTTCTATCGATGCTTCAGCTACCGGTACGACTATTATACCTTTAGATCTAGCGTAGTCTACATCTATATTATCTAAGCCTATGCCAGCTCTAGCTATAACTTTAAGACAATCAGCACAATCTATTAATGCACGAGTTATTCTACGTCTACTCCTAACGATAACTATATCGGCTCCTTTTAAGAGTGAAGCAAAATCCTCATCGTCTACGTCATATGCTCTAATAACCTCAGCTCTACCTTCTACAATCTTAAAGAATTCTTCATCTATAGGATCTCCTACGATGATTTTAGGAATCTTACTCAGTTTCGACGCCCCCGGATTGTACACATTACATATCTAAAGCATACTTAAAAGCTTTAACGTACACTTATATACATAAACTACCTGCTAACGTCTTAGAAGCTTCTAGTACAGATGATCCAGGTTCGATTTTACATCCGAACTCTATCAACGTATTTTCGATCGATTGAAGAGTATAGAAGACCTCCATAGAGGATATCATACCCATACAACCTATGCGTATTATCCTATCCCGGAGCTCACCCATACCGCGTGCTACTAGTATTCCATACCTATCTCTAAGCATCGATACCACCTTATCTACAGATATATTTTCAGGCGGTTCTACGGCTACTATGGTTGGGGATCTATACTCTAGTCTAGGTAGGGGTTTGAATCCTAAAACTTCTAAACCATTATAGAAGGCTTTAGATATAATTCTATGCCTAGCTATGCGATTCTCAAGCCCCTCCTCTACTAGCATATCGAGGGCTTCGCTTAGAGCGTAGAAGAGAGGAATAGATGGTGTAAATGGTACTTCGCTACTAGAGCTATACTCTAGATACTCTCTAAGACTTAGGTATAAGCTTCTAGGTTTACATCTATAGACCTCTTCTACAATCTTCTCACTAATAGATACGAAAGATATTCCTGGCGGTGCTGCAAGACATTTCTGGCTAGCGGATGCGCATAGATCTATACACCAGTCATCGACCATAAGTTCTACGCCACCTGCAGCGGATACAGCGTCTACTATCGTTATCAAACCTCTATTATTAGCTTCGATACATATATCTTTTAGATCTTTTACGAGTACACCTGTGGATGTTTCACTATATACTACTAGTATAGCTTTAAGATCTCTATGATTATCTAAAGCCTTCATAACATCGTCATATGTTGGTGCATATCCTAGAGGAGCCTTTAGATGTATAGGTATACCGCCATAGGCTTCTATCGTTTTAGAAGCTCTGGTACCAGAGAAGAAGCCTGTATCTATCAACAGGACTTTATCTCCATTTGATATAGTATTGGCTATAGCAAATTCGACAGCAGCAGTACCGGAAGCTGAGAGTATTGCTATAAAGTTCCTAGTTTTGAATAGATATTTTAACCCCTCTTGTAGTCTAGTATATAGTTCCTTAAATTCACGGCTTCTATGACCTATGATCGGCTTCAACATAGCGTTCATAACTCTACGTGGAACCGATACGGGTCCTGGTAGTAGAGATAAATACTCTTTGTAATCCATAGCGATATATCGAAGATTAGAATGCTAAGTAAACGTATTTAGAGTTTATCATGACTAATTGTATGAAAATCCGTAATAGACGGTTACTCACATCATTCATCTAGAACCTTACATCGATAGAAGTATCATACCAAACAATCGAGTGTTAGTCATTCAGATATATATACCGATATTAAGGATTTTAGAGGGAAGATCTACTTTGATCTATATATCGATGGCTCTGGGGTAATATACACTATGGGTATTATGCATAGTAACTCGATAGCTAATGGGAGTAATAGTACTAGCTCCATATATCCGTAGTTCCATAGATATCCTCCTAGTATGTAGCCTACTATAGCCATGGATTCGAATAAGCTTGATAAACCAAACCATCTACCCCTCATGCTAGCTGGAACCATCTCCCAATGCATAGTTATAAAGGGTGTGAAGCTTATAACGGAGAAACCACCCATAAGACCTATAGCTCCTAGGAATCCTACAGCTACCAACATATATGGTGATGAAGCTGAAACTAATAGTATAGTACCTAGGTAGACTATAGGTCTTATAGTGAGGAAGACTTTCTTACGTCCAATCTTATCGGCTAATACACCTACAGGCATCTGTAGCAGAGCTGATGAGGCTAAGCCTATAGTTCCTATAGCACCTATTATGTATGGGTCTGCACCTTTAACCTGAACTAGCCAGAGAGGTATATACGGCATCGATATACCGCTGGAGAATCTCCATAGACCCATAGCTATAAGCCATAAGGTAACTCTCCTACCCATACGAATTATCTCTCCAAACCCGTCGAATATACCTGTAGACTTTACATCGCTTCTCCCTTTAGCTACATGAGTTTCTTCAAGCTTCAAATAGATTAGGAAAGCTACCGATGCTAAGATAACCGCTTGCGTTAGGTATAATGGTCTTATACCCTCTACGCGTATACCTCCAAAACTCGCTACTATCATAGCTGCTATTATGGGAGATATGATCGAAGGTACAGCCCATACAGTCCTGGATAGAGCTATAGCTTGAGCTCTGCTTGTGGATTCTACTATATCCATAAATATCAGGTCTGCTAACGGTATTATCATCCTAAAGCCGAGTTCAGCTAACATGATAGCAGGTATGAGCATAAGCCAATCTGAAGCCGTATAATATATCATAGCAACTAGCATCGATATGAGTAGGCCATATATTACCATCCTCTTAACGCCATACCTATCTATCATCAATCCAATCGGAGCTGATATTATAGAAGAGATAAACCCGCCTAAACTGCTTAAGAATCCTAGTTCTACCGGGTTAGCTCCGAGACCAACTATGTATAATTGGTTATAGTTTGCGGGTAGATTGAAAGCTAGCTGATGTACACTCATAGCTGCTACCATAAGCTTAAACCTTCTATCCAAACCCTTAATGAAATCTACTGCAACTCTATACACTCTAAGCATAACCCGGTACGATGCTATCAAGAACTTATTTATGAAGCTATTAAATTTTTAGCATAACTCTATGAATACCTTGAAACCTTAGATACTTAGCCTAGGCTCCATCTTTATTAAATACTATCGTAACTATATGATTCAGATCTATATGGGAATGCGAAGATTATCCTTAATCCTTATTGTAGCAGTATCGATTATCGTATACCTATACCTAACTGGATTCTATGTATCGTATAATAGCTACTCTGAAGATTATTTAGCTCTATACGATTACGATAAGAGTAGACCGCTTAACATCGATGAGAGATTGGTAGCTGATACTGATATATACAGACTCTATAAGGTGTACTTCGATTCTGTTAATTATGTAAGGGTTCCAGCACTTTTTATGATACCTAAAACCGTGGGTAAAGCTCCATGTATAGTCTTCCTACATGGTTATGGAGGATCTAAGGAGGATGCTCTAGCTGTCATCGATATAGCAGCTGCTGAGGGTTACGCCTTTATCTCTATAGATGCTGTATATCATGGTGAGAGGAGAGTTGAAGGGAGAGCGCTATACTCTACCGATATAAACGATACTATCAGGGGATTTATTCAAACAGTGTTAGATCTTAGGAGAGCCATAGATTATCTTGAAACAAGATCTGAGATAGATAGGGAGAGGATTGGGTATATAGGTGGTAGTATGGGTGGTATAATAGGAGCGATATTCATAGGTGTGGAACCTAGGGTAAAGGCTGCAGCTCTCATAGTAGCTGGAGGTAATATGAGTCTTATGGTTAGGGAGAGTGAGCATCCAGCTATACCTCCTATAAGGAGGTATTTAGAGGAGCAGGGTATAAGCTACGAGGAGCTTCAAAGTATGCTCGATCCTATAGATCCTCTAAACTTCATAGCTAGATTTTCACCTAGACCGATCGTATTCCATCTAGGTAGGTATGATCGTATAGTACCAGCTGAGGCTGGAAGACAGCTCTATATACGTGCAGGAGAGCCTAAGAAGGTCTACTGGTATGATGCAGGGCATAATCTACCTATGGAGCTTGTAGCTGTACGTATACTAGATTTTATGGATGAAAATCTTAGAGGTAGAAAATTGATGTTCTATGAGAGTAGGGAGTTTAGATATATGCTCTACATTTATTCACCGTATATAGCTTTAGTAGCTTTTACCATCATCGTAGCTATGTTATTGGTGAAATATCATGGAAGGATACGGTATATGATTATGAAAAGCGAACAAGAAGCTTCATAACTACACTATTATAGTATATCCGTACAATATTTTAGCTGGGTTTGTATCTGGCTCGTATATGAGTCGGTAAGTGTATAATCCATAATCGAGTTCCATACGGTTCACTTCTGATGGTTTAACCCTATAGCTGTTATACGTGCACCATTCATATCTAGGCTCTGCTAGAGCTTCAACTCTAACCCATCCAGGTTTATCTACCGATAATACTGTGATAACCTTCTTCTGTAACCCAGGTATCGGTGTTGATATTTCATGCCTATCTATGGGTCTATCCACCCATATCGATCCAGACCCCCATGAATATAGGTTGAGTCTTATAGGTGTATCAGGATCTCCGTCTGTAACTCTTATAAGCCATGGATGTATATCTTCCCATACATACTCTAGGTCCCCAGCTCCATCTATATCTATCAATATAGGCATGGATGGGGGTGGAGGAGCTGGGGATATACATAGAGTATACGGCGGTCCACCATATACTGTGTGAGATTTACATCCATCAATCCAGCTGGATATCGTTAGACCTCTAATAGATCCATCTACGATATGAGCGATCAACCCTCTCTTAACAGCTACTATATAGCTATGCCTCTCCTCACCATACCTATCTGGTAGTGGTATTTGAAAGGATATAGTCCACCTTCTACCACTATACCCGTATAGGGTTCTCCTATTTGTATCGAACATAAAGTGTGCGACACCGCCTCTGAATAGATCGTCGACTTCGAACCCAAACCATAACATCGGACCATTATCCATAGGTTTAAGTCTAGTTTCGATCTCGAATATACCGTAGTTGAAGCATTTCTTCGATCTAAGAGATACAGTTTGTATACCCTTAGGTTTCACGTATCTAGCTGATGTAAATACGGTATACCTCGATTCCCTCCAGTCGATTAAGAAGTATTTGCTAGGATCTACGGATTCGAATTCTTCAGCATACCCTTCGGTAGCGAGTCTACGAATCCAGCAGTAGAATATTCTATCTAAACCCTCGGTTAAAGCTATGGTTGGTCTGATGAAATCTAGAATAGACATTACGGATTTAATCTTGGGTAGAGGATGTTTAAAGTTTATTCTAGTACTTCTATCATAACCTAGTAATAGATTCAAGCACTTCGCATTATTATGCATCTATCTACTATAATTCCGATGGATGAAACATGATCCTTCAACTTTATCGAAATTATCGAAAACCTCCTTTGCGCATTCTAAGCTGAATGCTTGACTTATAGGTATATCTTCCATCTCATATCCATAGAGTGCAGGGCCTCTAATAAATGCTGGTTCTGAAATTAATCTTGCTAGATCTTCAACCTTATCTTTAAGCTCGCTAGGTAGTTTATCTCCCCCACTCTAACAGTACATCACTTACATCGTGGGATCTAGGATACTTTATACCTATGAGCCTAGGAGAGCTTTAACTATAAGCTCTAGAGCTTCCTGCGATCTTCTAATAGTCGAAGCAAATCCTTCTCATCGAGATTTAACCCAGCCTCTTTAAGACATCTTCTTGCTTTAAAGGCATAGTCTTTAGCCGTTCCGATATTTATCAGATCCTTATCACCTCACCAAGCTTACTATCATAATGCTCTTTAAGCATACTAACGTAGAGGTTTATCAAATCTTTAATATCATCTAATCCAAATTTCCTTTCATCTCTGATAGAGCTATCCTTCACAGATTCAAACCTCACCGTTAAGTTTAGACCCGATTCTCTTCTATACAATTATTATAGGGATTATATACTCATTTATCATGGATTGTTCCAATCGAAGAGCATTCATAAATAAGTATGTCGAGAGGAAGTACTGTATTGAATCTGAGAACAATGTAGAAATCTTTGATTATGCTGAATACATAATGGGATAATCATTCTATTCTTCTGACAGATCTTGTAGCTATTAGGTTTGCTCCAGTTCCTAGGATATTCTCTAATAGTATCTGCCCTAGTTCTACCGGTGCTTCGATCTCCATATACGCTGCTAATCTAGCTACCTCTCTAACAAACTTCTTAGGTATCGGTTTATCGGTCTTAACAGGTACTACCGGTGTATCTCCATATCTAACCTTTACGACGGTTATAGCTATCCTCCTAGGATCTAGAATTTCCTGTCTAACATAATCTAAACCTCTACTACAGCGGTAACCAGAAGCTTCTAATCCATCTCCAAGCATCCTTACAGTTATGATGCATCCTATAGGGCATACTATACATGTAAGCCTATGTTCAACTATATTCATACTCATATACGTCTAACCTCTACGCTTAATCTATCCAATCCTTTAAGAAATGTTAGATCATCCTTTCTGAGAATTAGTCTAATCATCTCTCCAGGTCTCACTACAGGATATCTAAACTCTTTAGATATCTCTTCGAAACATATCCTGACATCGTATTCAGGCTTCTGCACTCTCATATATAGGACTACATCCCTTTCGCAACTTATATATTGAGGTATAGCGAACCTGATGTTACGTCCCCTAGCTATACGTACATAGCTTCTAGGCTTAACCCCCTCGGATAATAATATCGATGCACTTTCTGCAGCAGATTCGCCTTGTTCTACTACATAATCCACTAGATCGTTTACTACTAGAGAGTTGCCAGCTATGAATATCCCGTGATGCGTTATGGATTCTAGATAATCATCGACTATAGGACCCCTAGTCGATGGGTCCATAGCTAAGCCCATCTCCTCTAAAAGCCTTACGTTAGGTATTAAACCAGCTGATACTACTACTGTATCACATTCTATATACTCTTCGCTTCCAGGTATAGGTTTTAAATCTTCATCAACCCTGATCGTGATGACGCCTTCAACTCTACGTTTACCCTCTAACCTGATAGCCATCCTACCTAATAGTAGTGGTATATCATAGTCCATTAGGCATTGAACTATATTCCTAGTTAAGCCTCCAGGCCACGGCATCATTTCTATTACAGCTTCGACTTTAGCACCTTCTAAAGCGAATCTCCTAGCCATTATAAGACCTACATCACCAGATCCTATGATTACTATCCTACTGCCAGGCAGGATACCGTAAACATCCATGTATGCTTGGGCTTCACCAGCTGTGAATACTCCTGAAAGCCTCCTACCAGTTACTCCTATCTCGAATAACGTCCTCTCTCTAGCACCAGCTGTATAGATTATGATTGGAGCTTCTACTTCTAGAAATCCGTGAGGTGAGATGGCTTCTATCATTTTGTATGGATATCTATTTTTAGAATATATGATCTTAACTACATGCGATCTAATCCTATACTCTATACCTTGATCCTCAACCTTATCTATAATCCTCTGTATGAATTCTGTTCCTGTTAGATCTTCACCTAGATAGTGTAATCCGAAGCCTGGATGTATACATTGGAATGGTATACCACCTATCCTATCCCCACTTTCTATCACTAACGGGTTAAACCCTTTTTCTCTAAGCTTGAGAGCAGCTGATAAGCCTGCTGGCCCACCACCAATTATAACCGCGTCATACCTAGTCATGGGGTTCGCCTCTAAGAATAGATTTTACATCTCCAACCCCAAGTATAGATTTATCTGAGTTCATCTTAACACTCCATAGAGGAATGCCTTCGATTCTAGAAATAAGGTAGGCTATCCTACATCTGCAGAAGCTTCCCTGACAGAATCCGTACATAGCTTTAGACCTGAATTTAACTCCATCTAGGGTTATAGTTTTCAAACCTATATACTTCATCCTATCTATAGCTTCCAGGATCTCAGCTTCTGAAACCATATTGCACCAGCATATTATACTACCATACCTTGGATCCTTCTCTATGAACTTCTTAATAATACGTTTAGGTTTATCCTTAATTCTAGCTATACCCCTCCTATACGGGTTCCATGAATCCTTAGGTTCAAGCTTTAAATCATACTTATCGCGTAGAAGGTTGAATACATGTATAGCTATAGCTGGAGCAGCTGTTAATCCTGGTGATCTTATACCTGCTACATCTATGAAGCCCCATGGATCTGTATAGGCTTCTATAATCCAATCCCCGTTTGGAGGTTCAGGTCTTATCCCTGCGAAGAATTTGATTATCCTATCTCTAGGTGGGAGCTTCTTTAGAAGTCTAGAAGCTTCGTTTAGAATCTTAGATAATCCTTCTATCGATGTGGATGTATCATTCTTAGAATCGTTTGGTAGATCCTCGGCTGTAGGCCCTATAAGAAGATTTCTTTCTATCGTCTCTACAACGTATACCCCTTTACTCATAGGTGTAGGTACGGAATGGATTATATGCTTAGGCTTAACATCTACGAAGCTATCGAATAGTATATATTCACCCCTCCTAGGCTTCAGCTTATAATCCAAACCTACTGTTCCGGCTACCTCATCTGCATATATACCTGCAGCGTTAACTACTATATCAGCTTCTATGAACCCCCTATTCGTTTCAACACCTTTAACTCTACCATCCGATACTATAACCCTCCTAACCTCTGTCTCCGTCAATAATTTAACATTGTTGGATACAGCGTTCTCTACTAGAGCTATGACAGCATCTATAGGGGATATAACCCCTGCGGTGGGAGCCCATACTGCTGCTATAGCTTCACCACTTATGTATGGCTCGATTCTCTCAGCTTCATCACGATATAGTAGTCTAACGCCAGGTACACCGTTAATCCTAGCTAGATCTACATACCTCTTAGCCTCCCCTTCGAATCCTTCGAATACAAGCATAAGCTCTCCTGGAAACCTTATGGGTATATCTAGTTCTCTAGCCCAATTCCTCCAAAGTCTATTACCCTCTACGCATAGCCTAGCTCTAAGCGGGTATAGGTTCGGATCCTCTTCATGTCCAGGATGAATTATACCAGTATTAGCTTTACTAGCACCCCAACCTACATCAGCCTCCCTATCTACAAGATATACATCTAAATCTTTATACATGCTAGCTATACGAGCTATAGATGCACCGATTATACCTGAGCCTACTATCAGAAGCCTCATAGGTTACCGCTATCCTCCTAGTTCGTAAACCCATGGAATCTCTCTAGCCCAATCTAAAGCTCTTCTAACAGCGGATCTCCATCCTCTATAAAGCTTTTCTCTATAATCTTCATCCATCCTAGGCTTAAACACCTTCTCGATTCTCCAATTAGATTTAACATCATCAAGATCTCTCCATAAGCCTACTGCTAACCCTGCTAGATAGGCTGCTCCAAGCGATGTAGTTTCAGATACTATAGGTCTCACGACATCTATACCTAGTATATCTGCTTGGAACTGCATAAGGAAATCGCTTCTAGAAACCCCGCCGTCAACCCTAAGTATACGTATATCTATACCTGTATCGTTATGTATAGCTTCGATAACATCCCTCGTAAGATACGCTATGGATTCTAGTATAGCTCTAGCTATATGCCTTCTATCCGTACCACGGGTTAAACCTATAATCAAACCTCTGGCATACATATCCCAGTATGGGGCACCTAATCCGACGAAAGCAGGTACGAAGTATACCCCGCCGGTATCGTCGACGGATTCGGCTAGGATGCTAGCTTCGGATGGGGATTCTATCATCTTCAACCCATCCCTAAGCCATTGTATAGCTGCACCTGTTACGAATATACTACCTTCACATGCGTACGTAGCCCTACCCTTTTCGAGGCTATGGAAGATCGTGGATATCAATCCATGCTTAGATTTTATAGGTCTAGAACCTGTATTCATCAAAATGAAATTCCCCGTTCCATAGGTACACTTGATATCGCCCACCTCAAATCCTACCTGACCGAATAGAGCAGCTTGCTGATCACCTGCATCCCCGGCTACAGGTATCTCAACTCCACCTAGAATCCTACTGAATTCAGAGCTGGTATAACCGTAGAATTCACGGTCACATGAGGGTCTAGGAGTAGGTAGAGCATGTACAGGTATACTACCCATAATCTCTAGTAGATCCATATCCCAATCCAATCTATGTATATCGAATAACATAGTCCTAGAAGCATTAGAGTAATCGGTTATGTATGCTCCACCCATATCAGGAGTTAAGCAATCCCTAGATCCACGGGTCATATTCCATATAATCCACGTATCGATAGTACCGAATACGGCTTCACCCTTCTCCACCTTAACTCTAAGATCAGGTATATTATCTAGAAGCCACCATATCTTAGTAGCAGAGAAGTATGGATCGGGAATCAACCCAGTCCTATTAACTATAAGATCCATATAATTCGCTCTCAAATAATCCACTAAGCTAGAAGTCCTCCTACACTGCCATACGATAGCATTATACAAAGGTAGACCACTCCTAACATCCCATACAACCACGGTCTCCCTCTGATTAGTAACACCGATCCCAACTAAATCGTGAATATCGATACCAGCCCCCTCGATAACAGCCCTAAAAACAGCCTTAGTATTCTCCCATATCTCAATAGGATCATGCTCAACCCACCCAGGCCTAGGATAAATCTGCCTATGCTCCATATAAGCCCAACCACCGCGAACGGGAAAACCACTATCATCAAAAAGCATAGCCCTAGTACCAGTCGTACCCTGATCCACAGCTAATACAAACCTACCCCCAGATTTCATAAATCATAACTGCTACTCAAGAGGATATAAAAATATATAAATAGGTTTTAAACAAGATAGTTATAGATACTACTTTTTCATCAATCTATAAGCATATAGAATGTGAATTGTGAAATTACATTAGAATACTAGATTAATATAAAATACTAAAAATAGTATATAAGATTATAAATAAATTACAGAGTAAACTTCATTCACCTCAGCATATTAAATATAATTTAATGTTATATTACTAATTATTTTATACTTGATTTATATGATTTTTTAAAGTCTTTAAATAATTTTCTGGTGTTCATATATCTATATAATCTTCAGAATTTCCAAGTTCTAATGCATATACTGGTTCATTATTGTTAAATAAACTATAAATATGAGATGTAATAAAAATATGTATTATTTACCAGTGGTTGTAGCTTATTATTTGTTGTAGTGGTTTTCTGTCGGTTACTGGTTCTTTCTTTTCTGCTGGGTATCCTACTGTTATCATGGCTACTATTCTTGCTTCTTCTGGTATTCCTAATACTTTTTTGAGTTCTTGTTCTTCGTGGAATACTCCTATCCAGCATGTTCCTAATCCCTGCTCCCATGCTGCTAGTACTAGGTTTTGTAGTGCTATCGATACGTCTATCTTCCAGAAGTCTGTTCCTGGGAAGCTTTCTCCTGGTATAGCGCATCCTACTATCACTACTGGTGCTGTATCTAATGGTCCTTCTCTAGGTGATCCTCTTGCTTGTGGCGGCCTCATCTTTTCTTTAACTGTTTTTATCGCTTCCTTTACTTTCGGATCTGTGATTATTATGAATTTCCATGGCTGTCTATTACCTGCTGAGGGGGCGAGTCTAGCTGCTTCGAGTATTCTTAGAAGTTTATCTTCCTCTACTGGTTTATCTTCATAGGTTCTTATGCTACGCCTTGTTCTTATAGCTTCGAAAACCTCCATATATTACACCTACTAGGTTATGGATGTGTTGTGGTATATTAGGCTATCTATCGTTTAGGTTTTAGCTATAGGTTAGAGGATCAGTATTCCTATACCTATAGCGACTAGTACTATTACTACTATGAATATTACCGCTGCTAGGATGGATATAGCTAATGCTTTCAGCCATCCGCAATCGAAGAAGTGTTTGATTAGTAGTAGCCATATTATGATTGTGAGTATAGCTGCGATCGGTCTGTGGGTGAGGTGGTTTATGATGGATCCGATGGATACACCTAGAGTGACTATCCATATAGCATCTGTGAATCTTGCTCTATCCTTACCTACTAGTATCCTTCCCGAGATCCATAGTATTGGTGCGATGGATACTAAGCAAACTATAATCTGTATTATTAATTCTATAACGTTCATGTTCATAGTCTCACTTTTGGAGTTGTATTGATAGCTTCTAGTATTTTAGATTATATCCTATTTTCAACCGGGTTCGGTATAGATGTGTTTGGAAGATTTCCTATGCATGGTAATGTTTAATAGGGTTAAATCTAGCTTTTACCTATTTTAGGGTGGTGTCGGCTTGGTAGAGGTGCTTATACTATACTATTCTAGGACTGGTAGGACTGAGGCTTTAGCTAGAGCTGTAGCTGAGGGGGTTGGTAGGGTTGAGGGGGCTAGGGCTAGGCTTGTACGTGTGGATTATGCTACCGTCGAGGATCTGGTTTCATGTGATGCTGTAGCTTTCGGTTCTCCAAACTATTTCGGCTATATGGCTGGGCTTTTGAAGCATTTCTTCGATTTAGCTTGGAGTGTTAGGGGTAGGGTAGCTGGTAAGCCTGCTGCAGCTTTTACATCTGGTGGTGGATCTAGTAGTTCTGCTCTTCTAAGTATTGAGAGGGTTATGGAGGCTTTCAGGATGGTGAAGGTTTGTGATGGTGTTGTTTCGAGTGGTATGCCTAGCGAGGGGGATTTGGAGGCTTGTAGGAGGCTTGGTGAAGCTTTAGCTAGGGCTGCTATAGGAGGAGTATCTTCTAGAGGTTAGTATTCTCCTCATATACGGTATGGTAGTCTATCAGCTATCTCGTGTACCTCTTTCAATGTGGATGGTTTTATAGTTAATCCCATATCCTCTACTTCTATTATAGCTTGGATTAATCCTTCTAGCTTGTATCGTTCCTCAGATCCTTTACTATAGTCTATGGTGTTATGCGTCATAGCTACTATAGTTTTCAAAGGTGTATCGATCGAAGATATGTGTTGAAGCCACCATGATAGTATATCTTTGAGATATTCTAGGCTACCTGATTCTATCCTTAGGTGTGGTGGATCACCTATACTAGGCTTGAATCTTATATCGGCTGTTACAGGTATATCTAGGAAGTCTATATCTTCTATATGATGTGGATACGGTGGTGAATCAGACCATACCGCATACCATTCTGGTCTAACCCTACCCGGTATGTAGCAGCTACCCTCCCTGAATCCTAGATTGTATATAGCTCTATAGGTATCTATATTCGCAGAGAAGTTTCCAGGTCTGAAACATCTAGGTTTAAAACCTAGATACATATCCCAATCGTTTAAAGCCTCCCTAAGCTGGTATAGCTGATCTCTATAGCTATAGCTTGCTAGGTAATTCTTCCATAACCCATTCCTAAAGCTTTGAGGATGATAGTGTAAGCCTAGTTCAAAACCCCTACCCATAGCTTCAAGAAGTATATCCCTATACTTGTAAGCTGCTTCAGGTACTATGAAGAAGGTAGCTTTAAACCCATAGCTAGAGACTACATCGATGAAATACTCTATAGAAGATCCACCTACATTAGGGTAGCTGAATAGCCTCTCACAATCCATAGTTAAAACTATGTATAAACAATCCCGAACCATAAATATAGTATAACGTGGATAGCTAGCTTAAAACTCTCCGATATAGAATCTATATGGATAGAAATAGCAGATCTATGGCAGAAATATGGAGGAAAACTATGGATAAACCTAGGGGGGGCTGCACAAACTCTAATATACTAGTAAATCTAAGAAGCCTATCATAGGAAGAAATCCTTAACCTAAACCTCTACTATACCTAAAGTCTATGTCTACTAGCTATAGGGAGCTTAACCCTACAGAATACTATACACTCCATCCTAGACCAGTCTACCTTATAGTAGTAGTTAAACCTGATGGTGGATTCAACGTTATGACTATAGCATGGCTTACACCTGTAAGCAGCGATCCTCCTAAGATAGCTCTATCGATATCTAAGGATTCTCTAACACATAAAATCCTATCAGAGAATGGAGAATTCACGGTTAATATCTTAGGTGAGGAGCATGTAGATATAGCTTATAGAGCTGGATCTATAAGCGGGTTTAAAGTAGATAAGTGGAGTATGATAGGATTCAAACCTGTAGAATCTAAGTTTATAACTGCTCCAGGTATAGATGGATGCTATGGATTCCTAGAATGCAAAATCTCGAATATGATAGATGTAGGTGAATGCACATTATTCATAGCTGATATCCTATCGATACATGTGAGAAGCGATCTTGTAGAGAAGGGCTTCTGGAATCTTAGAAAAGCTAGAATACTCCTACACTGTAGGAGTAGGATATTCACGATACCAGGTAGGATTATATACGCTACTACTAGAAGATGATACTACTATAGAAAGCATAGAGTATCCTAGAAGTTTAGGTGGCGTATACGAAGTATTATACGATACCACTATACCGCCACTAAAACTGAATCATAGCTAGCTTATATGAATATATGCGATATATTCGTCGGGGTTTCCGGATCTAAGACTAGTATAAACGGCTTCCCACCATACACTCTAGTAGAGCTTACTGTAACTACTCTACCATTATGTTCGTAGCACGGTCCTGATAAAGCTTTCATAGGTTCATGACTCCTAACTATCATCTTAATACCTAGTCTATCACATACCTCCTCCGTAATATCTATACCAAACTCTACGCCAGCCCCCCTCCTACTAGGATACTCTCCATACCCACCCCATGGATCAGACCAGAGTACATCCCTCTCTACTAGTAGGCTAGGATATCTTAGATCGCTTATACTCTTAATCCTACTCGATACACCTCCATGAACCATGAGGATCTCCCCAGGTATCATAGCTGCTAAGTATAGCCTCTCTATAAAGAGTTTAAACTCCTCTACGAAGTACCTCATCCAACCCCCCTTCTTCCTCTCAGCTTCATATACGAGATCGCATGGATAGAATCTAGGTTCGCCATCATCACTATAATCCTCATGATTACCCTTTAAAGCTACGATCCTCCCACTATACTCTTCTAAAAGACTACTTATAGTATCTATAACTTCAACACCATACAATCCTCTATCAGCATAATCTCCTAGGAAAACTATGAAATCCCTACTCATATCCACTAAGCCTATAATCCTCCTTAGAGAATCGTAATCCCCGTGAATATCCCCTACTACCAGTATCCTCTCTATCCTCTTAAACTCTCTAGGATCGAATTCGAATAAGCGAGAATCTATTCGCGACAGATAGATCCACCCTTATGTAAGAGTTAAGCTATGGATTATAACACTGCTCCTCTTCGATATTAAACCCTCCTATAAGTCTTATATCCCTAGATGATGACCCTACCCTAACTTCATAATAACCCTTCTCTATAAGCCACCTCTCCCCATCAAAACTTGCTAGAGATTTAATATCTATCAACAATTCTATCCTCTCGATTTCACCAGGATTTAGAAGTCTAGTCTTATAGAAGCTCTTCAACTCCTGGAAGGGTTTATCTATCCTTCCCTTCGGAGCTTTAACGTATACCTGCGCTACCTCCCTTCCAGGATACTTACCAGTATTCTCTATGTAGAAGGCTACCCTGATAGATCCATCTATCCTCTCCACCTCTAGATTACTATAGCTAAAGGATGTATATGATAAACCGAAGCCAAACTCGTAAGCCGGCTCTACTCCGAATGTATCATAGTATCTATAGCCTACATATATCCCCTCCTCGTATACTACTCTTTGAGGATTATCCTTAGGTTCACCTGGGAAGCTCCATGAAGGGACATCGCCGTAATCTCTAGGGAATGTTATAGGTAGTTTTCCAGATGGGTTTATCCTACCTATAAGTGTATCAGCAGTTATCCTTCCAATCTCTTGTCCAGCTTGCCATACGAGTAGGATACCATCTACTAGATCTCTCCAACTCACAACTTCTATCGGAGAACCTATATTTAATACTACTATAACCTTACCCCCGTATCTATGGAATATTTTAGATATCCTATCTAATAGACTCCTCTCATCATCACTTAGATAGAAGTATCCCTTCTCAGGTTTAAGATCGTAACCTTCACCAGATATCCTACCTACTACGAATACTGCTACATCATTTCTCTTAGCGAATCTCTCTATATCATCCTCACTTAGAAAATCTTGAGGTAGACTAGGAGCTTTAGGCTCACCTAATAAGCCTACTCTTATACGATACTCGTCCATAGCTCTCATACTACCTACATATCTACGATAAGCTTCAGCTAGTTCTTCATCGATTACTAGACCCCTCTCCCTCATGCCATCTATGATCGATACTACGTATCGAGGATGAGTATCACCACTACCAGTTCCACCTTTAATAGTCTCTATCTGCCCAGTTCCGAATACAGCTATCCTAGTATCCGGGTTTAACGGTAGGACACCATTATTCTTGAGGAGTATAACGCCTTCAGCACCTGCTTTGTAAGCTATCTCTGCATGCTCATCTAGATTAGGCATATTAGAGTATCTATACCCTTTAAACGAAGGTGAATTAACGATAATCCTCAATATATTCCTAACACTCCTATCTAGGATATCCATGCTAAGTCTACCATCTCTAACTGCTCGAATAATCTCCTCTACCTCATCCACCCTTCTAGAACTTATCTGGTAAGCCTTCCCAGGCATGATAAGATCGTTTCCAGCTTTCACCTGCTCTACAGGATCATCACCTGCATACCAATCGGAAACGACGAAGCCATCGAACCCCCACTCCCTTCTTAAAACCTCTGTTAGAAGCCATTCATTCTGAGAACAGTATACACCATTCAGTCTATTATATGCGCTCATAACAACCCAAGGCTTAGACTTCTTGATAGCTATCTCAAACCCTTTAAGATATATTTCTCGTAGAGCTCTCTCAGATACTATAGTATCTATAGTCATACGATTCGTCTCTTGATTATTAGCTGCGAAGTGTTTAAGACATGCACCTACACCTTGAGATTGAATACCTCTAACGAAGGCTGCAGCCATCTCACCTGTTAGAAGAGGATCTTCAGAATAGTATTCGAAATTCCTACCACATAATGGATTTCTATGAATATTCATAGCTGGTGCTAGGATTATATCGACACCATACTCTCTAACTTCTTCACCTATAGCTCTACCTACAGCTTCCAAGATGCTTCTATCCCAAGTCGATGCGAGCATAATAGCAACTGGGAAAGCTGTAGCGTAATACCTCTCCTCATCCCCCTCTCTTATAGGGTTTATTCTAAGACCTGCAGGTCCATCTGCTAGGATTATCGAAGGTATACCAAGCCTCTCTATAGGATATGTTTCACCAGCAGCTCCCGGAACTCTAGAAGGAGGGTTTCCGAACCAGCCTGGAAGCCCGACCCCTACTATAAACCTAGCCTTCTCTTCGAGGCTCATCATAGATATTATCCTATCCACATCTACCCTTATCAATACAACTCATCTCGTAGATCTAGATAGGAGGGAAACGTTATTAATAGTTTACCTATTAGGATATAGTAGCGGATCTACCCTATACCGCAATAATTTATATCCTTTAGGATCGAATCCTATCTTTGATAAGGGGTTGTGGAAAGAAGTAGATAGAAGATCATATTCTGAAACCGTAGATTCTACGAGTATCTATGCGCTTACACCTACAGGTATCGAAGGTTTAGATAGGATTATCAAAAATCTACCTAGGGGTGGTTTAATCATAGTAGCAGGTAATCCAGGTACTGGTAAAACTATGTTCTCAGCTAAATTCCTCTATATGGGTGCTGAAAGATATGGTGAGCCAGGTGTCTATGTAAGCTTCGCTGAGAAGAAGCCTATATTCTACTCGACTATGTCCAGGATAGGCTTAAACTTCGAGCATCTTGAATCTAGGAATATGTTTAGGTTTCTAGATCTACTCGCTATAAAGGATTCTGGTCTACCTCTAGTTATAGAATCCATCATAGAGACTGTAGAAGAGATAAAAGCTAAACGTCTAGTGATAGATTCATTCTCAGCTCTAGCTCAAACACTTAAGGATCCTAGCGATCTTAGGATAGTATTACATAGCCTTTTAGGTAGGATTGTATGGAGTATGGATTGTACAACTCTATTGATAAGCGAAATCCCACTAGGTGGAGCTAGGATAGGATTCGGGGTGGAAGAATTCGTAGCAGATTCTGTTATAATCCTTAGAGAGGGTATTCTAGATGGAAGGTTTCTAAGAGATTTAAGAATAGTTAAAGCTAGAGGTGTAAGATTATCTGAGAAGCAGATGATATTCACCCTAGATAAGGGATTCAATGTTATACCACCATTCGAAGCTCCGAGTATAGATGTATGGAGATTCTATAAGCCTCCAGAAGATCCTTCTAGAAATATATACTCGACTGGTATACCTGATCTAGATAGAGCAGTAGGCGGGTATCCTAAGGGGTCTATAGCACTCTTAGAGGTAGATTATAGGGTTAGAAACTATGACTATCAATCTACGATAACTATACCTTTAGGATCATGCTTCCTAAGTAAGGGTGGAGGTTTGATAGTTATACCATCACTAGGTGTAAGCGCATCCACAGTTCTAGAACAATCTCTACTATCCTTCGAGGATAAGAGTAGAGTTGAAAGGAATCTTAGAATATTAACTATTAGAGGTGAATTAGGTTACAAGGTTAGACAGGGTATAGTGAATCTTAGAGGTGAATCTATAGAGGATGATTATAGTGAGATATGTAGGATAGAGGATGAATTAAGATCTGAAGTAGGTGGACCTATACTTAAAGTGATAGGGGTTGATAGGGTGATGCTACACTATGGTTTAAACGATACGTTGAAACTATTATCGATGGATGTAGATAGAGTAGTTTCTAATGGATCTCTAACATTCCTCATAGCTAAACCTATACATCCAAAGCTTACCGAGAGGATATCGCCTATAGCTGATACCCATCTAAAGCTTACTAGAGAGCATGGGGCTCTAATCCTGTATGGAGTTAAACCTAGGACTGGTTTATATGCTGTAGAAGTAGATGTTAGAGAGGGTTATACATGTACGAAGCTTACACCTATCGTATAGTAATCTAGGGGATTAGAAGCCTATGCTCGATCCATATAGGGTTAGAGAAGATTTCCCCATACTATCGGTTAAGAGGAGTGATGGTAAACCTCTAATATACCTCGATAATGCTGCTACATCTCTCAAACCTAGAAGTGTTATAGATTCGATCGTAGAGTATTATGAGAAGTATACGGTTAACGTTCATAGAGGGGTATACCGTCTATCACATGAAGCTACAAGAATCTACGAGGATTCTAGGGAGAGGATAGCTAAGTTTATAGGTGTATCTCCGAGTGAACTCGTATTCGTTAAGAATACTACGGAGGCTATAAATCTAGTAGCATATGGTTTAGATTGGAGTCCGGGTGATGAGGTTATAACAACCGTTATGGAGCATCATTCTAATCTAGTACCTTGGCAGATGGTTAGGGATAGGTATGGAGTTAAACTTAGATTCATAGATATAACTAGCGAAGGTTTACTGGATATAGGGAAGCTATCAGATCTAGTATCTGAGAAGACTAGACTTATATCTTTAACCCATGTATCGAACGTCCTAGGTACGATAAATCCTGTAGAAGATATTGCACGTATAGCTCGTAGAAGCGGTATACTACTACTAGTTGATGCAGCTCAATCAGTACCTCATATACCGGTAGATGCTAGGAGGATTGGATGCGATTTCCTAGCTTTTAGCGGTCATAAGATGCTCGGACCTACAGGTATAGGATGCCTATATGTGCGTAGAGGGGTGGAGGATCTATTGAAGCCCGTATTCACCGGTGGGGAGATGGTTGGGAGGGTTAGCTTAGATAGAGCTACGTGGAGCGATATGCCTTTGAGGATGGAGCCTGGTACACCGAACATAGCTGGAGCTATAGGTCTCGCAGCTGCTGTAGATTACTTATCGAATCTAGGTATGGATAATGTTAGATCGTATGAAGATAGATTAACAGATTATACTTTAAAGAGGATGAGTGAGATTGATAGGGTATCGATCTATGGTCCTAGAGATGTTAGGTATAGATCTGGTATAGTAGCCTTCAACGTAGAGAGGTTAGATCCGCATGATGTAGCTCTACTATTGGATGAATTAGAGAATATAGCTGTAAGATCTGGTGTACATTGTGCTGAACCCCTACATACTAGGTTAGGATTATCTGGTACTGTGAGAGTATCGTTCTACGTGTATAATACTTTAGAGGAGGTGGATATACTATGCGATACTTTGGAGAAGGTAATAGAGATGTTAGCTTAGCTTCCTAAGATCCCTTACTATAATCTCAGCTACTCGTCTACCAGATAGTAGCATACCTCCGAATATTGGGCCCATCCTAGGTATACCGTACACAGCTGCTACAGACATACCTGCTACATATAGCCCAGGACATAAAGCTCCAGTCTTCTCTACTATAAGCTTCTCACCTTTCGAAACCCACATAGATGATTCACCCTTCAAGGATAGGTTTAGTTCAGGTATCCTTCTAGAAGCTATAGATACTACTTCAGCTTCATGTCCAGTACAATCGATTATAGCTTTAGATTTCAACGCTAGCGGATCTACATGGAGCGATGCAGCTATGGTGGAAGTCCACTGTACTACAACCCCCACTATCTTTACATGATCATCCTCGATCCTATAAACTACATCATCTACAGTTACCCCTAATACTATCTCAGCACCGGAATCTATGGCTGATGATGCGAGTTTAGCTATCATCTCAGCTGGATCTACTATGTATAGGTTTGTAGGTTTATGAAGCCTATACCTGCAGCCTATATCTCTAAGTATATCTAGAGCCTCCTCCTCTACTACGATAGCGGGTAGCTGCATACCTCCACCACCGATACCTCCACCGAAGGATAACCTCCTCTCGATTACTATAGTCTTCAACCCGTTTCTAGCTATGTATACAGCTGCTGTAAGACCTGCTGGACCTGCACCTACGATAACTACATCTACATCTACTAGTCTAGATAGCTTCTCAGCTGAAGATTCTATGATAGCTTTCGATATGGATGATTCATCTATCTGCATACATCGATCCACCCGTATAGTTTACCCATTCAGATATGGTATTAGAGGTATTTAAAGTCTAGGAGGGGGTTTATCCTAGTTGGAGTCTCATAATCCTGCATAACTCGCATATATACTCCTCTTTGAATACCCTATCCGAGACTATGCTATTTACGATGCTATCTAGAATCCTCCTAGCTTCGGGTATGGATTGAAGCTTCTCGGTAAACCTACCTCCACGTTTAATATTCATGTAGTGGCTTATAGCAGCTTGGGTAGTACCTAGGATCTTAGCTACTGAGGATTGTGTATACCCGTATTCTTCTATAAGTCTACGAGCTATAAGAGCTCTTATAGCTGGGAGTATGTATTTGGTAGATGATTCGCAGGGAGGTTTCATACAGAGATTTAGAAGTATTACATGGTTATTAAACATTTTCCTCCCATCTATCCTTCTATTATTTCGTTAGATTGGGGTATGTTTATATCTATCCCTCTTCTATTATGTTACCAGTTTTGTTATCATTTTTGTAACAGGGGGTTGTGTATGCCTCAGAAGCAGGTTGGGTGGAGGTTTGATCCATGGGTTTTGGATAGGTTTAGGGAGGTTTGTAGATCGAATGGGTTTAGGCCATCTAGGGTTGTGGAGGAGTTTATGAGGGTTGTTGTAGATGTTGGTGATCCTAGGATTGTGTTGGATAGGGTTTCTAGGATTAGCGGTATGGAGGGGAGGGGTGTTGAAAGGCAGGCTAGGATACTATTATCTATGCTTAGGAGGGGGGTGTATTGGCTCTATGATGGTGATGAATCCTATAGCGTAGAGTTTATGTTATTGAAATTGATACCGCGTATAGAGGATGAGAAGTTAGCTAGAGAGATAGAGGAGGAGTTATCTAAGATTAAGGGTGAAGATTACGAGTAGGATGGGTTCTAGAATATTCGTCTATCAGCTAGGATCTATTCTAATCATACCCTACATCCATAACTATCATATTTATCTTATGGTATAGTATACGGATCCCTACGGTTAGAAAAGCTTCGTTAAGATTTATAAAATATACATCATGCAAACTATCATATAGCAGTATGGTTAGGATAGCTGATATAGAAGAACTTTTACAAAGATATGCTAAAGACGGAGATTTAGAAAAGGCTGATGCCCTATACCTTCTATGCACAACTGATTTTGAAGAAGCTAAGGAAACTCTGAAAGCTAGGTATGGTAGATCCGAAGCTTTAAACTATGTTATAAGCGATCTTTTAAAAATCACCGGTATAGACCTATCGTATACGTATATAATGCATATAGAAGATAGCTGTAAAGGTTTAGAAGATATAGTTAGAAACTTCTTTAAACAGCTATGCTTAGATATGGTTATAGAATACGCGAAGAGATACTTGAATAATCTAAGTAGAAGTGCTAGAGAAATCCTCTATATAATCTCCATAATATACCCGGAGCAGGTATCCGTAAATGAACTATCCAAATTCTACAAGATAATATTTCAGCGAGATATAGCGAAGAATGAGTTAGAGAAAGCTCTAGTAGAGCTTAGAAAATGCTATATAATACAAGACTCCCATCTAAAACTCCCACCATACATCGAAGAACTATTCTCCGAAATAAAATATGTTATCCCGAAAGTCGAGATAAAGATATCATGGTTAGAGAATATCTAAACTCCTAGATACCAATCCATACTAAACTATAACGAGAAAGAGTAAAATCATATGGAGTATAGTATCAAAGATTTAACAACAATCCGATCAAACCCTCTCAGGATGCTCAAACCTAGCTAACCTAACCCTACCCCTATGCCTCCTCCTCAAATGCCTATTCAACCCTTCTAGATCATCAAATCTCTCACCACAAAATGGGCATAAAAAAGACATAATACACCTACACCGCTCCACACAGGATATAGCAGCCCTACCCGCCATACACCGCTCTCAACCCTAGGATATCACCTAATCCTAGACTTCTCTTATAAATCTCACCTAGACTAGCATAGCCATACATGGTTAACCAGTAATCTTTATCATCGTATAGATCATCTAAACCACACCAATGACCAAATTCATGAGTCATAATATTCTGAACATCCATCCTACCCGGCTCACCGTTTAAACTCCATTTATAGAATGTATTTAGTAGAGTATCCGTTTCGATTATAGTATCACCAGTATACCATATATAAGTAACAGCTATAACACCAGCCCTATAAGAACCCCAAGAGATAACGTTAAACCTATCATACCTACCAGCTTTCCTACTAGTCACACCCATATACTTGAAAACCTCGAAAGACGTCTCCTTATCCCACGTACCAGCTGCCTCAACTATAACAGATACAACACTATCAGATCTAAAACCATAACTATTCGATGGATTAATCCAAAAACTCGCAGTAACCTTCCACCTAAACGGAAGCAACTTATAGTCAGAATTACTCATCGAATCATCCTTTGAAGGAATAGCGTTAGAGATAGCTCTACCATTCACTCGTTCAATAACCCATTCTAAAACTATCAACCTAGGCTGTAGAGATAATAGCGATATAGGCGTAGCAGCAAGCGAAAACACCATCAGAGATACTAGAAACGCTAAGATAAGAGATCTAAATCGAATCAAATATTCATCCATGAATATATATGGCGAGATAACTAGTATTTAAACCTTCCAGATACATGTAAAACCTCCATAACATAATCGATAGATTTCCCAAGTATACCAGTTCTAGAGAGGATATCTGTAACCGCTCACTGTATGGACCCGCCGGGATTCGAACCCGGGACCTCCGGCTCCGCAGGCCAGCGTCCTATCCTGGCTAGACGACGGGTCCAAACCTAGTATAAACTCTACTCTCCTATATTACTGTTTAACACTTAATAACCTATATCAACTATGGTATTTAGCGTGGTATGGTATTTAAAGCTCTAACTATAGCTGGATCCGATTCAGGTGGAGGTGCAGGTATACAAGCCGATCTAAAAACATTCAATGCATTAAAGGTATACGGGTTAACTGTCATAACAGCTGTTACAGCTCAGAATACGGTAGAGGTTAGGAGCATATACCCTCTACCAGCAGAGTTTATCAGATACCAGCTAGAAGCCGTAGCCTACGATATAGGCTTCGACTCTGCTAAAACCGGTATGATATACGGTGAAGATCAGATAGATGCCATAGCTAGATTCTTCTACGAGAATCCTAAACCTCTCGTAATCGATCCGGTTTACAAAGCTACGGTAGGAGCTGATCTTACAACCAGTAAAGCTTACGAAGTTCTAAAACATAAGCTCATACCCTTAGCTACGGTTATAACACCTAATATCGATGAGGCATCCATACTCGCAGGCTTTAAGATAGATGATATAGATGATGCTGTTAAAGCTGCTGAAGCTATAGCTGAACTCGGATGCGAAACCGTAGTCGTTAAGGGTGGACATCTAAAAGGTGATAGAGTAGTAGACGTAGTATATCGTCGAGGTAGGGTAAGGTTTCTAGAATCTATAAGGGTTGAGGGTGGAACACATGGAGCTGGATGCAGTTTCTCAGCAGCTATAACAGCGTATATAGCTAGAGGCTTACCGATAGATGAAGCTATAGATAGAGCTAAAGAGTTTATAATAGATGCTATAAGATTCAGCGAGTCTATAGGTAGAGGTGTTAAACCTGTAAACCCTCTAGCTACGTTGTATAGGGATTCTGAAAGGTTTAGAATAGTATCGATGCTAGAGGAGGCTATGAGTAGGCTAGAAGGTTTGAAAAACCTATCTAAGCTTATACCTGAGGTTAGATCAAACCTAGTTATGAGTCTACCATACCCTAGAGGTTTAGAAGATGTAGCTGGATACCCATCTAGGATAGCCCCATATAGAGATGGAGTGAAAGCCTTTTC
>Ga0209394_1000111_pt1 | contig 77778 bp, 79 predicted proteins | sample JNZ201metaG_FD_184122 | JGI IMG/M metagenome (GOLD analysis project Ga0209394, IMG submission 184122) | Hot spring microbial communities from Jinze hot spring, China to study Microbial Dark Matter (Phase II) - JNZ 20120812A (SPAdes) (version 3) ...
AAGCCTTAGTAAGCTGCTTCTTATAACCTTCTAAATCACCTGCTAGGTAGAGAGGCCAACCACAGCAGGGCTCACTATCTAAAACACCAACACCATCACCAACCAAACTACTAATCAGCTGATATGCATTAGCAGATGTTTCAGGCCCTCTTATAGATGATGTACATCCAGCCCAGTACAGTACTTTCCCACTAGTCCGAGGCTTCTCGGGTAGGTAGTCCATCCACATTGCCTTGATTGCCTGGTCAACGCCGTAGGGATTGCTTACTTTATTGATGTTATCTGATATTAGCTTGATTTCCTCAGGCGTTAGGTCTGAATCCCTTAGGTAGTGTCTAGTAGCTAGGTATAGGTCTGTGAGTTTAAGTGCTGCTATACACTTAACTTCGCAGAATCCGCAGAGCGTACAGTAAATCTTCTTGGTTAGTTCGACCCTAGGCTTCAACTCATCTAGGACCACACCCCTCGTCTGAAGTAGCCTACCTCTAGGGCCGTAAGTCTCGATGAAGTCACTTACCTTAAGTACTGGACATGCTGGGGTGCAGAAGCCGCATTGCTTACAGTAATCTATGAACTTACTTGCGTCATTCCTTAACTCCTCCTTCGTGTACACCATCTCAAAACACCTCAATCAAATATCTTACCAGGATTCATAATGCCTTTAGGATCTATTAACTTTTTAATCCCCTTCATAATCTCTAAAACCCTCTCACTATTCCTAGCCTTCAACTCCTTAAGGAGTAGGTCCTTCCTCTCAATCCCTACTCCATGCTCACCTGAGATAGAGCCTCCTAACTCTATTGAATACCCCTCAATCTCAATTAACGCTGGTCTAGCCTTAGTCCACCACTCATCCTTAGATTGAAGTCCTACTAACGGGTGTAGGTTGCCATCACCTGCATGTCCTATTAAGCCTATAGTTACGTCGTACTTAGCTGAGACCTCCCTAATCTTCTTAACTATTGCCGGTAGTGCTGAGAGAGGTACTGAGAGGTCGCCCATGAATGAGAATGGGAATGCAGCTGCGAATGTTGGGTAGGCCTGCTTACGAACAGCGTATAGCTTAACCATCTCATCAGGATCTGTTGTAAACCTCACATCAGCAGCTCCTGAATCCTTAAGGACTGTGGCAACCTCATTAAGCATGTTATTCAATACCTCCTTAGGGGCGTCTATATCAACTATGACCATGTTCTTCTCAGGGAAGTTAAGCCCTTTAATCTTATTAGCTAGTTTAACAACTATGTCATCCATGAACTCAAGGATTAGTGGGGTGAAGCCCCTCCTCCTAAGTTCGTAGACCCCCCTAGCAGCATCCTCAACGTTGTCGAAGTATGCAACAACCCTACCAACAGACTTAGGTGCTGGTACTATCTTAAACCAACCACGTGTTATCACACCTAAAGTCCCCTCAGAACCTATGAATATGTGCATTAAGTCATAACCTGTTGCCTGCTTATACACTGGAGCTCCTAAAGTCATTATCTGACCGTCAGGTAATACGACCTCAATGCCTAAGGTGATATGCCTCATAGTACCGTATCTAGCACCCCTCATACCACCAGCATCCATTGCTAGAGCACCACCTATAGTTGCTGCTTCAGCACTAGCAGGGTCTACTGGGAACATGAAGCCATACTTCCTACACTCCTTATCAACCTCATCTACGTAGGCCCCAGCCTCAGCCTCAACCACACCGTTAGCAACATCGACTTTAATACTCCTCATAGGCCTTAAATCAAGTACTATAGAACCCTTAGAAGGTGTTGAAGCACCTATAACACTCGTCCCACTACCCCTAGGAACTACTGGAATCCCGTACTCATTAGCAAATCTAAGCACCTTAGAAACATCCTCAGAACTACGTACTTTAACTACTGCTATGGGCTCCTCCCTAACGACAGCATATGCTGTAAAGCTGTAGGTGTAGAGTTCCTCAGGATCTGAGACAACGTTCTCAGAACCTAGTAGTTCCGTAAGCTTGGAAACCACCCACCCATAATCCATTATATCCCCACTTAAATGTAACGGTAGGAAGTTATAAATTTTTTTTGATCTGTTTTTACTATTACAATTTAAAGTTAGAAAATCTAATAGAACGGTATTACAAACTACGAATTGATTTAATCGAACCGCATGGTAAGGAATAGCAATTGTTTAAAGTAAAACCTTAGATAAAACCCTTAGTTATAAGTACTATAGTTAAGATACATATGAATAACTGTGTGAGTGTTAGGGTTAAAGTAACCTTAACCTCTGTAGGTTTAATACCTAATTTCCTTAGTAGTTTAATTGTTAGGTGGGTTAGGCTGTACACCTTACTGTAGGGCGGTTCTAAAGACCCATCACTCTTCGGTAATCCGAAGTTCTCTTTATATATGCCGTCCTTAAGCCCCCTAATAAACAATGCAAACTCTATAAAGTATAGGGTGAAGAGCATTACACCGAACTTCTCCATATTACCTAATATTACTATCGATGCGTAGTAAGCCCCTACAGAATACGTTAGTGTATTGCCGGGGAATACCTTCGCTGGGTACCAATTATACCTAATAAATGCTAGTAGGGCAGCCAACATAACTAACGAGGCCTCGAAAGCTAGTGTAATCCCCTTAACGTATGAGAATATGGCTGTAGAGGCCATTAAAACTAGACCCATACAGGCTTCTAACCCGTTATAGCCGGCAATCATGTTAAACGCGTTAGCACATCCTAAAACACCTATAGGTACTAGTAGGAGTGGGTATGCAATTCCGAAGTCTACAACACCTACGAATGGTATTGATACTGTTGAGACTCCGGCCTTAATAACTACTAAGGGTGCTGATATCGGGATTAGGAATAATATCCTCCCCCAGACCGGTACACCCTTCTTCCAACCTAATACATCATCCATAAATCCGAGTAGGGAGGTGAGGAGGAGGAGTGATGTAAGTGCGAAGAAGTCATCACTATAAATTAACTCGTTACTTAAGTACCTATGCAGCGATGCTAGTAGGTAGAGCCCGAAAGTACATCCAACAGCTACCCACAACCCACCTCCCTCAGCAACAGCTACATTACCTACCTTATTCATATCCCTGCCAACGAAGCCGCGTTTAACAGCTACTTTAATCCACTGAGGGATGATTACGTAAGTAAGGCAGAATGCTAGAGTAGCTGATAGTAATGCGAACTCAGCTCTAAACACTATTAAACACCCCACACTTAACAATTTATGGTGGGTACCCAAAAATTAAAAACGTTTAAGTAAGTTAACCACTCTGCTGAAGCTTCCTCACGGTGGGAACGTTGTTGGAAGTACTAACATCCTATTGTCTATTCTGACTAGTTCTGCAAACTGAGTTGATATGAAGGAAGTGTATGTAGTCCCCCCAGACCTGTAGACATATTTTACACTATTTACGTATGGGGATGCAGTAATTAACATATCTGACAATTTAACCGTTACCCCAAACCTTAAGTAGTAGGAGCCCGTTGGGTATAAGACCTCACCACTTATGTGTAGCTTAGCTGTCGTATTGTTTGGGTAGGAGTTGAAGTAAATCCTCCAGTACCTATAGCAATCCCAAGAACTCCAGCAGTAGGTATAGTCGACAGTCCTATTCTGAGCTGTGTTTAAGGTGGTGACTCCTTGGAGGAATGCGGTGATATAATACGTAAAGTTTAACTGAGTGTTTACCGGTAGGCCATCAGCCCTGATCAAATCTCCAGAGTACCACGTCTCACTACCGGCGGTGAAGTATTTATAGTCCTTCAACACAGCATAGCTAGGTTCTAAAGTTATGAAGTCCTCAAATACTACACTCCAGCCACCTAGGTGTTGATTTCTTAAGTATTCAACTACTGGTGTGTAGTTAGCCCCGGTAAGGTTTACCCGTAGGTTTAACTGCGGTAGCGAGGTATATGAACCAACTCTATACCTAATGACGTACGTACCACTTATCTGCGGTATGAATAGTACTGGGTAGTCTATAAGCGATGATGCGAAATTAGACGGTCTGTAAACAACTACGTTACTACCATCTGGTGAAGTTACTTCTGGGACTATGCCTGAAGACGTTGGTAGGAAGACGTACTTACCTACCTCATCATTACCTATGTTAACACGTATATCGTAGTTCAACATGTATGAAGTTAGCTTAATGCTTAAGGGACTTGTCGAGGCAAATCTAAAACCTATTAGTGCTAGGGCGGTGGTAGCATTTAACGACTTGATTGCTGAGTCGGTATTGAATGTGATTAATAGCGTGGTTGTTGAGTTAGTCCCTAAATTCCCTACCTGCAGACCTCCTTCCCAGGAGTATAAAGGCTTAATAACTGGGTACCTAATAGGTGCTTCAAGCGTTGGGTTGGTTTGGTAGGGCATTATCGGAAGTCCCTTAACGTAGTCCTCAGGACTTACAACGTATATAACCGGCTTTAAGTGCAGGCTTACCCAACTGCCTAGGTTCTTAATCTCAAACAGTAGGTTAATACTCTTACCGGCAGATATTACTGTAGGGTATGCCCAGAAGCCTGCCACACCACTCATTAAGGTTTCATAACTTATGTACCAACCTGATGTAGACCCTGAAACCGATTCATACCATTTAACGTAGACCCTATGGTTTGAGTCAATCCTATAGTACCCCATACCTAAGTAGGTGATGTCCGTCCGGCCAGAACCATATACATGGCCTATCTTATACGGCACACTCCGCGGGTCTGTGTAGATGAACCAATCACCCTTAGATATGGTGTGAGAGCTATCAGTAATTAGGGAGTACCCTACGGGTATGTAATTAGCTTCAGGGTCTGACGGTCCTCCTGGAATTGGATTACTCATGTAGGAGTTTAAATCCTTTAGAATCCCAACGTATAATACCGGTCTTAAGTGATTAGTAGAGTTTAAGTACTGTATGTTTACGGTATTACTGCCTACATTAACATTATTTGACGAATTCCTCAGAACTTCCCTCCCAACTATGAAGTACTTACCCCCCTCAGCTATTATTAAGATGTATGAATTACTTAACAGTAAGTTGTTGATGACCCCCTCCTCTAATACCTTCTCATAAGTCTTATTAATTACTACGTTATTCCTTAAGGTGTTAATGCCTGAGCTACTTAGAGCTAAGATCGAGGTTATCCTAATCGGTGGGTTGGCACTCCTCACATATAATCCGTCTAGACTGTATACTACCTCAAAATCCTTAGACGCACTACTTAATTGACTTACTACTTCGTAGTTAAGCCTAGCTAGTCTAGTAGGTGCTTTCCTCAACTCTAAGGAGATGTAAGCTATGGATGATGAGAGAATCATAAGTAGTATTAAAGCAGATGTTAGTGCTGAGATAGAACCCCTCACACCGATCACCTAATGATGTCGACATAGTTAGGCCTTACTAAGTAGTTGCCTACTAATACGTACAGCCCTTCATTACCTACATCATCAACATTTAATACTAGGACTTCCTGAGGCTGTATGACGTAGCTGCCTACCCTAACGTTATTAATGATTAGTAAGACCTCCTTAGGCTCCTCCTCATAATTCACTATGAGTAGGTAATTCCTACCACCGTATCCGACTACCAATGCCAGTGGGGGCTTCCCCACACTAACTACGTCGTCATACGGTCTGTTTAAATCGTTGAGTAAGGTGATGAATGCGCCGGAAACACTTATAACTACTAGGGTTAGCATTATGTCTACGTACAACTCACTTATACCTAAGTCTAACCTCACTAAGCCCCTTAAGATATGTGAGGGTATAAAAACTGTTTTACCCTTTAAGCTTAAGTGATATGTTGATCATTAAGTTGAAGTAGTTTAACGCCTCTCTCACATAGTCCTCACTTATAACTCCGTGAGGTGTTGGTGTTTCTAAAACCCTCTTAGGTATTCTAATGTTTAGTGGGTTGAAGCCCTCTGAGAATTTAATCTTCTGCTTCTCAATTAATATCTCCCTACCCAACCTCTTAAGATCTTCAACGCTTACCTCCCTCTTCAAAGGTTTGAAGCACTTCTCAACTACCTCCGGTTTGTAAATACCTCTAGCAAATAGGCATACCACCAGGCTTGTAAGTACCTGCCTCCAAGACTCCTCCTCAATTATCCTCTCCACAGCCTCCTGAGGTGTTGGTAAGGGCTTCTTAGTCGCTAGTAATTCCTGATCCATGGAGTACGCACCTGAGTCTAAGTGACTGTGCCTAGACCCGATGAGTAATGATATCACGTATAGGGGTCCTGTATGGTAGCCAGCAGGCTCCACCTTATTGAAGGCCATAGCGTATTCCAAACCGCCGTACTTCTTAGCTACTTCCTCAACACCTAACGCCATCGTCTTGTAGAAGTCGTTAGGCTGCCTCACAATATTTCTAACTACTTTAATGTAGGATTCGTAATCCCCCCAACTAAGCTTTGTGAGTAGTTCTTTCTCGGTGATTAGCCCGTTAAGATATGCTTCAGTAGCCCAGGCTAAGATAACCCCAGTAGATATTGCGTCAAGACCTTCCTCCTCAACAGCATCTAATAGTTTTAGGAAGCCCTCCCTACTACTAACCCCTAAATTAGTTGCTAAGGAGTATAGGGGTTCATGATCGTATGATATGAATTTAATCTTATAGAAGTAGGGTTCTTCAGGATATGGCTCTCTAAGAGCTGCTATGTGGATACAGGCTGTAGGGCAGCCAGCACATGCTACCCTCCTAGCTAGGACTGTCTCAGCAAGCTTCTCACCGCTAATTTCCTCAGCCCCTTCAAACGTTCCGGAGCTGAAGTTCCTCGTCGGTAACGCCTTAATACTGTTTAGGACTAAGATGTTCGCAGCAGTTCCTAAGTCATGGTATTTCTTCATAGCCGGTGATTTTACGGCTAGGTTGTATACCTCGTCGTAAACAGCTCTATAGGTAGGGATGTCAGGGATTGAGAGCCCCTTACGACCGACTATTATTAGGGCTTTAAGCTTCTTCGCGCCGAAGACAGCCCCTAAGCCCAACCTACCGAAGTGCCTGTAGGTCTCAGTTACTACTGATGCATACCTAACTAAGTTCTCACCAGCTCTACCAATCCTCATTATCGCCCTATGACCAGACCCAGGAGTGACCTCCCTTAAGATCCTCCCCACAGTCTCAGTACTCCTCATCCCCCACAAAACTGATGCATCTCTAAATCTTACTTTCTCATCCTCAACGACTACGTACACGGGCCTATCGCTAGAGCCTCTAATCACTATAGCTCCATAGCCTGCAAATCTTATAGCTAGTGCTGACCTACCGCCTGCATGGCTTTCTGAGAAGTAATTATTTAACGGTGATTTGAAGACTGCAACAGTCTTAGATGCTAGTGGGTATACCCCGGTGAGGGGGCCTACAGCGAATATTATAGTATTTTCAGAGCTTAAGGGGTCTGCATTCTTAGGTACTTCCTCCTTATAGAGTTGTGTAGCCACACCTATACCTCCCAACCACTTACTGAATAAGTCCTCCCTAGACTCGACCCAGTAAGTCTTACGAGTTAGGTCTACGTACAGTACGTTAGAGAGGGATTTAAACCAGTCCATCAAACCACCTCCTCAAGGGATAATACGCTATGTGGGCAGTAGTTAACACAGAGCCCGCAGTGAACACATATTACTGGCTTACCGAATTCATAATCCCACATAACAGCACCTATATCACATGCCTCCCTACAGAGCCCACATCCAATACACTTAGTAGGTTCTAAGATCACTCCACCACCCTCTCTAAGTTTAAGGGCTTTAGTAGGGCATACCCTAGCACAGGGTGGGTCCCTACACGCCCTACAAACAACTAATGTAAACCCCCTCTCAAACCCGCCAGCACTCCTAACCCATATTGCTGACTTACTATGACCTACTACGCCAAACCTCCTACTACATGCAAGCATGCATAGCTGGCAACCAACACACTTATTAACATCAATAACTACTAAGCGCTTCACATGCAATACCACTAAAGTTAGTAATAACTCATTAATAATTGTTTCTCTTTAAAATTTTAAGATTATTAAAAGGATTATTAAAAAAGAAAAAGTAAAATAGCGTGTTTTAACTTGTGTTTTAGAAGACTCTAATACCTAGTAGCCTACCTAATATGAATACCGCTACGAAGAAGAACCAGCAGAGTATTGCGTAAGCATATAGGAATATCCAGTAGTACCATCTTAGTCTTAATTCCTTAGGTAACTTCCTCTCAAGCCAGTATAGGAGGAAGACTGCATAGCCGCCGAAGTTTGCAATGTTTGCTGAGAGTAGTAGGATTATAAGTGGCGGTGCCTGCCATATAGCCCACATAGCGAATGCTATGTAGCACGCCATGAATGGGTAGTATATTCTCCTAACATCGCCCTTAGCCCACTTCCTAACACCCTCAGAAGTACTCCAAAGTAGGTCAGTCATATTCCTAGTCAACGTGTCCATTATCTGGAGTTGAGTACCCCATAACACTATCAAACCTATGAAGGATATGAAGTAGTATCCTATCGGGCCCCACATAGCTCCAAACTGTGTTGCTACATGTGCTGCTATACCCCACTCAGGTAGTTTAGTACCAACAGGTATGAAGGAAGCTACAAGTATTGCTGGCATACTCATACCTACAACTCCGAATGGGAAGAATATCAACCATTGATCCCATACTAATAACTTCTCCCAACGCTTCCAAGTAGCTAAGTTCTCAGGAGTGAATTTAAATATCTTACCAACCGGGGATACCTCTATCTTCTTACCGCCGATTATGGCTGGTAAGTAACCAACTAATGCACCTACACCGTAACCTTTATCTCTATACCAATTACTCATTAGGAAGTTTATGGCTGATAACCAACCTGTATAGCCCCACCAACCACCGAGTAGGAATATATCAGCCCCTGGGGGTATGTACCCAACGCTTGCATAGCCTTCTAACGCCCCAGCCCATATCTCAGGCTTGCCGTAAATTATGGCAAGTATGAAGACTGAGAAGGTAACGAAGAGAACTTTAAACCTAAATATATATTCTAACGTATTATAGATCTTCCCGCCAAACATTACTACGAAGAATGTAAATAGGAATAGACCTATACCTAGATAACGTACGAAGACTGCATCGGCTGCTGCCTGTTCTGGTGGGACACCAACACCTGGCACTCTCCCCAATACTATTGAGCCTAGAGCTGTTGCTGCACCTAAAGCCCAGCCAGGCCATGCTAGTGCGAAGAATAATACAGCAACGTTCCATGCAATCCAGAACTTCCTAGGGAATACTCTGGCGAAGTATACTAGGGCAGGCTCACCTATGAGCATGGTCATCCTACAGAAGGCTATGTTATATATTGTCTGGAAGAAGCAGCCAACCCATATGAACCAGAATAGCTTCATACCGTAGGACACAGCTACTGTAGGACCCATCAACCACTCTCCAGACCCTAAAGCACCACCTAAAGCTGTGAATGAGGGGCCGAATACCGTGGCGAATAACTTCCAACCACTAAGCTTCGGCACCTTAAATACTTCCTCAGGCGTGGGTAACTTCTCAACAACCTCTAAAGCAGGACCCTCACCCAAACGGAAGTATTCCTTACTACTCACAATAACAACCCCAACACTATACTTGATAGGAAGGTATTTATAAATATTAATGAATGTAATTGATTGTTTGTTTAAGATACTTACAGCATTAACGTAAATTATAAATAAAGAAATATCATTGTATAATTGTAGAAGTTTATAATACGTTGAGTAGTATATCAGGTTGGTGAGTTATAAAGTAATATCTCTCAGAGTTTGCTACGTATTAATAAAGATTAGTAAAGAATGTGTGAAATAAATAAAAATTAGTATATTGTAGTGGTTTGGGGTTATAATTAAAGTACTTTTATACCGAGTTGTCCCAGCACCATCACTATGAAGAAGAAGCAACACATTACGCAGAATAGTATTATCGGGGGCCAGTAATACCATCTTAGTCTTAATTCCTTAGGTAACTTCCTCTCAATATCCCAGAGTAGGTACCATGCAAAGAATCCCCCGAAGTTTGCAATGTTTGCTGAGAGTAGTAGGATTATAAGTGGTGTTGTACCAGTCGCTATGTAAGCGCCGAAGACGTAAATAGCGAATGCTACGTAGATCGCTAGGAATGTGTAGTATACTCTCCTAACATCGCCCTTAGCCCACTTCCTAACACCCTCAGAAGTACTCCAGAGTAGGTCAGTCATATTCCTAGTTAACATATCAACCCACTGTAGCTGCGTGCCCCACAAAGTTATGAGGCCTATGAATGATATTAAGTAGAAGCCTACAGGTCCCCACATAGCTCCGAATTGATTTGCCGTATGTGCAGCGATTGCCCAAGCAGGTAGGGTAGTACCTAGCGGAACCACGCTTCTAACCATAACTGAAGGTAACGTCATACCTACTACGGCAAAGGTAGCGTAGATAAGCCATTGATCGTAGATTATTAATTTCTCCCAACGCTTCCAAGTAGCTAAGTTCTCAGGAGTGAGTTTAAATATCTTACCAACTGCTGATAATTCTATTTTCTTACCGCCGATCATGGCTGGTATGTAGCCAACTAGATAGCCCATACCGTAGCCCTTATCCCTGTAGTAGTTGGTAAGTAAGTAATTAATAGCTGAGGCCCAACCAATATAACCCCACCAACCACCGAGGAGGTAGACATCAATACCTTTGGGCATGTAGCCAATGCTAACATAACCAACTGCTAATTCAGTCCATATCTCAGGTCTACTCACAACTAGAGATAATATGAACACTACAAATGTAACTACGAGGACTTTAAATCTGAAGACAGCCTCTAAGGTTGAAGCTATCTTACCACCAACAGAGACTACTAAGACACATACTAAGAACAGTACCGCACCTAGAATCGTTACGAGCTGTATATCACCAGTCCCCGGCAGCCTGCCAAGAATGAATACAGCTAACGCTGTAGCAGCTCCTGAAGCCCAACCAGGCCATGCAGACGCGGCGAACAGCACAAAAGCTAGGAACGGTATCCAGAACCGCCTAGGTTTACTCCTAGCCATGTATACCAATGCGGGCTCGCCGATAAGCGCCGTAATCCTAGCAAATGCTATATTATATACTGTTTGTAATACCACACCAACCCATACCAACCAGAATAAGTACAGTCCATAACGAGCCGCTATTGACGGGCCCATAATCCACTCTCCAGACCCTAAAGCACCGCCTAAAGCCATAAACGACGGACCTAATATTGTGGTGAAGAGCTTCCAACCACTAAGCTTCGGCACCTTAAATACTTCCTCAGGCGTGGGTAACTTCTCAACAACCTCTAAAGCAGGACCCTCACCCAAACGGAAGTATTCTTTGACCTCGCCACCCATAATAACACCGTCAGCTTTCGACTGCTGGAATAGGCTTAAAAGTTTTAATGTGAAAATACATTCGCATGTAAATGTAAGCATATTATAAAGGTTTAATGTTATGATTCGATTTTATTTTAACTTAGAAATATAATAATAATTAATGTTAATAGCAGATCTGATAATTCTACGACCTAGGCGTGATTTCCTTTAACGTACCTTCAACCATGTTTAAGGATCTGTCTACGAATTCAAGCACTCGCGGGTCATGGGATACGATAATTATAGTTGTATTGAAGTCTTTTCTAACATTCTTAAAGAGTTCTAATACCTTAACTGCGTTACTCCAGTCTAAGTTTGCTGTAGGTTCGTCTGCTAGTAGTACTGAGGGTGTTGTAACTAACGCTCTAGCAATAGCTACGCGTTGTCTCTCACCACCGCTTAAGTGCGTAGGTCTTAAATTCTCCCTACCTTTTAAGTTCATGTACTCTATAACTTCTGACACGCTCTTAACCCTACTCACCTTATCCACCCCTGATATAAGTAGTGGTAGTTCTATATTTTCAAAAACTGTTAGTGTTTCAACTAATCCGTAGTCCTGAGGTATGTAGCTAACTATAGAGTTCCTAAGCATTGATAGACCTACTTCATCAAGTAAGTTTAAATTATAACCACTAACTATTACGTCACCTCGATCAGGTCTTTCCAACCCGGCAATAATCCTAAGCAATGTGGTCTTACCGGAACCGCTAGGACCGTGAATACCTACAATCTCACCACGTCTGAAGGCTGCATTCACATTTCTTAAAACAGTAATTACCTCACTACCAAATTTATAGCTCTTCCACACATCTCTTAATAATACTGAGATCTCATACATTGAGGGTTCCCCTTCCTATAAAAATCAAAGTGTATTAGTTCTATTAAATATAAACATGTAATTTAAACTACGTCTAATGCTGTGTGTTTCTTAATTTTGAGGAAGATGTAGTAAAGTATTAAGGCTGATGCTAAGGTATTAACTACTAACGTCGCCAACGTCTTAACGATATCTGCTTTTATAACGATGGGTATTAAGCCTATGAGCGTTATCAGTGCTGATACCGTAAGTATGTATGTCATAATAGCTGACGGTTTAGCTCCGGAAATTCTTAAGGCGTAGAATAAAGCTTTATGGTTATCGGAATCTGAGAGTGTTGCAGTTAATACGTTTAACATACTCACTAAGATAAGTAGATACGTTATTTGATGATGCTTCACAAATACTGAGTAGTAAAGCAGTAGAAGTGAAACTATAAGTAGTATGTAGACTCCCTTACCCCTAATTAAGATCTTAACTGCTATTAAAGTCCCTGGGCTAACTTCCATACTGTAGTACCACCTAATATCTTAGATTCGAATAGTCTAAGAATGCTTTCAAGCTGTCTCTCGGAGAGTTCTTCAATACTCCACACAGATATGTTGAAAGATAATTCCACACCTTCATTACCGTACCTCCCGGCAAATATGTCTAAGTCCACTCCTATACCCCATGAACCCTTAAACCTACAGGAAGCGTGTAGAAATCCTTCAAATACATCACACTTTACGTCTAAATCCTTAAGTTCGAAGAACTCCTCACTCCTAAGTAGTCCTGAAATGTTCTTAAGAACCCCACAAACGTCTGAATCCTTAATGATTAAGTTAAACTTAGTTGATACTGGTGTTGGGACGGTCTCAACGACGCTTACGTTAAATACCTTCTTATTGATGAATAAAATAGTAGTTATAGCTGATATTACGAAAGTTATAAATGAATTTAACGCTGAATACATACCGAGTACTTGATTTACTACTACGGTCATTAAAATACCTACTAAAGAGATCGTAGTTGCTGTGAAGATCGTTAAAATCATCGTAAAGTTCCAAGGCTGGAGACCTACACTACTTAACTTACTGTAGATTGAGTTTACCTTAGGACGTAGTGCTATGAAGGTAACTGATAGTATTATCGAGGAGATAACTGCTGAAATCATTGCTGAAACTAAGGACTCGATGGTGGGTAATCCATAGCCACTTAATACTTCGAGGATGTTATTCCTTAACACCATAGCAATTCCATCATGCTTACCTATCAATTCATTAAGTACTGAAAGATTAGCTACTTCTAAGTCAGCCCTATCAAAATTTATGATTAAGTCCGTAATAAGTAGCTCTGAAGAATTCATGAACTTACATGCCGTAGGTATAGTTGTAATTAAGGCTTTATCTGGGGGAATAGTTACTGGTTTAACCCCTAAGTAAGCTTCGACTGGGAGTAAGGGTATGTTGTAGAATATCGTGGCATTCTCAATTATTTTAGGGTCTACTGAAATTATGGAGTAGTTGACATCGAATAGATTTAAAGTCTTAACATATTGTTTAGTATAACCCACTACGAGTACGTCATCTCTGAGATGTAAGCCTCCTAGAAAGTGCTCAAACTTACTGTAAGGTATGCCGACTAACGCGTAAATGGTTATCCTCTCCTCATTAAGATTTAAATCTAACCCATAACGTAAGATGTACCTTACATAGAAGTCAACTTCTTTAAACCCGCTTAAATACCCTCTAACCTCATCCACCGGGGTAGGTTCTTTAAATCCTACGTATACAGCGTAGATGCCGGTCTCACCGACATCTCTTGAAGTTACTGCTAAGCCGTATTGAGCGGATATTGCTGATAACACCATACAGGCTGAGAGTATGAGGAGTGCTAACAGTAGTAGCGGGGAACGTATAAACCCACTAATTACCTTATACGTGACCACTACCCTTGATGAAATATCCTTACGGAACTCTACGACTTCCTCCCTCACCTCATGGTGTGAGCTCTTGAACGCTCTAACTAGGTTGTATAACACGAATATTAGAACTACGGTATATACTAAGGGTGCAATGATTTCCAACAATTAAACCACCAAGAATATTGAAAGGAACGTATAGATAGCTATGGCTAGACCGCAGCCAGCAAGTGCTAAAGCAACATTAACTAAGAGAAACTCATATACCTCACTACCTAATCTCAACGCCAAGTACTTAACCAGACTCGCTAAGATGAAGAGTAATGCCACATCAGGTGTTAGTGTAATACCCAACATTATTGAGAAGAGTGATATGCCAATCCTAGCAAACTTAAATATAAGGCCTAATAAAAGTGAGACTACAACACCTATAAGAACTGCTTCTACGTTAAAAGCGCTTAAGTCACCAGAGTATATAGACTTCATCCAAGTAACTGTGGGTAACCAACGTATTAAGTTAAACCTACTTGATTCAACGCCGTATACGCTTAAGAGTAAATGCCCGTACATCAAGGTTATCGGTGCGCTTACTAACATGGAAGTAGCTAGTAGATATGACGTAAGTTCTACGTCAACCCCTAATAACTTAGCTGATTTCGATACAGCTGTTGAAGTACCTGCCACGAATTGAGGCATTGGCACACCTGTGTAAGGGTCTAAAAATATGTAGGGTACCGCCCCCCTAAAACCGGACCCGAATAAGGTTAACGTTATCAGAGGTAGTGTGGACTGTGATGTAGTTCCAGTCTCACCAGCAGCCCTCACAGTTACTAACGTTATGAAGATGTATAGAGGTATTAACAACATAACTACTAAGGCTGATAGGGGGTTAAACATGTTAGGGAAGATGGTAAAGGGAGTAATTAATGCTGAGGTTAATATCACTACCGCTACAGCTAGTCTTTTAAGCTCGTACCTAGCCATGATTAAGTACTTAATGGTTGATAAGTATAGCTTACGTTCTTGAAGTGTGTAGAAAATCGTTGCAGTGATTATAGAACCAACTAGTATGGAAGCAGTTAGCGGTGATATTGAGATAGCTAACTCCTGTGCTGTCATAGCCGGTAGCGGTCTGTAAAGACCTAAGTATACAAGGGAGGACGTTACTACCGTGTACATAGCTACGTTACCTAAGCCAACCCCTAATGAAGTATTCAAAGGCATTAAAAGAGCTATTAAGAAAACCATAATGTCTAAGGAAACTGCTAACGAAGTTCCAGGAAATGCTGATTGGATCATAGGCGTTAGATCTATACTTGGTGGTGCTGTGATTAAGAATAGTAACTCTAAGAGGAAACTAACTAATACGGGGATAACTACGTTCTTAGACTTCAATAACCTAACTACTGAAACCGTTAAGGTTAGAGCTATACCTATAGGGAAGGGTAGCTTCTCCCTCTCTATGAAGTGCTTATGGAATACGTAAGCAATTAACACCCCCGAAGCAGTTACTGATGTTGCAAATAAGTAAAAGAAGAACGTGTTAAAGTCTAAGAAGCCTTTAAAGTAGGTCCAACTTGGGAGGTTAATTAACTTCGGGTCGGAAGTTATAGAAAGCATGGTGTAGGTTATGTACATGCCAGATGTTATAGTCGTGGTGAGTGAGAAACCTGTAGCCACTACAGTTGCTAGGAAGTGTTCAAGTAATGATATCTTCTCTTTAAAGATTACTAAGTATAACGTGTATATTAAGATAGCAGATGTTATAGGTGATAGCTCAGCTGTAGTATACCCAGTCACAGCGTAACCATACGTATCTATAAACCCCATTAGAAATCCTACTAGAAGGCCGAGAATTAATGATCTCATAATCAACTACCTTAAAAGGTGATACCTGCCTCTCTAATCAACCTTAAACTCCTATCCCATACATCCTCCACAACCTTCTTAAGTGTGTCGCTACCTACCTTCAAAACCATATTACGTGAGGCCTCTAAAACTGCGTACCTCCTCCTAATCCCCTCTAAATCACCCTTACTTATCAGGTGAGGTAGTTTGGTATAGTGGATTAATGCCTCAATAACTGCTGAGTTAGCCCTACTGTAAGCTAGCCTACTACCCCTACCTCTATAACAGCATATGGGTCTTAATGAAATAAGTGCAAAATCTTCATAGTGTGTAATAGTATCGACAACGCATTCTACGTATAGGTCCACACTACCTAAAATTCTAGGCGGCTTTATGATTTTCGGACTACCGTACCTAACCTCCTCAGAGTTGAATAATGTTTGGTAGAAGAGGAATGCGTCAGTAGTAATGTTTAACATAACCTCCCTCAAGCTTAGTATGTTAGCATATGTCCTAGTATTGAGATAGGGCTTCATTAGGACCTTATCACCAATTAATTCAATACCCATAGGGGCGGAGTTCGGCCTACCACTACTATCTACAGTAGTTGCTATGGATTCGTGATGACCGTATCGTAGGTAGCGTTCTAAACTTCTGCAGAGGTTGCCCATAGATTGGTGCCTACCTTAATTACAAAGACCTACGAGTGCATATAAATATTTTACATTTTAGAGCTTTGCCCTTCAAGGCAGGGATGAATATAAAGGCTTATCTTGAAGTAGTAAATTACTTGATGGTAGGGAATCTGAGAGATACTCTCAAGTGGGTCTATATCTACGACTACATACGTATGGATATGGGGTTTAACTACCTAGATGATTGTTTTGCCTCACAAGTTCTTAACACGATGATTAATGGATTAGAAGTTATCTATGAGGTTGAGAAGTACCTTCAAGAGCTAATAGGCGGTGCTAACGTCTACGTAGTTGGTGCGGGACCTACATGCTTCGAGGAGCTTAAGTCGTTGGACGTAGAGCCTGAGGTCTTAATAGCAGCTGATGGTGCTATGAGGTGTTGCTTAGATGCTGGCTACAAACCACATGTAGTTGTGACTGACTTAGACGGGCTGAGTATTAAGGATTTAAGACATGATGACGTAGTTTACGTAGTTCACGCGCATGGTGATAATATCGATAAGTTGTTAAATTATGTAGGGTTTATTAAGGGACGTTTATTAGGTACTACTCAATGCGTTCAGACTGGTAGGTTAAGGATCTATGGCGGCTTTACAGATGGTGATAGGGCTGCATATCTCGCACACTTCTTCGGAGCGAGGAGTATAAGGCTAGTTGGATTCGACCTAAGGAGCGGGTTAGTAGGTAAGTATTCTAAGCCGTGGATGGGGGTTAACTCATATGCAACTCCAACTAAGTTGAAGAAGTTTAAATGGGCTGAAAGACTGCTGAACATGTTAAGGCTTTACTCGAAGCTCTACTAGAAGTTATTTAAGCTTTGCAGACTCATCAACCGTTGAGGGTATGAAGTAGTGGGTAGCGAGCAAGTTATTGAGGTTAGGGCTGGGTATAGATTGCATTTAGGATTTTACAGATTCTACGACAATCCATATATTTACGGGTCTTTAGGTGTATCTGTTGAGGAGCCCCACATCTCCGTCCTAGTTCGCAGTAGCCCTACCTTAAAAGTTAGATGCGATACTAAATTATGTGAGGAGTTAGTAGTTGCTACCGCTAGGCTATTAAACATAAGGGATGTTGAGGTTGAGGTAAGTGGTTACTTAAGCCATCACGTTGGGTTGGGTTCGAGGACTAGAATCTTACTTACTACCTACTTAGCACTTACTAATTATTTAGGGGTAGAGGCAGATGTGGGACATGTAATTAACTTACTTGGTGGGAGGAAGATCTCAGGGGTTGGGATTTACTCCTTCTTCTACGGTAATTTAGTCGTAGATAGCGGTTTAAACGTTAATGATGCTTCCATGCACTACCCTAAGCTACTATACCTCTATGAAGTGCCAGGCAACTGGTACTTAATTATAGTACTACCTGAAGGTTTTAAAGGATTGAGTGAGGTTGAGGAGGTTAGCATAATCCGTAACGTAGAGGCATTCCCCAAGCAGGAACTTCTGTATAAGGAATTCGTAAGACTTCTAACATCTCTTAGTTTAAGGGACTTCAACATATTTACTAATGCGTTATCAAGAATTCAGGAATTAACTGGTGAGTACTTCAGTAAGTATCAGGGGGGTGTCTTCGCACACGATATTAGTGAGGAGTTAGCAACAGTAATGCGTAGTGAGGGTGTTAGGGGTATAGGTCAGAGTAGTTGGGGACCCACTATTTACGGCTTTACGGACAGTTATGCTAAAGCGTTAAGCGTTAGGTCATCCATACTGAGCTATGCGGAGAGGAAGGGTCTAAGCGTTAAATGTTGGGTTACTAATATCGCTAGCTTAGGACATCAAGTCTTTATCCATAGACCAACCGCTTAAGAACCTATTTAAACTACCTACCTAGTTTTAGGTTAGAGTGAGTGCTTAGGATGAAGGTGGGCATAGTTCACGATTCACCCGTACCAACCTTAAGTTCCAGGCAGTTAATGCTCGCATTCATGAAGCGAGGTGTTGAGAGTTCCTATCTCAGGATTTCAAGACTGTCTTCAATAATGGACGAACATGGAATTAGGATTATGTATGGGAGTGAGGCTGGTGACTTCATGGATGCGTTAATAATTAGGAGCTTAGGCTTCATAGCAACTTTAGAGCAGGTTTTCAGACGTGTCGATATACTTAAACAGTTAGAGCTCTCAGGGACTTTAATTATTAATCCTATAGAGTCTATGCTGAAGGCGCGGGATAAATACGCATCTATAATGGCTCTTAAGGCAGCTGGCATAAACGTCCCACCAACAGCTGTTGTTGAGGAAGTATTTACTGCTGTTGAAATATGTAAGAAGTGGGGTGACGTAGTCATCAAGCCTATGATGGGTAGCATGGGTTACGGGTCTGTGAGGACTTCAGATCCTGACATAGTTTTCACTATAGCTAAGACATGGCTAACTCACGGCCAGCCCATCTACATCCAAAAGTATATACCGAAGCCCGGTAGGGATATTAGGGTCTTCGTAGTTGGTAATGAAGTATTAGGCGGTTACTACAGGTATGCACTCAACGGTAATTGGAAGACCAACGTAGCTCAGGGCGCACGGACTGAGAAAATAGAGAAGTTAGATGAGGAAATCATTGATATGGCGTTAAAAGCAGTTAACACGTTAAAACTACACTACGCTGGAGTTGATATTGGTGAGGTTGGAGATGATTTCGTCATCTTTGAGGTTAACGCAGCCCCCCAATGGTCTGGGTTTATGTCAGCTACCGGTATAAATCCAAGCGATAAGATAGCTGAATACGTGATTAAACTACTTAAGAATTGATGATTAGGCCGTAGGTCGTGAGAGGATTTCAACAACTTCGTATGGAGTCCGCAAAGTTCTAAGCACGTATAGGACTTTAACCTCTATTAGACCTCCAGTACTGCCTAAATCATCTACTATTTTCGCTAATTCCTTATTATCCGTTGCTACGACCTTAATTAGGACTTGATGCTCTCCGGAGACCTCATATGCTTCAACAACCCCTGGATGATTAGCTATGTGTTTTAAAGACTCCTCATAATTTTTAGGAGATACCTTCAATAATATGTAAGCTACTATGATGAAGCCTAACCTACTTAAATCTACGTTGACAGTAAATCCTTTTAAAATACCTAACCTACTTAGCTTCTTAATCCTTAAGTATATAGTTGACTCACTTAGGTTTAACTCCTCAGCGATCTTCCTATAAGACGCCCTCCCATTACTGAGTAATAACCTCAGTATAGATTTGTCAACCTCATCAACGTATTCAACCTTCCTAGACATATTCAAACCTGAATTCACTAAACACATTTATTAAATCTATTCTCAACGACTACTATTATCTTACTTCCAAATTCGTAAGCATCAACTACTGAGAGACCGTTGGAAACCGCCTCAGTAGGTATTAAAGTAACCAGTACTTCATCATGTAAGACAACTTTAATCTTCTCACCACACTTTAGAGTATTGGAGAGTTGCTTCATCAACTTCCTCACATCAGAGGGTGTGTAGACCGTGTAATCCATCTGAGCTCCAACCTTATTTAAATGAGTTTTTAAGCTTTATATGTGTAGTTCTTTAGGGTTTGTAGTACGTTTAAAGTTATCTATGCGGTCAGGGCTGAGAGTCCTGAGAAGATTTCCTTAAGCATTAATGAGTTAATTAAACATTTAAGTGAGAATTACGGTGGTGAATACTCTAAAGTTGGTTTAAGTGTTGTATGGTCTCATGATGATGTGATGATTAAAACAGTTATTGAGAGTATTAGCACACCACCCACTACCCTACTTCCAGGACTTTACGAATTTAAAGTAATTATAGAGGGCTTGAAGGGTGAGGAAGTGGTAAAGCTTTCTAAAGTCGTTATATCAATTCTTAAGAAGTACGAACTACTTATAACGCTTAGTAGTTAATTCTTATAACTCTATAAAGTTAAATGATGTAAGGAAGTGTTACGATCGTATATGTAATTATAGTTGATGTAGCCGGCATTAATGATAAGGCGTCATAGACTTTCAACCCACCTATAATTAATTTCCTAGCTGTGTAGAAAGTTATCTTACTTAAATTCATTAAGTCTACCCCCAATAATATTGATACGTATGCTACTAGATATGAGTAGTGAATGCTTAGTGATTTGAAACCACCAGCAACTGTATTTACTGCTAGGCAGAGTACCGATATGAGTAGTGATGCCATGAGTACTGGGACGGCCAGGCCTAAACCCCTAATAACTATGGAAATTCTATTAACTATTAACGTCGATAATGCCGTAAGCATTAAGGCGGTCATTAATGAAGTCATACCGTAGGAGACCGCTATATGTGTAAGTAGTAGTGTAGAAATAGTCAACGGGATTAGAGCACCTCCCAAATTAAACTCTACAGTAATATCACGTACCGCTCTAAACCTTAATGACTGAACTAGAAAATCGTTATGTAACTTAATCACACTGGCCTTCCTTAACTCATTGAGCAGTCTTAAACTACCGACCGGTAGGTTAAACCTACTTAAAATATTTGATATTGATGTGATAAGCAATGCTAAGAATGTAGATTCATATAGGCCTAAGCCCATATTGAAGAATACTATTAAATAAGTAATCACTAGTAAAGTATTTACAGACCCGGTCATCAGCACTACGTTGAAACTCAATGAACATCCTCACAGATAATTCTTAATGCTGGAAATCATTTAAATAGTCTGACCTCCTTTACCAGCCATGCTTTAGTGCGATATATGAATAAAGCAGTTAAGGTATGAGGTCAAACCTCATGGTCTAATCTGAGTGGGATAGGCCTCGGATCTGGTAGGATACGTATTAAAGCATCCCCTTTACCTAGTAATAAGGAGTAGTCTCGGATCTCATCATATGAAACTCTCATATACTTTGAGAGGTCCTTCCAGTACATCATATCAGGTGATGGTAGTGCTATAAGCAAGCCGGCGTTTTCTATGTACTCCTTACTCAACCCGCCTAAGTCATATAGGCTTTGAGTTGCTAATGCTATTGATACCCCGTAACCCCTTCCCAGCTTAAGTAGTTTGAGGAGTAAAGGGACTTTATGCAGTAGGAACTGCCACGCCTCATCAACTACTACTTGAACCTTAGGTACGTGGTTCTCACTTACATTACTCATGTAGAGTAGTTGAATAGTATTAAAGAATACTGACATAGACAGATTTAAGTAATCAACACCTAGCATTGATATGTTCGACATGTTCACTATAGTTATAGGTCCCGACCCACTTACAGCGTTAATTAAGGGCGTACCGCGGTCTAAGGACTCTACAGTATTTACCATACGCATTAACCTATACTGTACGTACTCATCATCTACTGATGACACCACATCCTTAATAACACCCCAGAAGTTACTGTAATTATCCTCAACAAATTCTAATGCTTCGCTGAAGACTCTGTAGAGGGTGGCTGTGACCTCCTTATCACTCCCTAATAACATTGAGTCACTTACCATTTCCGTTAGATACGTAGCTCTGAAACTCTTAGGTATTAACCTCATTAAATGGTTAATACCTAAGCCGACCTCAACACCTAGGTTGACGACTCCAACCTCATGTCCCCTCCTCAACAACCTATCCCTATACTCGTTCTTAACGTCTACTACGAAGACCTTAGTTGAGTAGGTACTACACATCCTGACTAATACTGTTATCAGCGTTTCAGTCTTTCCAATACCTGAGGGACCTACTACTAATACGTGCGGGTTTAAACACTTCTCAACGTTCCAGTAGACATCTTCAGAAGTAAGTATGTTGAACCCTAAGTAGATTCCAGCACTCCTTAAGTCAAACTTAGTACGCATGCTTATTATGTGCGGGTTGAATACTGCTAGGAGGGGTGACGCAATCCTTAATGAGTACCTCCACCTAAGGAGTCTTATAAGTAGGTCGTAGAGTCCGTAGGTATGACCTCGAAAAAACATTTGAAGTAGTGCCCTACCCTCCACACCCTTTAACTCGTTAGTCATCACACCTAAAGATTCTAAAGTCTTCATGAGTAGTGAGGCCCTAGTATTAAGTAATTTAATAACGTCTTCCTCAGACCCGCTGCAGGCCTCAACCACGTAGTAGGCGAGTACGTCGTATGGTTGGATCCCATGTCTAACTATCCTATCCTTAAACTTCACAAGCCTATCAAGATCTGTCTTAGCCTTAACGTTAGATGGGTTAACATCAATAGTTATTAGTAGGTTCTGAATCTTCTTATTTAATTCTGAGACCACTCTCTCCTTATCTAAAGGTTTGAATATAGCTCTCACCTCTACAGGGAAGCCTAGGTTGAGAGAGTTGAAGTAGGTTTTAAGATATTTGAGGACCTCCTGCTCACTTAAATCGTTGATTGATGTGATGATGTTGCTAACCTTAATTATCTTCTTACCGCAGACCTCACTACCTGATTTCTTGAAGACTATTAAGCCATTACTATATACCTTAACGTCATCTAATTTAAGTAGTTCTGAAGCTATCCCCAAACCCACCCCAAATTAATAATTTACTCTTAAGAAGTGTTGCAATGCTATTACTGAATTCGACGTACTTCTTAATTAAGGTTACGTTATCCATAGTGTATAACTCCTTAACACCATTACTTAGAACTACGACCTTAAGATCGTTCGTTATCGGATCTTTAACCACTACGTCTAGAGTACCCTCACTACCAGCTGAAAGTGATGGCTTATCACCACATAATGCGAGTACGACACCTTCACTCAGCAGTTTATACGATATTCTCAAGTAGAGGTCTCCATCCTCATTAATCCGTGGTTCTACATCCAACTTACTTACAGGGTGGGTGAGGCTTAAGTCTAGGTTAGTATCGCTGTGTAGGAAGCCATTAACACATCTACGATTTTCACTAACGTTTAATCCTAACCCATAACCTGGACGTAAGCTTAAGTTTATAGAGGGCGTACCCCTCATTACGTGATACTTCCTCCAGGAGATACCATCATAACTATAGCTGTATTCAATTATTGCTGGAAGTAGGCATTCATCTAATACGACCTCATTCACCCCGTAAAACGTCTTACCATTCAAACACGTTACTACCACCTTTATAGGTACTTCAACCTTACTTGAGAAATTAGGAGTTACGACTAACTTCGAAGTACATTCACCTAATAACCCTACGTTATAGTTTAAACTACTTACAGGATCTTCCACTAAATACTTACTTAGGTCTAACGTGGTCATGGCTAGATGCTCAACACGGTTAAACCATTTATAAGTGATTAAGACTTGAAGTATTTTAGCATTAGTTTTTAATGTCTCCCTAACCATTAAGTTGTTAATTCCCGGCTTAAGAGAGTAATAACGATGTTTAACGTTATATCCCCCATCCTCATTCGTCGAATACGTAATGATTAGTTGGACCTCCTCAGGCGTTGGGTTAAACACCTCTAAATACATACTTACTAACGTATTTTCCTCAGTACCCTCTACAAATCCGTTCAATGAGTGCTTAACCTCACCTATAAGTAGGTTTTTAAGCTCTAACTTATTAGCCCTCACCCTTAACTCCCTAGATATTTGGGTGAGGATTACATCGTAGACCGCTTTAAACGTTAGTTCTCTACCAAGTAATAGTGGTTTAACTATAAATGATTTAGACTTAAGTTGTGATGTACGTAGTTCTGGAGAAATGCTAACAGGTCCTTTAACTATTAGTCGGTAGTTCTCATGCCATGGGGTTACCGTAAGTATTGGATACTTACTAACATTTAATTCTGCTGTAGTGATGCGTAGGTCAGCATCATGTAATTCGTCTAGATCGTAGATTAAGATGTTACCATTATGAACACATATTAAGTTATTATTAATCAAACCGCATTCCAAGGGCCTGAATGAGGAGATATGTGAGGTATGTTTAAAGAGTTCTAAAGACTTATGACTCCTTAAGATGATGTATTCCCCGTCGGCACTACCGTATAGCACTTTAGACCCTGTTAAAACTCTCCACACATTATCTGTAATCATGTATGGATTGCCGTTAGAAACCGTTATTAACTCCCCACTACTTAATTTTCCGAGGACTTTGGGTTTAGACGGTATTAATAATTGATTTAGGCTTCTCCCATCAAATCTGATTAGCACGTTGAATTTATTGTCGTAAAGTAGGTATTCATGGCGGACATCTGCTACTGGTTCTAATAGAAACGGTATCTTCAACATCTCCTCAACAGATATTAAGTAACTAATGTTAGAACACTTTATAACTCCTAAACCATCACCAACTAATACTTCCTCAACAGAGTCACACCTATCAACTTCGTAGATCTTACTAAAATTCAGGAATTTTAAATGAATTACTACGTAGTATTTCTTTTTATGCTTAAATGCTATTAAAGCAGTAGTCCGTGAGTCAGCATAAATATGGTCTTGAATCTCGATAATCTTATTTTTGATCTGCGGACCTATTAGGAATTCTTTATTACTTGTTGTGATGAAAGCTACTGAAGACCCCCCTAAATTCCTAATATCAACCCCATTATACCCCTCTAGTAATATCTCCTCATCACCGCTACCTACGTTAAGTACTGATACTGCGTCACTACATACCTTTAATATTAGATCTCCCTCCATAGTATATGCCCTACAATTAACGTACAACTCACTGCCGTCACGTAGGTACACCTTACTACCTCCATCACCTCTAACTATCCAAACACCATTACACTTAGTCGTCATACTCTCGTCAATTACTACATTAGGTGTTTCATCAAAGCTACTAACTACTGGTTTGATAATCACCCTACCGAGTGGTAAGCTCTTAATCAATGCCCACCTACTCATAACTTCTTTAAATCTCCCAGCATTTAAGACCTCGTAGAGGTCTGCAACTGTTGTAAGGTCTGGGAGTTTCAACTAGCCCACCCAAATAAGACCTAGTAGGAGTAGGGTCATGGCCGAGACTAACGTGATTTTAGGGGTGGTGAATACTATGTAGTCTACGTAGATGGAGTAAGTCATGGTTAGTAGGTAGATATAGAATCCATACTTCGTAGTTTCAACACCTGCTAGCGCCGTCATTGAAATCATAAACCATGGCATCATTAGAGACATCATGAGGAGGGGTAAGGCACTTACTAAATACTGCTTAATATCGTCTAACATGTCTAATGTAAGGATCCTCAGGCTAAGTAGTTGCTCCTTACTTAAGGAACCGTTGATCAGTGATTTAACTAGCACGTAGTAGATATACCTACCCAACCATGAGTTTAGGATTTCCACACTACTTGAAGCTTTATTTAAATCTAATCTAATACTTAACTCTCTAAGGCTCTTAGACTTACAGCTACTTAAGACATCCTTTAAAGCTTTTAGAGGGTTTATTAAGATATGAGGTGTTTCAGCAAACATGTAGATAATTCTAGGTATTTCGTAAACCTCCCTCATCACCTCGTAGAACTTACGTAGGCCTAATAAGCCGTTGATTAAAACTACAGCTGCTGTTGTAAGTATTAAGTACTTAGCAGTTATTGGATGTGAAAACATGTAATACGCTGTAAGTAATATCATTAGGTAGGACATATAGGTTAGTAGCTTCCTAGCCACGCCGAACTTAAGGTAGATCCTTAAATGTTGTACATTGCGTGGTAGGAATAATATAGTGAAGACTGTTAAGATAGGCATTAATATGGCTGCTGAAGTTAATGATTCCTCACCAGTAATGACGGAGATGGAGAATATTAGTGTTGGTAGGTAGCTTAGTAATATACCGATAATTAGTACTGTTGTAGTCCTCAACTTAATTAAAGTCTTCGCATTACTTCCTAACTTACGGAGCAATTCCGTAGATGTATGCGTGATCCACGAGTTAATCATACCTCTAGAGACTGCGAGGATGTAGTCGCTTAACAACCTAGAAATGAATTCAGACGACACATACTTGATGTAGTGATTTACAGATTCGAACAACGTTAAAAACTTCTTATAGACATTAAGTCTTAACCCACACCTACTTAGGTTTGGGAAGACCTTCCCCCAATCACCTAATTCACATATATCGTTGATTAATTCCGTAGAGTTCGTAAGGGTGATGGCCTCAGAAATTATGAAGTACGTTAACTCGTTTTCTAAAGCCTTACCGTAAGTCCTTGCTAGAAACCTATACCTCAGGTGTGGTAGTAGAGCTAGGGCTGGAATGGAAGGTATGAGAATGTAGATCGTGTGGACAGCGTTAAGATCGTATATTATGAGGAGAGACGTAAGTAGAAGTCCTAAGAAAGTTGAATATGTGAGGAACTCCTTAATGAGGGACTTAAGTAATTCACCCCTACTTACTATTGTTAAACCTGCCTTAACCCTAAGAACTTGCAGCCCTTCAATATAATTCCTCAGCAATGACTTCAAGACCGCCTCACACTACCCAACATTGTTTGGCGTCTGGTGTGAGATGTATGCGTTCTTAAGCCTAATACTCTTCTTAACTACTTCCTCATAACTTACCTCATCGCCGAAGGAGTATATGTTATTAAGTATTATGCTGTCAGTCTCAGCATCGTAGATCGGTTCATCAACACTAATTACAACTCTCTTAACGGACTTACCTGTAAATACGTAATTAACTGTTACGAATGACCAAAACATGGAGATGTGGTAGTTGCTTAAGCTTATTGGTGGGCTTGTAAGCCTTATTATCGCTTCTCTCGCATTCCCTCCATGGAAGGTTGTAAGACCTCCTAAACCCATGTTCATCGCTTGAACTAGTACTTGAGCCTCAGCACCTCTGGTCTCCCCAATCACTATGTACTTATTAACCGATGATCTTAATGCTGCTTTAGATAGTGCAAATTGATCTAAGTAGTTAGGTGTTATTAAAGATGTAGGGACTATATACCTTACCCAATTACTTTTAGGTAGGGGGTCTATCTCAGGTGTGTCTTCTATGATAACTATCTTCCAGGAAGGTGGTATGAATTCGTAGAGTATTGCCCTCAATAAAGTTGTTTTACCAGACCCCGGAGGCCCTACTATGATGATACTGCCTCTAGCCCTTACTAAGGTCTTTAAGTACTTAGCTATGGCGTCGGGTAGGAGGCCATCATCGACTAAGGATTTAACACTTAATGTACTGTAATTCCTCTTCTTCCTAATAGTTATTTCAGGTCTGCCTAGGCTTACTTCATGGAGGACTAAATGAATTCTATGCCCTCCATCACTATCGGGTAGGTTAGCATCTAATATTGGTGAGGACTTAGATATTATCTTATTGGCCTTCTCAGCGAAGAGGTTAACGTACTTAAGGACTTCGTCAAAGCTACTTAAAACAATGTTCGTCGGTATGTAATCAGCCTCAGGGTCTATCTTTAAGACCTTACTATGCCTAACCCATATAGGACCTACTCCAGCAACTGATATATCCTCTATGAAGGGGTCATCTATCAATACTTGAAACTTCTTATATTTAAGTTCCTTCCTCAACGCATATACGAATTTAACTACGTCATTACCGCGGATATTTAAGACTTCTGAAACAATTCTAGACAGTGTGAGCTCGTCTACGTTAACATCGTATGGAATTGAATTTAATATCACATCGATATTCTTCGAGATGAGTTCCTCAACATCCTTACCAAGTATCTCCTCAACCAAATATTGATATGTGTTATTAGAGTACCTAACTATCCTAACATTAGCTATACCCACACTATATTCATCAATAACCTTGAAGTCGCTCAAAAAATAATCACCTTTAGGGGATTTAATTAGAAAGCCTAACTTACTATTAATTCCACAGGCAGTTTATTACCAGAGACGTCCTTACACTCTAAAATTATTGAAACTACCCTAGAGTTAATATTAGAGAGTGTGAGTAGTAATGTTGCCTCATTATTTGGGGTTAGTAATTGCTCCCCAGAAATCACCTTCAACGTTGCAGATGTGTTGGAACCGTTAGCAAATATAACTACAGCATTAACGTTGCTTAGGTTTAAGTCGCTAACCCCTCTATTAGCGATTTTAATCAGTGCTGTGAAGTTACTACCTCTGTAGTCCATGGAGATTAATGTAGCAGTAGCTTTAGGAGCTATCGAGTAGGCAGTAGCCCTACCTACTTGAGATGTTAGCCAGTGCTGTACTGCGATGGTTATAGGTATCGCTACTGAGATTAATGCTAGAACTATTATTAAATCACTTACACCTCGCTTCAACCTACTACCTAAGTACTTACTACCCACCTAACATATCACCCCAATACTTTTACCCAACTTATAAAGTGTTCCAACAGCATTACTGATTAGCTGTAAGCTTTTTATGTATGTAAGATGATAACCTAACTTAACGGTGGTTTAAGTGAATGAATTCAGAGCTAGGCTTAAGAATATCCTTTCAAGCATGAAGGATAGGGTGGTAACTCCCGGTGATGTCGTATCTAGTACAGGGCTACCTAGGTATGAAGTACTGGCGACATTCCATATCTTAGAGGCTCTTAACATTGTAGAACTAGTTAATTCTAAAGGTAATTACAGAGTTTACAGGCTGAGTGAGTTAGGTATTAAATTATTAAACGCTCTAGAGAAGGAGAAAGAGGCGTTGGTAAAGGTCGGTGAGTTAGTGACAGGCGAAGAGGTCGTTGAGGCAACGTCCTAACGGTCGCTTCAAGTAAGTTGTAATTAGGAACTCACACTTTAGAACCTGTATGAGATTAGTTAGGATTAGGTGTGCCTGTAGGATATGGTTAGAGGAGTGTACTACTTAGTAATTGAGTTGGTTCAGGACTTAATAGTTAATGTTGGTCGGCTAGGAAGCCTCAACCTAACTAAGGGTACGTACGTTTACGTAGGTTCTGGAAAGGGTTCGGGCGGTATCTACAAGCGGGTTCTAAGACATTATTCTAAGAGTAAGAAGGTCTTCTGGCATATAGACTACTTAACAGTAAGTAACTACGTGAAAGTCGTTAACGCTGTAGTAGTAGCTGAAAACACATTAAATGAATCATCCCTAACAATGCTAGTAGGTATTGACGAGTGCTTTAAACCAGTTGCGGAAGGATTTGGATGTAGTGATGTTAGAAACGATAGAACACACCTATTTAAATATATCTGCCACCACGACGTGATTGACTACCTTATTAGAAAGTTAATTAATTTCGGAGTAAATCCGAGCTTGATAAGCTTAATAAGCGATTAAGGGCGTGACCCCGACTTGGGAGGGCTGCGAGACCTCGCGGATCTCACAGCCTCTCCCAACGTGGCTAGCTTAACTTCCGGGATCTGACGAGTCCGGGTGTTTCCTAGCCACTATGGTCGGGGCCGCCACTTTTGATAATATCTAAGAGGGTTTTTAAGCGTTAATTACATTATCAACTTACATGTTAAGAAGCCCTAATCATGCAGTCGTACTTAAGTTGATATTTAATGGTAGCCGGGCGGGGATTCGAACCCCGGTCACGGGGGTTCTCCAGCGGGTTCCAGATTCGGGGGTGTCTGTGAATACCTGCCCCGCATCCTTGACCGCTAGACGACCCGGCTTCAATAAATCATATTTAACTTAATTTATTAAGTTTTAATGTCAATTACCTTAGGGATGGGTAGTGTCGTGGGTTGATGATTACGTTAAAATGCTTTTTAATCTGAGAGATAGTGAGTTCTACATAGTTGCCTCAGGCCTCACGACTTCAGGGCCTGCTCATATGGGTACGGTGATGGAGGTCTTAATACCTTACACCATATCTAAGGCTATTAAAGCACGTGGACGTAAGTCCTACTTCATATTCATAGCTGACACTATGGACTCCTTAGATAGCATACCCGTACAGCTCACCTCATTTACGGAGTTGAAGGAATTTATAGGGAGGCCCTTGTATAGGGTTTTAGACCCCTACGGATGTCATGAGAGTTACGGGTATCACTTTCTAGATGAGGTTTTAAATCTGATGAGGAAGCTCTCAATAGAATGTGATGAGGTCTTAACAGCTGATAGACTATACATGGAGGGTTGGTACGATGACTATGCTAAGCTATTCTTCAGCAGGTTAGATGAGGTTAGAAATATCTTAGAAACTACTTCGTTTAGGAAGTTACCCCCTAATTGGATGGGTGTTGTTAAACCCATATGCGGTAGGTGTGGTAGAAATGATAGCACCGTAGTCCTCTCATTCAGTAATGACTTAATAACGTATGAGTGTGTTAGCTGTGGTTTTAAGAGTAGCATGTTATTAGAAGACCATAACTGGAAGCTCTTATGGAGGCTTGACTGGCCCTCAAGGCAGGACTTCCTAGGCGTAGATGTTGAGGGCGGGGGTGTCGACCACTTTACTAGGGGTGGTTCTTGGGATACCGCTACGGAGGTCCATAGAAGGCTATTCTGCAAGGAACCACCCGTAGGCTTTAAGTTCGGCTTCGTGCTCATAGATGGTAAGAAGATGAGTAAGAGTAAGGGGTTAGGCTCGCTATCGGATATTATGAGGTTCATACACCCTGCAGTCATTAAGTACTTCTTACTCAAACACGATTTAGAGGAGAATAGAAACTTGAGAATGGATCCTAAGTACCTTATCTCACTCTATGAGGAGTATAAGTTAGTAGGTGATGGGAAGTACCAAGACGTAAAGCAGCTTAGGGCTTGGGAATTAAGCGGTGGTGTTAAGTGGAAGACATCCTTCGGTGAATTACTCATATACTATCAAATATATGGGGATTGGAACGTTATTTCAGACCTCACTAAGGACTACGAGTCAGTTAATGAGTTAAAATCATATGTTGAAGAGTGGGTTAACAATAAATTACTACCCGACGAATATGACGTCCAACTCAGACCGTCCCCACCGCCAAGATCCACGGAGGGTTTAATATTAGAGTTCTGCAACTTAATTGATGAGTCCATGAGTGACGTAGATATTCACAATAAAGTTTACGAAGTAGCTAGGAGTAGAGGGGAAGACCCCTCAGAACTATTCAAAGCTATCTACCTACTACTCTTCAGTAAGCCTAAGGGTCCTAGACTCGGTAAGTTCATTAAGGTATTAGGTGTTAAGAGGTTTAAAGCCATAGTAAATGAGGTTCTAACCACCTCCCCATCCTAAATTACGAAGCTTTCAGTCGTAAGTTCTGCGTGGAGTTGAGTTAAAATTAGCTCTCAGCTAAAGAGTTAGTACTGTGTTGAAGACTTCATATAGGTTTAAAAACCCTTAAACCATGTAGACTCGTATACCGTACCGGAGTTGAAACACGAAATGGAAAGCAGTAAAGTAAATGTAATAGATTTAAAACCTGGGATGGAGGACGTGCATGTTGTTGTGCGCGTTCTCAATGTGAGTAACCCTAAAGTAATAAGAACTAAGGCAGGCGAGAGGACAATTAGTGAGGCTTTAGTTGGAGATAGTACTGGTAAGGTAAAGCTAACTCTATGGGGTCGTGTTGCAGGAACAGTTAATGAGGGTGAGGTTGTAGAGGTTATTGGTGGTTGGACATCAGTCTTTAGGAATGAAGTTCAGTTAAACGTTGGCGGACGTGGTAAGATAAATAAGGTAGACTCATCGTTAGCACCTGAAAGTAGTGAAATACCCGACGTCATGCCTAAAGCCCCTGAGCGTGGCGGAGAAGGTTTTAGGAGGCCGCCTCCAAGAGGCGGTAGGGGTAGGTCGAGGGGTTGGAGATGAGTGGGAAGGTTGCTACAACTTATGAAAGGGTTAAAGAGCTTAAGCCATCTAAGGCTGGTAGTGAGCTCGGATTTGACGGGCAGAACTACTTAGTAGCCCTAAGCGAGAATGACGTATATGCTTTAGCTGCAGGTGCTTACTACGTATGGAGTCTATGCAACGGTGAGAAAACAGTAGAGCAGATAGTTAAAGAGATAACTACGGAATTATCCAGCGTTTCAGAAAGTAAGGAGAAGATAGAGGAAGAAGAACTAAGAGAACCTGTAGCGCTAATATTAGAGCAGTTGGCTAGGGTAGGCTTAATTTCTTATAAGTAGTTAGTAGTCGTAAAGCATACACACGTATTTTTAACTTTTAAAACCAATTAGAGGGTTCGCAACTGTTTTAGTGTGTTAGGTTTTTGTAGGTCTCTCTAGGATGCTTAGAGCTTTTGATGTAATTCAACAAGACTTATAAACCCCTAGGTGCTTAAAGAGTTTCAGCGACCTTGGGTTTCCGAGACCCATGGTAGACCGTGGGGAGGGGGCTCAGGGAAGCCGTGATGACCCGCCCTAGGAAAACCTACAAAACCTAGGACGGGAAACGGTATCTTCTACAAAACTCATAAAACTTAAATCTGCAATTCAAGTATTTTAGAGTGGTGCCGCCGTAGCTTAGTCTGGTAAGAGCGCCGGACTCATACGGCCTACCTGGGAGATCCGGAGGTCCGGGGTTCAAATCCCCGCGGCGGCACTATGCGTAATAAACTTAAAACTCAAACTGAGAAGATCGGCATGGGATGATTAGTGACTCCAAAAGCGAGTTGATGAGCGTCTCCATCCCTGAATGACCTAACATTACAACTGAAAGCCCCGTAGTGTGCGGGGTGGGCAATGCGCCTGAGACCTGGCGCAGGGCTAAACCCAGCCTTCGCTGAGAATCCGACCTCCTCCCAACCTTAAAGATCCACTTAATTTACAGTTAATTCAACCCTAGCTCTTCACCACTGCTACTCTAACCTCATTAACGAATTGCTGTAGGTTTTAGAGGTGGTTGCCCGTGTCCATCAGTTAAGCTATCTTAGATGTTTTAGTTGTTTTGGTTTTCTGGACATGGGTTCATCCCACCTGTTTGTCCCCGTTCTCCCCGCTTGCGGCTCCAGGTGGTTGCCGGGGTCCCCAGAGCCATCGGCGAAGAGCGGTTCACAGAGCCTCGTCCCTCGCCAACGGCTCACCAGCTCACAGGCTCCCAGCTACTAAAACACGTAGATGCTTATATGCCTTTGCGCTGATTCCCGAAACCCCTTAAAGTAACCCAAATAACCAGAAAACCAAAAACTAAACAACACAACATACAGACAGTCTGAAACTAATGAGGAGTACATCGCGCTTGAAAATTTAAAACGACCCGTAAGAGTTAAGCTATTTTCAACTCTCTACGTAATTCCTCTTCAATTATACTCTTGATTTCAAAATTATGGACTCTGACTAAATGTAGGTAAAGCCCCCTCTTGGTGAATGAACCCTTTCCACATAATCTACACCATAGAAGTCCGCCTCTTTCTTCAGAAACCCAGTTGGACACCCTGCTGATGACGTTGACCACTACCTTATACATCGATGTCCCGGAAATAACTGCTAGTTTACGTTGGTCGTAACTTATCTTTGAGGCTACCCTAGCGACGAATTCTATAAGTCTTTCTGAGAGGACATCAACTCTAGACACATTAACCACCGTCATTGCTGAGACCGCCTACAGATATTACGAGACCTAATAGTACCGCCTGAAGTGTGAGTGCTGGATCACCGCTATCTAATATTTTCTTCATAATAGCACACTTACTTAGGTCTAAGGAGAAAGTATCAGCAAATTCTTCAAACACCTCCCTAGCTAGTTGTGGGTCATTAATCCCCTCTCTAACCGTAAGACCTAACGTTACCACATTATTAATAAGTGTGTAGAGTTTGAACTCATCTTCTATATCCCAGAGACGTGTTTTAATGACCTCACATAATTCCCCAGCCAAACCCTCCACATATGAAGTAGTGTGTAATTCCATCACTAACTCCGAGATTAAAAATTTGAGTAGCTGTACTAACTCATCATACCCCTCACCAATACTCTTAAGAATACCTATTACAGAAGCAGTCCTTACGATATCCTCAGCTAATGCGTCAATGTATGATGACTCGGTAGATATGGAGTCCTCAAATGAGTATGATATTACATCACTCAAGACCTATCCCAATACAGTTCTTCTGATTTTACGATCACTTAAATACGGTGGGACTGATACAACGTACAGATGAATTACTTACCTAATTAATTGGTAATTAAACACTTCTTATTTACTTCTTAATAACGTATTAAGAACGAATAGTTTATTTCCCAATAATCTCTAAGTCGTTATCGCACTCACTATCTAGCAGTAAATTTTAGACTTAAGGTTCATTACTGCGAGCTGGCTTTAAGATTTTTTAATCTACGTAAAGTTCTAAGAACTGCGTTGATTATCGGTAAGTAACTCTTATTAGTACACTCTATATTATCGTTGACTGCAGTACATGAAGACATTATAACGCTGATCTCACCTCCTCTTAAGACTCCCTTAACAGGTGGGAATGAATCTGTAGGCTCTAAGAGTAAGTAAATACTGTCTGATGGTATGGTCTTAGAGATTATTAATGATTTTGGCAGGGATCCGAATCCTTCCTGTAACTCTTTAATTAAGTCGAAAGCTAATCCAAGACCAATTCTATCAAGTAATCCAGCGATACCCTCATAACCTTTAATACTTAAATTAAGGTAAACTTCTGCGGTTGTGTTAGTAATTCTAAAGTCGAAGAGAAGAGTGTTAGAGGTAATAATACTTAGACATTTAACCCCTTCAGCAGATGCGACTGTTACCTCAGCACTGATACCAGCTAGGCTATTCTTAATGTATGCTTCAAGCTCGTTTAAATCTACTTTAAAGTCCTTAAACATAGACACAGGCCCTTCCAAACTAACGTATAACCGATTTTAAATTATTTAGCACTAAAACGTCCTAAAAATACTATATTACTGCTATCTAACCAATCGTGGTCCAAGCAGTATTGTTAGCTAGTTTGAACTTTATTTAGAGCTCTACACAAATCATCCATGTATTTAATTACCTTATGATATGTTTGTAATACTGTTCCGGCATCCTTAACCTTATACTTAATATTAATAGCTTTGAGGTTATTGATAACCTTACTTCCAACTACTTCTACCGTTCCAACCTCAGGCACCTGTATGAATGCGTAAACTACCTTCGCATTATCTATTGCTAATTCACCGCTAACATCATAACACCACTCTAGTGCTGGTACGTCAGCACTAACTAGTACCTCATCGCCTAATTCAATAATGCTTATCTTGAACTGCCCGTCCACCAGTAATTCCTTAACACCTTTTAAAATCTTCAAAGACTCCTACCTAACAACTCTAAATAGGTACTAAATCACTTTTACAGTATGGGCACTTACCTCGAAGTCTCTTATGATCTGCTAGACAGTAGTAAGTATTGCTAGTCGGACCGCATTTAGGACACGTGTATACGGCGTCATTACCAACTACTAATTTCCTATTACATATGCTACAGTACTTAAGTACCCAGCCGAGGTGTCCAGCCGAGTTCGTCCCAATTAACTTAACCATACTAGCAGACCTCCTACGTAGATCGTTTGTAGGGGATTATAAATACTGAGAACTCTCCTCAGATGGTAAGGTAGATGAGGAGATAACGGTATAATTGCTAATACGTTTGCAGTAAGCTTTAACTGGGTTGATACTATTAGGTTAAATTTGATTAACTTAAATTAATTACTGTAGATGGGAGGATGTCGTCGGTTAGGGTGTACGCTGTTGGCGATGTACATGGTAGTAGGTATTTCAACTTATTTCTAGCATCTTTTAAATCGTTGATTAATTCTAAGCCTGACTTAATAGTGTTTGCGGGGGATATGGTTGATGACGGTAATGCAAGAGAACTTAGGATGGTTGTAGATAGCGTTAGATCTAGGTTTAGAGATATCCCAATAGTAGCAGTTTTCGGTAATGAGGAATACCATGAGGTTGAGGAGAAGTTCATTAATGAGTACCCTGAAGTTCTATGGCTTAACGACTCACTAACAGTAATATTCATTAACGATTTGAGGGTGGGTATAGTAGGCAGTAGAGGCGTGCTTGAGAAACTGACCTACTGGCAGAGGAAGAATAAACCAATCCTAGAGCAGGTGTATAAGGAAAGGCCTACAATAATTAGAAAGTTACTTAGTGATGCTAAGAAGGCTGCTGATATAACCATATACGTATCGCACTACGCTCCAACATTCGTTACAGTAAGGGGTGAGCCTGAGAAAGTACTACCATTCATGGGGTCCAGATATGTTGAAGAAGTACTAAAGGATGTAAGGCCTAACATAGCCATACATGCCCACGCACATAACTCAAGAGTCCTTGAAGCTGTGTTAGACGGAGTTAAAATATACAACGCATCATTACCTGCCAGGAAGGGCATAACAGTTATAAACATCAGCGCACCTAAAGACCTAACAAGCTATCTCAAATAACATCATTAAGCCCTCATAAATGGTCCTCCGACCTCTTCCCAGCCTCAAAGATCTATCTAATTTACAGTTAATTCGCCTTCCTCCTTACTCGGAAGGGCATCGCTGCAGCGGAAAGTCTTACTTATAGTACTAAGTACTACCAACAGTTTCCCGTCCTAGGTTTTGTAGGTTTTCCTAGGGCGGGTCATCACGGCTTCCCTGAGCCCCCTCCCCACGGTCTACCATGGGTCTCGGAAACCCAAGGTCGCTGAAACTCTTTAAGCACCTAGGGGTTTATAAGTCTTGTTGAATTACATCAAAAGCTCTAAGCATCCTAGAGAGACCTACAAAAACCTAACACACTAAAACAGTTGCGAACCCTTTGAAGATTTCGTAACGTTAGAACCTCAAGACCTTAGCTATGGATGACGTCTAAACTACTTAAGGAGAGTAGTGTGGAAACACATAGCGTAGGTATAAACTCGTTGAAGTTGTAACCCTTACCTCTAAGTTCTCTATCAAGTCTGTATAACTCGTTTACTATGTTGCGTTCTTTAAGGATCTCTGACTTAAATGAGATTCCGTAAAGTGCTTCTAATCCGTAGAGGTATGAGGCTACAGTAGCTAAGTTGTAATTGTAAGTTTCATCATACGTCCTAATGAACTTACCCACCATACCTATGATTACATCTAACTTATCGACTAAGGTACTGAGGGGTATTACCTTCTTACTCAATGCTAGGTATATGTTACGTAGGTTCATGGAGTTAGTCCTTATAACTCCCTCACTAATCCCTAACTCAATCATGAAGTGCTCATATCTATCTAACTTCTTAAGAGCTGAGTAGACCTCAAGTGCGTCCTTCACATCTGAGTAAGTTATCATTGATGTGAGGGTCTTCCTGAAAGTATTTAAATTCATAGTACGTTCGCTGGTTAAAGTATGGGAGACCGCGATGGTGGTAGGTATTAACATTAAGTGGAGTTCAACTACGGCATTAGAGGTTAGCTTACTGAATGATGTTGAAATCGCTTGCGATATGAGCTTACCTAAATTTGCTGAGGGTATACCTAACAATCCTTTAGCTATTGACTCACCTAAATTTACTGCCTGAATGTATGTACTCAACGACGTGGTTATAGTCTTCACATACCTATGTAAGTCTTGATCATGTAGCGAGTATCTATGCAGGGCCCCCGGCTTAATATAAGAATACACGCTTAGGTCGACAGCGTCCATCAAATATTGTAGAACCTTCAACATCTACTCCCAGTAGTTAGTGGGGTAAGACTAAATTAAGTTTGAGATCCCCAACTTCAGAAATACCGGTAAGAGTTATATTGCGGGTTCTCTCTCCTTAATACCGCCTACAGCGTATATGGCATCAATAGTTAATACACCCCCACATTTCGGACACTTACCTACTTCCAACCCTACGTAATCCCCCTTGCTAAACTCCCTCTCCAAGCTGTAGTCGTTATGTACGCACTTCACCTTAGTAATCACTTTAGGAGTGCTAGCAGTTTTACTCTTATTCCTCTGCATGAGCATTACGGATACTGTATATATGAGGAGTAGTATCGTCATAACCAGCATTATTAGTGTGAATATGTCTAAAGCATTACGTAGTTGAATCATTCACAACACCCCGACGGTGTTGCCTACACCGACGACTATTACTGAGCTCCCCTCACTAACCCTGTTTATGATGTTTTTAACCCTTTCAAATGCTTTTAAAACGCCTTCGTAAACCTCCTTAGTCATAGTATTTATCGCCTCCTCCAATGACATCTTAATAACTACAGCATCTAACGGTATTCCATATTTAGCTGCAGCCCTCTCAATACCTATTTTCTCAGGTCCTACATCACCTATAGCTGCTCCAACACCCTCAGCTACCTCACCACTATCCTCTATCTCTAACTTCAGCGCTGCATCAACAGTAATTATCCTAGCAACATTACCTCCTAACATCTCAACTAATTTTTCAAGAGCTTCGCCCGGCTTCCCAACGGTTGCTCCAGGCCCTTCAGCCTTTATAGCATAGACCTTCCTACCATTAATTACTGTTTCGTAGTACACTGTATCCTCAGCTAGTTGCTTACCTTCAGCATTACCAACCAGATATCTGATGAGTAGGGGTCCAGCCCCATCACCTATAGGAGTTCCTGAGAAGAAGGCGTCTAAAGCCTTACTGTACGAGTTAACTATTCTAATTATGTTCGGCATCTCAAGAGCTAATTGCATGAGTAGCACCCAGTTATTATTCTTAAGCCCTAACTTGAAGTAATGTTTTAAGATCTTGTTAACCGTATTAATAGCTGATGCGATTTCTAAAGCAACGATCGCGTTATACTTCTCATGTTTCTGAACTCCGAGCATGTACCTCTCAGCATATGATTTGATGTTAGCATCCCTAACGTTAATTAGATGTGAGAGCCTTTTAATAATGTCTATAGGCTCTATATCAACAGGCTCTATTAAGAAGTAGTTGTTTATAAAGTTATCTACAACCTCCTTAGGTGTGCTTATGTTTAACTTACCTAAGTAATTTATCAACCTACGTCTAACATCGCTTTCAATTTCATCCATCTGAACTAACCTACGTCTAATGTAGGATGCGAACCTCCATAACTGAATTCTCTGAGGGATGTCAGTAAAGTTAAGTATGAATGAGAGTGCGAACATTAAGAGCAGTATTAAGTACCACGTATCACTTGAACTTCCTGCATCCATTTACGTGTCCTCCTTAAAGTGGTCTTTAAACTTCAATATATATTTTCATTAAACACGCTGATGGTCTATGGGTCTTAACTCATTCCTACGTCTTAGGATTAGTTATTATTAAGACGTCATCACATATTAGGACTGTCTCCTCAAACTGAGCAACATATGCTGTACTTGATGCTTCTTGAAGTATTGGGTATTTCCTTACGACGTTCTTAAGTGCTAGCGTATTTAACGTACTTCTTAGCAAATTTAACGGTAGGTCTACCTCACGGGCTAGCCACCTCTCACAAAATGGTAGGGTCTTAAACCTCTCTAAGACTAGATTAGCAAGTCGGAGTTCCTGAGCTGTGAGATTCTTAAATTTAGTCTTAACTAACGCATATATGTTAACTTCATTTAATTCTACGACGTAGCCCTTACCATCAGATATGAAGGGCTCAATAGCGTATGCCTCACCCCTCCTAAACCTCCCAAACTGCGATATATCATTATAATTAGGTATTATATCACCTGCATGGATTAAGTACCTACCCAGGCTGTGACCCCCTAAATTCCTTATAGGCTTAAACCCGTACTTCTTCGCTGTTTCCTCTATAATACCTCCAATACTTGAGAACCTAACGCCTTCCTTAACCATGATTAAGGACCTCTCTAAAGCTTCTCTCGCACTCTCTACGAGTAATTCAAACCTATCATTATGGCATATAGTTATAGCGGTATCTGCTATGTATCCGTCGAAGTGGACACCTATATCAACCTTAACTACATCCTCATCTCCTATGACTGCCTCCACTTCATCAAGGAGTGGTGTTTTATGAGCTGCTATGGAGTTAATGGATATGTTTACCGGAAATGCTGGTTGCCCCCCTAACTCCCTAATCATAGTTTCAACATTATTTGCTAGTTCAAGCAACTTAACACCTGGCCTTAGGTAATTAGATACAAACTGCTTGACCCTCCAGGCGATATCACCAGCCCTTACGTACTTCCTAATTACTTCCTCATCCATTACGGTACACACCTACTTAGAATAAACATTGTAAGGAAAATAAGCTGAAGGGTGCTTCAGCCCTGCACGGGTTCTTCACTATTCCGACCTTTCGAGCCTCATCACATATTTAAATGATGCTACCGCGTTTATAAAGGTGATTTAAAATACCTAAGCTGGTAGTAGGTATTAGTGGTGCTAGCGGTGTTATCTACGGATTGAGACTCATAGACTACTTAAGCAGTTTAGGAGGTTTTGAAGTCTATACAATAATTACTGAGAACGCTATTAGGGTTGCTGAGCATGAGTGCTGTAGTAGTGAGGCGTTCTTAAAAATAGTTAGGTCTAGATGTAAGGAGGTCTTCATGGGAGGTGACCTAACATCACCCCTCTCAAGCACATCTGCAATTCACGACTTCACCTCTATGATCATAGCGCCATGTTCCTTGAAAACCCTAGCATCGATAGCTAACTCCTATCAAAACGACCTACTAAGCAGGGCTGCTTCGAATTTCCTCAGACTTAGGAAGCCCCTCGTATTAGTAGTTAGGGAAACACCTATAAGTACCCTAGATATAGTAAACATGCTTAAGGTGTCGTTGGCTGGTGCGGTCATACTGCCCGCATCACCAGCCTTCTACTCAAACCCGAAAGACCTTAAGGACGTGGTAGACTACATCGTCGGAAAGATCTTAGATGTAGTTGGTATTGAAAATAAACTTTACATACGTTGGGGAAGTACTGCAACACTTACTCAAGAAAGACGTCTTTGCGTCCAGTTCTTCGGCCAAGAATGTCTCTAACCTTACCGCCACCTATGTCAGCCTTCTCAACCTCTTTAAAGAAATCCTCACTCCCCTCACTAAACTTTATTGCTAAGGTACACATGCCGTTAGGTAATAATGCCCTACGTTCGCAGTAACCGAACTGACATTTATAGCCTAGGCATTGATCCCCAATCCACCTACACATAGCTGATTTCTGCACATGTCCTTTAATAACCTTATTAGTATATACTATGGCATTCTTAGAACATTTAAAGAAGGGGCATAATTGATTGCAAGACTTACCTATTGGGAGGGGCTTTAATTCTTTACTACCTTCTTGGAATCTCCCAAACCTCTGCTGCTTATCGGTCATTTCCAAGATACCCACCCAACAATACTGGCTTACTCCTACTAATACTTAGGGTTTAAACCATTTAAACATTATGTAGTCTACCTCTTTATCAGGATATACAACAGCTATCAATAACTTCTTCCTAACGCTATGTGATAATCTCCCCCACCCTACCAGGTCGCCTGGGTCTATACTACTATTGAACTTAACGACCTTAACTAAGTATGGAGCGTGTTCTAAACCAGGTCTTAATCTATATACGGCGAAATCTGCCCCGTATTTAAGACCTGAGCGGACTACGAATCCCTCCCTCCTCAACTCCTTATACACGTGGTATAAATCATCAAAATTAGCCATCCTTGCGTTAGCTATAGTTCTAAGGTCCTCCAACCCTAAAGCCTTACCCATATACTCCACAGAAATAACGTTATTCTCAAGTAGGTACATACCCTCAATTAAAGACAGCTCTAAAGGAGATGACACATCGGTTGATTTAGGTTTCTTCACACCTAAAGGTTTGCCGAAAAAACCTTCAGAGAAGATAGCTCTAGCTGCCTCGATATCGAAGACTATTAACTTAGAACCAACTAACTGAGCTTTAAACATTTCAAATCCTGTGAAGGGATATGTATCTTAAATTAGTACCCACATCTTTTAAGTGGTCTGCCGCATCTTCTAACTTATCGATTAATTCCTTCATGAGAACTAAATCACCTGCGTCGAATTCCTTAGACTTCACTACATCGACTAATGCATGCCTGTAGAAATCGTCAACACTGTCCTCCAACTTTACTATATTGCTGTATATCTCCCCAACCTTCCTCGGATTTACTGAAATAAATGTAAGCATATTATCCAACTCTTCTAACATGTTAATACTGTTCTTAATCATTGATTCTAATAATAGGTAGAGCATGTCACTTATCTTAGTTGTCCCCTTAGTAGAGAGGGCTAACGCCCTATACGACGTGGCTTCACAACTCTCCGCGGATTTTAATATCCCATTAACTATGGATATGTATATGTCCTTGTGGAGTAATGCCGGTGATACCCTAACTATGTATTCAACGATTGTTATAGAGTTATTCTCAATAGTATTCTTAATGCTTCTTATCCTTTCATGCCTTACTTTAACTAATTCTAACTTACCATCGCTTAAGTCTTTAACCTGACTTAATACCTCCCTAAACTCTTGCGCCACATCTCTAATAAGTCCTTTAACCCTCTCAACTATGTTTGACTCAGCTATACTTTCATTACTACCAACACTTAACTCATATCGTAAAGCCTCCTCACTCATAATGAGTCTACCATCTATGAAGTACTAGAACGAAAATATATATGTATTGCTTCAATTCCGTGAAAAGTATCTACCCCTCACCATCTTAGACATGAGTAAGTAAAAGTATTTAGTGGATGAGGTCCTTCTGTAGTTGGTGATGGAGTTCTACATGAGGGAGCTCTACGTAGTTAGAAGTCCTTACGTGTTTAACGGAATTAATTCTATGGTTGATAAGCCGATATTCGTTATCGTTGGAGTTCCATTAGACTCTACATCTAGTTTTAGACCTGGGTGTCGGTTCGCCCCACTATACGTTAGGTTGGTATCGCAGTCTTTGGAGTTATTCTCACTGAGGTCTTTAGTGAATATTGAGGAGATTCCAATAGCCGACTTAGGAGATATTGTAATACCTCACGGGGACCTTGCCAGGACCTTAAATATAGTTGAGAACGTCTTCTCAGAATTAGTAGGTGAGGGTCTGAAGACCATAGCTATAGGTGGTGAGCATACTTCAACCCTAGGTATTATGAGGGGGGTAATTAAGGCTTTAGGAAGTGATGTATGTTACTTATGCTTTGACTCACACAGTGATTTCAGGTATGAGTATTTAGGAAGTAAGGTCAACCATGCATGTGTAAATAGGAGGATATATGAATTATTAGGAGGCGGTAAGATTAATTTAGTGGGTATTAGGGCGGTCTCCTATGAGGAGTATAAGGACCTTAAGTCATTAGGTATTAAGTACTTCACATCAGCACATATAAGAAGCTTAGGTTTTAGGGAGGTAGGTAGGAGTCTAGCTAAATCGCTGGAGAACTGCTCTAAGGTGTATGTGAGTGTGGACTTAGATGTGCTTGACCCTGCATACGCTCCAGGTGTTACAACACCAGAGCCTGAAGGAATCACACCAACAGAGCTATTAGACATACTGCAAGTAGTAGTGGATAGGAGGGTTGTCGGATTTGATGTGGTGGAGTTAGCCCCACACTACGATCAATCAGCAATATCATCAGCAGTTGCTGCTAAAATAATTAATGAAGTAATCGGGATGATCTATTCTAACATACAAAGCGTATCGAAGGAAGAGGTTAGTAGGGCTAGATCTGAGTATTGATAACGTTTTAGATTAACTTTTTATTTTTAGGAGTGAGATTACCTAGGTGGTTAAATGGTTAATAGAGTTAAGGAGAAGATTGCTAGGGGTGAAGTCACATACGGTACTTGGATAACTATGGCGTATCCTGAAATTACTGAGGCCCTCTCCCACCTACCCTTCGACTGGTTCGTCATAGATATGGAGCATACACCACTATGTGTTAAGGATGTAGAGTTCTTAATGATGCCTTTAAGATTTACGAACATAGTACCACTTGTTAGGGTGCCGTGGAATGATTTCGTAATAATTAAGAGGGTCTTAGATGCAGGTGCTCAAGGGATTATAGTACCTCAAGTAAGTAATAAGGAGGAAGCCATACAGGCAGTTAAGGCATGCAAGTACCCACCACAAGGTATTAGGGGTGTCGGACCTAGAAGGTGTATTATGTACGGCTTCCAAAGCGCTAAGGAATACTTTAAGAAAGCTAATGAAGATATCTTAGTCATAGTTCAGATTGAGACTGAAGAAGGACTTAATAAGGTTGAGGAAATAGTAGCTGTTGATGGTGTTGATGGAGTCTTCGTAGGTCCTAACGACCTTTCAGCATCATTAGGAATATTCCAAGAATTTAACAATCCGAAATACATAGAGGCAGTAGATAAGATCTTAAATGCAGCTAAAAAAGCAGGTAAGATAGCCGGTATAATGACTTCAGACCCGCAAGACGCTTTAGACAAAATTAAAAAAGGCTTCAACTTCATAACCCTAAGACATGACATAGCTTACATGATAAAAGGATATGTAGATGCATTCAAATTCTTAGGAGTCCTTAAGTAAATTAGCGGTATACCCCCCAAGCAACTCAACTCGAAAACACGATTTTTTAATTAATAAACACGAAGAACTACCTCACCTACATTATGTTTATTTAATTTATAGTTCACTAAAAGCCCGTGCTACTCTACGCAACCTGCTCAAGAAGTACTCAGTCAGTACTGTAGATGGCATTACTTAGATGATTTAAAATGATGTTAACGGATTCGATATCATTAAGCACGTCTTCAAGCATTATAAGCCTCATCCTACCTTCCCGCACGTATTTAGATATCTTAGTCAGTAATTCTAACTCGTTATTAAGGGATATTAAGATGTTATACTCTAATAGGGTGTAGAGTTCGTCGCGAACTTCATTAAACTTCACTCCCTTCTTAGATATCATGTTAGTTAAGTTGATGTATGTCCTCCTATAGTAACGTAAGTCTTCAATTAGATCCTTAACTAATTCCTCATTGTTGGAACCCCTACTAAACCTGCCTAACTCAACTCTTAATCTATTTAATAATCTTTCATGAGTTAACGTGATTTCCTGAACTTCCTTAAGTAGTTCAAAGTACGTCATCTAAGTACCTCTAATAGTTACCACGCTATTATCGGCTATTCCCTTAGACTTCATAAGCTCTGGATTGCCTAACACCTCAGTAGGGGGTAGTTTATCATCTACTACTGCCTTTAAGTCTAGGGTTTTCCTCCCAGCCACTACCACACGTACTACATCCTTAATACCTAATTCATCAGCTAATACTTTAGGTATGCGTAGCTCGTCATACTTTACTAGGTCACTATACCTTAGCCTAATCCTCTTTTCCTTAGGTTTTGACTGCTTAGCACTAAATGATTGTGGAGGAGGTATGATAGCAACTAATGACTTTATGTCTTTCTTAGCTGTTTTCCCCTCTCCTTGAGTCTCAGACAGCTGGTTCACCGTATTAAACTCGCTTTAAGAATTATTTAAGGATTTAATGAGTGGGGGTCTGTTTTCTTCTTGATGTTTACTTGCGTTGTTCACGTGCTTTGCGGCTGTTCACGGTCTTCGTCCTGGAGGTGTTTGAGTGCTATTAGGTATGCTGATGCTGTGTGCCTGTCTAAGCCGTGCTTCTCCATTACGAAGCGGTACTCATGCGAGCTGGAGGTCCCCCTGGGCCCATAAAGTTTTTAAACCTAAAAACTTATGTAGTTAGCGTGCTCTCGGGGGGTTTCAAGACCCGCGGAGCGATGAACCGTAGGTGACTACGGGGAGCCTCCGCGGTGAGGGGCTCCGAGGAGACCGTTGAGAGGTAGATGGCTGGAAGACTGGATATAAAAGAGCAATGAAAGCCTATGAACAGCCATCTACCGAGAAACGGTGGTTAAGTTGGATTCTGTTTATAAGGACCTCAAATCTATTTACTTAATGGTCAGCGAGAGATGTACGTAGATGATAAGTATGAGAAGATAGTTGAGTTAGCTAAGAGGAGGGGCTTCTTCTGGCCTTCGTATGAAGTTTACGGAGGTGTTGCAGGTCTATACGATCTAGGGCCTTTAGGAACCCTACTTAAGAATAGGATTGTTGAGAAATGGCGTGAGTGGTTTGTGAGGAAGCATCAAGACCTCGTCGTCGAGATTGAAACACCTATCATCACACCTCATAAGGTTTTAGAAGCTAGTGGGCATGTAAAACACTTTACCGACCCAATAGTTGAGTGTTTAAAGTGTGGTAGGAAGTTTAGGGCTGACCAACTAGTTGAGGAATCCTTAAACGTTAAGGTTGAGGGGATGGGTATTGATGAAATAAGTAAGATTATAATTGAGGGGGGAGTTAAATGTCCAGTATGTGGTGGTGATTTAAGTAACGTCCGCTTATTCAACCTACTATTCACAACAACTATAGGCCCCTACTCGCAGGATGTAGGTTATTTAAGACCTGAGTCAGCTCAAGGTATATTTACATCATTTAAACGTGTTTACGAAGCGTTTAGGGAGAGGTTACCGATAGGTATAGCTCAGATCGGTAGGGTCGCACGTAATGAGATCTCACCTAGGCAGGGCATGGTTCGGCTTAGGGAGTTCACTATAATGGAGGTAGAGTTTTTCTTCGACCCTGAGAATCCTTCATGTGAATTACTAGATAGGTGTGAGGGTAGGTTAAGAATACTCACAGCTGATGCGAGGTCTAAAGGTGTGGATAAACCCATTGAATTAGGGGTTAAGGAAGCATTAGAGAATGGAGTTATTAAAACGCCTTGGACTGCTTATTGGATGTGTGTGGCGAGGGACTTCATCATCGATTTAGGAATCTCTGAAGATCGTATGTACTTTGAAGAAAAACTACCCCACGAGAAAGCACATTACTCAGCTCAAACCTTCGACCAATTAGTTAGGATTAGTAGGTGGGGGTGGATTGAGGTTTCAGGACATGCCTATAGGACGGACTACGATTTATCAATGCATATGAAGTATAGTGGTCAGGACTTCAGAGTATTTAAGAGGTATGAAGAACCAATCATAGTTAAGACTCAGAAAGTAGTCATTAATAAGGCATTGATAGGTAGGATGTTTAAAGAGAAGTCTTCAGAAGTTATAAACGCTATATCATCTACTGATGTCAACACCTTAAGATCACTCCTCATGAGTGGTGAGGAATACATAAAGATTGGGGATTACTTAATACCTAAGAACGCTATCACAATTCAGGAAGTATCTGAGAAGGTAAGTGGGAAGCATATACTACCGCATGTTGTTGAGCCATCCTTCGGTGCTGAGAGGCTATTACTAGTAGTTCTCGATAACTCATATACTGAGGAAGATGGTAGGGTAGTTCTAAGACTACCGAGGAGTTTAGCACCCATTCAAGTAGCTGTTTACCCATTAGTCAACGATGATGCCTTAGAGATGAGGGCTAAGCAAATATATAGGGAATTAGTCAATAGCGGGCTTTACGTAATCTACGATGACTCCGGGTCTATTGGTAGGAGATATGCTAGGGCTGATGAGATAGGAGTACCGATAGCAGTAACTGTCGACCACCAAACATTAGAGGACTCCACGGTAACCCTACGTGATAGGGACTCTAAGGTTCAAATCAGGGTTAGGGAGAGTGAAGTAGTTAGTAAGGTATTAAGCTTCTTAACAAGTCATCTAACCATAACACAGCTCCAACAGCCTTAACCACCAATAACGTAGGATTAAGTTCTAAACAGACCCTACGGCTTCTTTACCGACCGAATTAATACACTACCGAAGGAACATTACCTTTAAATAAAGCTAGGGAGAGTCCGGTTATGAAAAATTTAAAATATAGTGGTAAAGGTATTGTTAGATGCCGCCGTAGCTCAGCGGGTGGACTTTCGGTAGGTACTACCGAAACACTAAGCGCCGCCCTGGTAAGGCGGAGGTCCCGGGTTCAAATCCCGGCGGCGGCTCCATAAAACCTAGTTGTTAGAATGGTAAGTGGTTTCGAAAGGGTTTGAAGGTTTAGAATTTTATCTTGGCGGTGTTGATGACCTATCTGAGTAATTAACCTTAAATGTCTTTGGTTTTAGGACGGATAGTATGTATTCGAATGCAGTCCACGGATCGCTTTTCTCACCGCATGTGTATATATCTACTGTTGCGTATCTGTATTCAACCCATGTATGTAATGCTATGTGAGACTCTACGATGAGAGCTAGTACTGAGACCCCTCCTTTAGTGCCTTCTACCTTCCACGACTTTACCTCAACTAATGTCATATTGGCTAGGCGGGCGGCGTCCTTAATTAAGTTTTTAAGGAGGTCTTCATCACCGATGATGTTAGGGTCTAAGTCGTAGAGGTTTGCAAATATGTGCTTGCCGATGATTCCCTCTAGGTTTGGTACATATTCATTTACCCTGATGATTTGGGTTTGAGCCATCTTTCTATTATATCCTCCTAATCAATGCTTTGTGAAAAAAGACACTTATAAACTTAACGTATATTAGAAATTACTACGCAACACCTCAATCCATACATACACACTACTGCATAACCACCTCGGATTTGATAATATACGTATTACCTAACTGCTTACGTACCGTACCTCTTTAGCAAAGCTATTGAGGAGCGACTTCCTAACTTCGTCTAAGAATCCAAACTCACTTACAACAGCCTTATATAGTCGACGTATGTGTACTTCACTAATGTTTAACTCACGGCTTAACTTCTTGACGTCCAACTCCTCATCCAAGAGCGAGCTTAAGGCGATCTTAGCTAGAGCTACTTTAGCCCTATCAGTTCTTGACGCCAGCCTAGGGTACTTCACCATTAAATCTAAAACTAACCTTACATACTCATCCGAAGCAAACTTATCGAGATCTACGTTAGGTTTCTTAAACACCTTTACTAGTGGTGAACGACCTAGTGAATACTCCTTAAACACTTCATTATCTACTACTAAACCGTATTCAGACGCCTTCCTCACCAACTTTAGGTACATTCTTGTGTGCTTACTTAAAGATATGCCGTGGTCAACACCCCTAGAACGCCTAATCATCCAATCTTCCTGCAAGTTAAAAGGAGTGTGCGGCTGATATATCAAATCTATTACCGTACCGCAATCACCACATACTATACACCCCCTCTCATAGTCCCACACCACATTTACTGAGTTGCAGTAAGTGCACTGCGTGGGGACCACCGTGGTAGCAGCCGATTAAGACTTCTTAATAACGTAGCTGTAGTATTATACCTCTGGGTGTGTGAGTTGGGTGAAAGTAATGTCGTTATAGGCTTCTTAGTAAACCCGGTGGCTGGTATGGGGGGTAGCGTTGGTTTGAAGGGGACTGATGGGGACCTCTACATGGAGGCTGTAAGAAGGGGGGGTAAGCCCGTAGCCCCCCACAGAGCTCTTAGATTCCTTAAGAAGTTGAAGGAACGGCTAAATGAGTTAAAGTTTGTAGTCCCGCCTAAAAGCATGGGTTGGGAATACGTTAAAGAATTCTTCAAATCTGCTAAAGTATTAGACGTAGATATTGGGGAACGGACTTCTAGGTTAGATACCCTCCGCTCATGCGAGTTAATGATTAAGGAGGGGGTAGACCTAGTAGTCTTCGTGGGGGGTGACGGTACTGCTAGAGATGTATTCGATGTGGTGGGTACGTCGACCCCCATGCTAGGCGTACCTTCAGGTGTTAAGATGTATTCAGGGGTTTTCGCATTAAATCCTGAAGCAGCTGCTGAAATAACAGCTTCATACGTTGGCGGGACAGCTCGTATAGAACTGGGTGAGATAGCTGATGTTGATGAAGGATCTCTAAAAGATGATGTAATTAAGGTTAGGGTCTACGGTATAGCTAAAGTCCCTCAATGCGGGGAGTTACTAGTACCCTCTAAAGACTTTACTAGTAGTTCCGATGTCGATAAAGAGGAAATAGCTGAGTACGTAGTTGAAACCCTAATAAAGCCAGATACGCTTTACTTACTAGGTCCTGGATCAACTATTAAGGCTGTAGCCGATAGGTTAGGGATTAATAAGACGTTATTAGGCGTTGATGCGGTATATAACGGGAAGTTAGTCGGTAAGGACTTAACTGAGGAGGGAATACTTAAACTACTTAAAGTCTACCGAAACGCTAAGGTATTACTAACCCCTATAGGTAGGCAGGGCTTCATACTCGGTAGAGGTAATCAGCAAATATCACCTACAGTGTTGAGGATTTTAGGAAAGTCAAACATAATCGTAGTAGCAACACGTAGCAAAGTTCTCGACCTAAAATACCTGAGGGTTGATACGGGGGACCCCGTGCTTGATAAAGAATTCGAAGGATACATAAGGGTTATAGTAGGTTATAATGAGGAAGTAGTTATGAAGGTCTTAAGCTTTACCTAATTACTTACTCAATACCTCCCTACTCAATCTACTTAAGAATTTATAGGTTGGCGCCCTAGTTAGCGGGTGGTTAGCAAGTCCTAAGTCTAACCTACCGATAGATGTGTTCTCAGGACATCCCTTCAGTTTTGCTGGGTCTTTATACGCATCTTCAACTATACTCCTATACAGTTCAGCATACATCTCTATGTTTTCCTTAGTCTCAGTCTCAGTAAATTCAACCATATGCGCCTCCTTAACTATTAACGGGAAGTAAATTGTCGGTGCGTGAACACCCCGGTCTAATAATGCCTTAGCAACGTCTTCAGCGCTAACCCCTGTATCCCTAAGCAAGTCCTCAAAGCTTAAGACTACTTCATGCTTTCTAAACCTACCCCTGCCGTAGGGGATTGAAATCCCCCTCACACCTTCAACTAACTTTATAAAGTAGTTAGTATTTAGTACTGCTACTTCGCAGACCTCCCTTATATTAGGCCCTAGAGTTAGTATGTATATGAAGGCCTTAACCAATGGTATTACATTACCGTAGAATTGTGAGACCCTCCCAATACTCCTCCTCCTACCGTAGTTGAAGAAGTATTTAACCCCGTCGAAACCCACCGTAGGTACTGGTAGGTAGTCAACTAATTCCCCCTTAGCACATACGACCCCAGCCCCCGGACCCCCACTACCATGTGGTGCTCCGAAAGTTTTATGTATGTTTAGATGGACTATGTCGAAGCCCATATCACCAGGTCTCACAATACCTAATATACCGTTTAAGTTAGCGCCGTCGTAGTAGAGGAGCCCGCCCGACCCATGCACCAAATCAGCTATTTCAACTATCCTGCTCTCAAAAATTCCTAAGGTGTTAGGGTTGGTTAGCATAATGCCTGCAGTCCTCCTGCTTAAGACACTTTTAAGTGCGTCAATATCAACCTCCCCAGAATCCGAGGTGGGTATTCTAACGACCTTAAGTCCGGCCATAGCAGCACTTGCTGGATTACTCCCATGAGCGTTATCAGGTATTATCATCTCATCCCTAAACGACTCACCCCTATCTAAGTGGTATTTCTTAATCATTAGAGCTCCGGTTAGCTCTCCTGAAGCGCCGGCAGGAGGTTGGAGGCAGCATTCATCCATACCTGTAATCTCAGCTAACCACTTCTGAAGTAAGTACATGACTGCTAGAATTCCTTGGACTGTATCCTCGTCCTGATATGGATGTAGGTCTGTTACGTATTCATCATTAGCTAGTTCCTCACATATCTTAGGATTGTACTTCATGGTGCAGGAACCTAATGGCACCGGCCCTAAGTCCACTCCATAACTCATCTGGCTTAACCTCATGAAGTGTCTTACAACCTCAACCTCAGAGATGTTTGGGATTTGAGGTGGTTCTGACCTGAGAATATCTTTCGGCAGTAAGCCCTCTATGCTACCGACTTCTTCAGCAAACTCAGCAACATCTCCGAAGTAGTACGTAGGTTTTCCATACTTGCTTAACTCGAATAACGGTTTTTCACCCCAACTGGCCTGCCTCCACATTAACGACCACCTAATATGTGTTGAATGCTTGAGGCGAGTAAATCTATGTCAGACTTACTGTGAAGTTCTGTGAAGCACATTATGCATGCCTCACCGAGTTCTGGGAAATACGTACCTACGTACTTACCTCCTAGTACCCCAACTTCAAGTAATTTACGGTGTACCTCACTATAGCGTACTTTCCTAAAAGCTACTGTAACTTCCCTGAAGTACTTACCCTCAGGGAATACTGGTACTTCAACACCTTCAATACTTGAAAGCTTCTTAATAGCGTAATAAGTCCTAAGCAGTATTGACTCACCAAGCCTTCTAATACCCTCAGACCCTAGTAGGCTTAAGTAAACAGCTGATGCGATCGCCATTAAAGAACTATTTGTCGTGATGTTAGAAGTAGCTCTCTCCCTCCTTATATGTTGCTCTCTTGTTTGAAGTATCATCGCATACCCTAACCTATTACTAACGTCTAAGGTAGCACCTATCAACCTACCTGGTAGTTGGTTAATAATCTTCTCATCCTTAATACCTAAAATACCGGCTGAAGGACCGCCGAAATTCATCCCAAGCCCTAAGGACTGCGCATCCCCTACCACTATATCAGCTCCTAACTTACCCGGGGCTTCTAAAACACCTAGGGATATTGGTAGGGCGTTAACTATTACCATCGCATCATACCTATGGGCTAAGTCTGCTAGCTCCCTTAACTCCATCTCAATACATCCGAAGTAGTTAGGCGTTTCTACGTACACCGAGCTTACATCACCTTCTCTAAGCTTAGCCTCCAATTCGTTAATACTTACACAACCCGTTAAGCGATTATAACCTACTCTCTCAATAGTTACCCCCATACCAAGAGACCAAGTGTTAATAACTTCGTAAACCTCTGGATTTACGTTCAACGGTATTAAAACCCTCCTCTTCTTATTAACCCTTACAGCCATCCTAATAGCTTCAGCAGCAGCTGTACTACCATTATACATGGAGGCGTTGACTACGTCAACTCCGTATAGCTCAGCAATTAAGCTTTGATACTCGAATAACGCCTGTAGAACCCCCTGTGAGATTTCCGGCTGATAGGGCGTATAAGCCGTGTAGAACTCACCCCTACTAATGATATTCTTTACTACTGCCGGTACGTAATGCGCGCAAACACCGCCACCGGTAAAGGGTGGTGGGTCTCTAAACACCCTATTCTTAGAGATTAAATTCTTAAAATACCGTTTAACCTCTAACTCACTTAAAGGTCTCCCTAAACCTACATTTAACTCCCTACTAACTATTAAGTCTCTAGGGACGTCGTTAAATAACTCTAAGATGTCGTTAACACCTATACGGTCCATTAACAACTTCTTAATAGCGGGGGAGGAGTTAGGTATCCAATGATGGGGCAATTTAAATCCTATTAATTTAAAATTAGTAGTACTTAATAATTTTCAAGCAATTAAGTCGTTGTGGTTTGAATGAAGTATTCCCCACTAATAGATGTTGAAAAAGCCTACGGCGCTAATTTAGGGCAATTTGCTGGTTGGCTAACACCTCTAGACTTCGGAGACCCGGTTAATGAGTGTAGGGAGGTTAGGAATAATGTCGGTGTTTTTAACGTAAGCCATATGGGTAGGTTGCTCATTAAGGGTAGTAAGTCCTACGAATTCCTCCAAAAACTGGTTACTAAAGACTTAAGCAAGCTGAGGTCTGGTGATATGAGTGGGCCTGCATTAATACTGAATAAGTTCGGCGGAATTAAAGATGATGTAATGATCTATAAATTAAGTGATGATGAGTGGTTAATGGTGTGTAACGCTGTTAATAAGGATAAAGACGTCCGGTGGATGTTAGCTATGAGGGAGGAACTCGGCATATCGAGTAATGACCTAATCATTGAGGACCTAACAGATAATTCGGTGTTAATAGCTGTTCAAGGACCTAAATCACTTGAAGTGCTTGAGTCTTTAGGTATTAAGGAGTTGGGCAGTCTTAAACTATTAAACTTTGTCTTAAGTGTTAAGGTCCGTGATGCTGAGGCGTTCTTAGTGAGCCGTAGTGGTTGGACTGGGGAGGAGGTAAGGTCATACGGGTTTGAGATATGGTCCGATATTTCAAATGGTGTTAAGATTTATAGTGAGCTCCTTAGGGCTGGGGCTAGACCAGCTGGTCTCGTAGCACGTGATATACTGAGAACTGAGATGGGCTACGTACTCTACGGCAATGATATTAGCGAGGATGTTAACCCTATCGAAGCTAGGTATTGGATAGCTCTTACAAGGGGGAAGGAAGAATGCATCGGCTGTCAAGAAGTTTGGCGTAGGTATGAGGGTGGTGTGAGTAGGTTGAGGTTAGGTTTTAAGTTGAAGAGGGATGTTAAAGTAATACCTAGGCATGGGTATAAGATCTTAGCTGGTGATGAGGTCGTAGGAGAGGTAACGAGTGGTGCTTACTCCCCAACAATTGAGAGGTGTGTGGGGATGGGGTACGTTAAAACCTCACACGCGTACCTGGGGTACAGTTTAGATATGTATGTTAGGGATAGAAGATATGAGATTAAAATATCTGATTTCCCACTTATTTAGAGGTGTTAGGTTACGAGTAGTGATTACATAGTAGTTAAGACTTCATTAGGTGAGTACCTAGTCAAGGTTGGCGGTATTAAGTATAGCGAGAGTGATGAGTGGGTTAGAATTGAGGGGAATATCGCCGTAGTAGGTGTGAGTGATTATGCGCAGAAAAAACTGAGGCAGATAGTCAACGTAGAATTACCTGAGGTTGGTAGGTATGTAAGTAAGGGTGAGAGCGTAGCTATTATAGAGTCTGTAAAGGCTGTTAGCGATGTGTACTCACCACTAAGCGGTAAGGTCGTAGAGGTTAATAATTCATTAACGCTACACCCAGAGCTAATTAATACAGATCCGTACTCTGAGGGTTGGCTATTCAAAATTGAGGTACTAAGGCCTGAGGAGCTTAACGAGCTGTTAGGACCTGAGGAATATGCGGATAAGATTATTAGGAGTGAAAAATAGGATGCCTTTAAAACTACCCCCTAGGGTTAAGGTTTTAGAGGCTTTGGGGTGCGTAGCTGACGGTAGGGTGAGAATCGTAAGTGATAGTGAGGCTGAAATAACCTCATCAGTCGGTGATAGAGTGTATAATGTTAGATTAGATTTAAACACACGTAGAGTCTTCAGTAATGATAATGGAACACTGTACAGAAATTACGTGGGGTACCCTATAATATCTTTCTTAATGGTTAAGGGCATACTACCATATGATGAGAGGGTAGCTAACGCCTTAAGAGGGATTAACTGGCGTAAAGTTAATGAGGAGTTTAAGAATTACTCTCTAGTTGAGACATATATTAAGGACTTACTCAAAGCTAAAGGTATTGAGGAATCATACGTTGATAGATTAATTGAAGACGTCTTAAGTAAGTTAAAGACGCTTTCACTTTCTAAAATGTGAGCAGAAGTGAATAGTAGGATTAGTATGTTTCTGAGGGCCGTAGCGTATGAGTAGGAATTACGTAGTACTGAAGGACGGCTACCAACTAATCATGGAGCTTTTCCTTCCCTATAGGCTTAGGATTTATGAATACAACTCACAGATTAAAAACACTGGCTACTACCTAAAACCCGTACATGTAGTAGTTAAAAAAGAGTTAAATCTAAAATACCTATACTTCGGAAGATATTGGTATAGAATTGCTAAAGGACCCAACGGCAAAATCAAATGGATATATGTAGGTAAGGAAAAACCCGACCCAAACCTACCGGAACCGCCTCTAAACCCCTTCGAAGGTCTCAAAATAATAGCAAGCAACGACGACATAATAGTTGACGAATACGTCTACAAAACTCTAAGCACAATAATTAATAAGAAGACCACATAACATAAACCTGTTGAGTCCTACATACTGCGATGACAACCATTATCACTTTTATTCAGTACGTTAATCCCACATAAGAACCCACCCAACTCATGAAATATAAAATTTAAAAGGGTCGGCCCAACCACGTATACGTTCTCTATAAACGTTGGAAATGATGGTTTAAGAACTAATGCAGTCATTAAGTCTGGAGCCGCCGGCGGGATTCGAACCCGCGACTTCCGGCTTACAAGGCCGGCGCTCTACCAGGCTGAGCTACGGCGGCTTCCCGTAATTTTTTAGGTTAAGTATTTTTAAGTATTTCTTATTTTCATAAAGATTTATAAGGAATTGAACGTAAAATTTAAAAAGGTAGTAAAGTTTAAAAGCGTTGCTTATATGAGGTGAAGTTTATGTCCGAGAAGGTTGTAGACTCTAAATGTCCACCTGATAAAATAATTTACGATGAGAGTAGAGGTGAGTATATCTGTTTAAATACTGGTGAGGTTATTGAGGAGAGGGTTATAGATCAGGGTCCTGAGTGGAGGGCTTTCACACCTGAGGAGAGGGATAAGAGAAGTAGGACTGGCTCACCTCTATCGCCTACTATCCATGATGGGGGTTTGTCAACGGTTATTGATTGGAGGGATAGAGATGCTATGGGTAAGAGATTAGAGCTTAAGAGGAGGTTGGAGGTTATGAGGTGGAGGAAGTGGCAGATAAGGACTAGGATTCAAGATAGTATTGATAGGAATATAACGCAAGCAGCTGCAGAGCTTGAGAGAATTGCCGATCAGTTAGGTCTTCCTAGGGCTGTTAAAGAGCATGCTGCATCTATTTATAGGAAAGCTGTTGAGAGAGGTGCTGTGAGGGGTAGGGCTATAGAATCCATAGTCGCTGCCGCATTATATGTTGCCTGTAGAGTCTATAAGATACCTAGAACCTTAGACGAGATATCACAGTTTACTAAGACTAGTAAGAAGGAGGTCGCTAGATGTTATAGGTTGTTGGTCAGGGAGTTAAGCATTAAGATACCTATATCAGATCCCGCCGACTTCGTACCTAGGATTGCTTCAGCTCTAGGACTAAGCGGTAGCGTTGTTAAAAAGGCTATAGACATACTTGAGGAGGCGAAGGAGGCGGGTCTAACTGCTGGTAAAGATCCTGCCGGGCTAGCAGCCGCCGCAGTATATATAGCGGCTCAAATGCTTGATGAAAGACGTACTCAGAAGGACGTAGCCCAAGTAGCTGGAGTTACGGAAGTAACCGTCAGGAATAGGTATAAAGAGCTGACTACGTATTTGAAGATAGACGTACCTCAGTAGGTTCATGACCTACTGGTGCTTTAATGTCAACACCATTTGACATTGTAAATAACGTACTACCCTACATTAAAGCATTAATTGCCTGGAATTTAAGTAATAGGGGTTTAAGCCAAAGACAGATCGCTAAATCACTATATGTTTCACAAGCACTAATATCGAAATACCTATCAAAACCGCCGCAATACTATATAAGTAAGCTTAAGTGGTTAGGACTTAATGAAGATGAGGTAAATAACGTAGTTGAAGTAGTAACTAACTACATTGTAGGGAGGAGACCTCATGACGCTACATCATATCTAACGATATTCCTACTAACTAAACTTAAAGATGGGAGACTCTGTAAGGCGCATAAACTCTTAATCCAAGGACTTGCGAACTGCAATATATGCTACTACCTAACTCCAGGAGTTAGCGATGAAATAATTCAAAGAGTTAAATACGTTTTAGAGAATTTAGAAGCAATACGAAATGTAGGAGCATTAGTCCCTGAGGTCGGAATGAACATAGTTGAAGCCAGACCTAATGCAAGGTCTACTTCCGAAGTAGTTGGGATCCCCGGCCGTGTGGTCAAAGTATTTAATACGATTAAAGCGGTCTCAGAACCTACCTACGGTAGTAGTAGGTTCATGGCATCCGTACTATTAGAAGTCATGAAGTACTTCCCGAACATTAAGAGCGCAGCAAACATAAAGTATTCGAAAGAGATTGAAGATAGTATAAGGAAACTCAAATTGAATACTACGACAATAGGACCTTACGAAAACAGATCTATTGAGACCGTAGTTACTTTAATCTCTAATGAATTGAAGAAAATGAAGACACCTCCAGACGCGATTATAGACTTAGGGCCGCCAGGATTTGAACACCTCATCTACATACTTGCTGAAGACTCCATTAAACTACTTGAAAAACTTAGACTCATCACATCAGTAATTCAAGGCTAGTGGGCCCGCGGGGATTCGAACCCCGGACCACCGGGTTATGAGCCCGGCGCTCTACCTGGCTGAGCTACGGGCCCTAAGTAATTAATTAATATTTACACCTTTTAAATTTTAGAGTGTTTTAGCTAAATGGAGATAAAATTTATTTTACCCTTCTTACGTATTAAAGTGAGGTAGTTAATATGGCTGTAAAGGTTAGTGTAAATCAAGATACATGCATAGCGTGCGGTGTTTGTTACTCTCTATGCCCTCAAGTCTTTGAGGCCGGTGGAGATGGTAAGTCACAGATAGTAGCTCAATATAGGGTAGGGGGTAAAGCAACTGAGGGGGAGGTAGAAGAATCACTAAAAGACTGTGTGGAGACTGCTAAGAACTCATGCCCAACTTTCTCAATAATTACAAGCTAGCTTAGATAGGCTGAGAATGTAAATCAAGGATTTTTATCCCTACCAACAACACCTAATAATTGTAGCTGTTTCGAGTTCCATTATATAAGAGTACAGGTAATTAGTTGGAGTGGCTTAGATTACTTAATGTGGGTTGGTCGCTAGCATGGAAGATCCGTTACTAACAAACGCTATAATCGCTTAGAAGTTCTTACGCACATTCCAGCATTAGAGAGCTGGTTTCCAATTATAGGTTAAGAAAAATATTTTAAATCGGACTTCAGGGATTATATTTTAATCCTCATTAGCCTTCCTTCGTACATTGCCTCAACTACTTTAAGTACTCTCTCCTTAGTAAGTTCTATAGGGCTGTTAGGTCTTGGCCACTCCTTCACACTTCTCTCTGCTAGGGTTTCTAGTTCTGACTTCGAAACACCTATATCTCTAAGACTTAACGGTACGTCTAAGTCCTCAACTAATTTCCAAGTAGCTCTTACAGCTTCTTCAGCAGCCTCCTTCACCTTCAGCTTAGTTGTATCTACACCAGCAGCACTAGCTATTGCAGCTAATTTCTCCGGTACTGCGGGTAGGTAGAACTCCATAATATAGGGTAGTACCATACCGCAAGCCGTTCCATGATGTACTTTAAATTGAGGTCCGAAGGTCTGTGAAATACTATGCCCTAATATCGCCCTTCCAATGTTTAATGGCGCGCCAGCGGAGGTAGCAGCTAATGACATGAAGTACCTTGCCTCAAAGTCGTTACCCCTATAGTAAGCCCTCCTCAAATACTTGAACACCAGCTCCACTGTTACGAGACCCAATGCATCGGACATGGGTGTCGCATCTAGGGATATCATACCCTCTACCGCATGGCTTAGTGCATCAAGCCCTGTACCAGCAGTAACTTTAGGAGGTAACGTATACGTAAATACCGGGTCTACTACTGCTATGTCAGGAATCACGTTATACCCGTTAATCCCTACTTTACCAACACCCCTAGTAAATACTGTAAACCTACTTACCTCGGATGCCGTACCAGCAGTAGTCGGCAATGCTATAATAGGTGTTAGCCTCTTAGGTATTTTATCCATGCCTATGAACTCCTCAACATCTCTATCCGGGTTGTCCTTAGCTGCAGCACTAACCTTAGCTATATCTAAAGTAGAACCACCACCAATACCTATTACAGCTTTAAAACCTTCCTTCCTCACGTAAGCAACAGCTCTTTTCAAACACTCAATACTTGGCTCGTACTCCACATCTGTATATATATCAACAACGTAGCCATTCTCCTCTAAAGCCTTAATGGTCTTAAGAGGATGTTCTAATCCCTTAATAGCTGGGTCTAAGACCAGGAAAATCTTAGAACCCTTCTCAACACCCAGTAATTGAAGCTCGTTATGCAGTTTTAAGGCGCCATTAACCTCAAACACCACTCTCTTAGGCATGTAGAAGAACGTTGGAGACGTGATTAACTTATACGCAGAGTATATCAAGGTTTAACCACCACATTATGAATTTACTGGATATAATATAAATATTATGAGCTTAAATCTTTCTAGAATCTCATAGTTATTTCATATTTGCTTAGTAGTTCTTTCAACCTACTTATCTGCACTTCATCTATAGCATATATAGTTAAAGCACATTCGTAGACCTCACCGTATAGGCAGTTTAGAGATATTATCTCATAACCACCCTCACTACATATCGTTATTACCTCCTGCAGGTCTTTAATCTCTTTAAGTTTGATAATAACTTCGACTGCTATACCCTCGCCCCTACCTTTGAACAGCGGTTTTAGGACTATTTGCTTTTTCTCAGAATCTACTATGATTTCGAAGTATGTACCCAGACCTATACCTAAGGGCTCTCTTATATGTTGCGGTATTGTTACCCTGCCCTTGCTATCTATCTTAACAATACTCCTCATGACCTACTACCAAAAGGTGTTGAAGTTTAGTTAAAACTCCTTACCTAGAACTAAGTGCTATCCTCTCTACTTCTTCCTTCTTAGCAACTGCGTAGCTCTTAGGGTCGTTATTAGCTGCTGCTATTAATTCGTCAGCTAAGCACTCCTCAATAGACTTTTGACTCTTAAACGATGCTAGCCTGGCACCGTCGACTAAGTTCTTCAATGCTATGTCAACTCTCCTCTGAGGTGAGACATCAACAGCTACGTGGTATATTATACCTCCATACATAATTCTAGTTGTTTCCTCCCGTGGAGCTGCGTTCTCCACAGCCCTTACGAGTACTTGGAGGGGATTCTCACCTGTTTTAATATTTATCAATTCGAAGGCAGTTTTAACAATGTTATAAGCTAGGTGCTTCTTACCGGTATTCCTACCAGGCCTCATAAGCTTATTAATCAGTCTTTCAACGATAGGTACTTCTGCCTTACCGAACCTCCTATGCTCGTGTCTCCCACCAGTATGCGGTAGGTAAACAGGCTTTAAAGATATGTACTTCTTAAGGCTTGGGTCTCTAACTATAACCCCTTCATACCCCCACTTACCAAATAGTAGGAAGAGTGATGGTGATGGGTTAGTAACATCTAATTGATTACTCATATAGACTTACCCCTAACTACCTAACGGGTTTTTGCTTCTTACCCTTTAACAACTCAGTTAGTGAAACTCCATTAACTGCTATGACTTTATATCTAACCCCTGGTAAATCACCCATGGACTTACCCCTAGTACCACCTATACCTGCGATTAATACCTCATCATGCTCATCTATAAATGTTATACCACCGTCATACGGTACGAATGCTGTTACCACCTTACCGTTCTTAACTAATTGTACTCTCACACACTTTCTAAGGGCTGAATTTGGCTGACGTGACTCCACACCAACCTTTTCTAGAACTATACCCCTAGCCATGGGAGAACCTTCTAGAGGGTCGTACTTCTCCTTAATCTTCATTACCCTAACCCTAAACTCCCTCTGACTCCACCTAAATTTAAGCCTCTTCATTGCTAGCTTCCTAGCTGCGTAGAGACCGCTTGGTGCTTTCTTACCAGGCATTCCTAACTACCTTTAGGACTTCTTACTACTGTCTTTAAAAAGGTTATTAAACGATGCTAATGGTCTCAATATCATAGTACCTCTTCAATACTAGTTTAGCCTTAGTCACGTTCCTACCGTCCTTACCGATAGCAATCCCCTTATCCTTAGGGTCTACGGTTACGTACAGTATCTTCTTACCATTTAATGATGTCACCAACCTTATGTTTAAAACTCTTGCAGGTAGGAAGATGTTGCGGACCAGGTCTTCGAGATTATCCGCATATTCGATTACTTCAATCCTCTTACCTAAGATCTTAGAGAGTCTCTTAACGTTTACACCACCCTTACCTACTGCTAGTCCTGCATGCCCAGGTGAGACTATGTATATTATCGTATTGCTCTCCTCATCAACTATGCAGTCATTTACCGTAACTCCTGTAAGGTCCTGAAGCAATGCTATATACCTTAATTCCTCAGAGGTTATTTTAACTTCAGGCAAAGCCTCTCACCCCGAACGTGTGAGGTCTAACAACCTACTACTCCCCAGGTCTAATATAGCGATAACCGTTACTGGGAAGGGCTTACCGCATACTAAGCCTAAATCCCTACTACTCCCTGAGAAGTTTATTACTGGTATATTGCTCAGGCTGGCATACCTTCTGATATCATCGTCATAGTTTTTAGGTATCTTACTAGCTACTACGACTGCCTTAGCTTTACCCATTAGGACCGCCTTTAAAGACCTATTAAAACCTAATACCGCCTTACCAGTTTTTAACACGTTTTTTATCTCATTTTCTAATTCTCTTGATATGGATGACATATACCACCACCTTATTTAGGTTTAGCTAATGTTGGGTTCATAGCCAGGTTGACTAGATTCGTACCTATAGGGACTAGTTGCCCTATTATAACATTTTCTGCAACACCTTTAAGCTCATCTACCTCACCTCTAGCCGCTGCATCAAATAAGTGCTTCACAGTTACCTCGAAGGACGCCCTAGCTAAAACGCTAGTTTTCTCACCAGCTATGCCATGCCTACCGATCTGCTTCACAGAACCTGTTAAAGTCATCATATCAGCAATTAACATTACATGCCTCATATCAACGTCTAATCCCTGCTCCTCAAGGACGTTATGGATTTCGTTAATTAGAGCCTGCCTAGCGGCCTCTATACCGAGCACGTTTTCAACCTCGTAAATACTGTTGGTAAACACCCTCCTATAATCAACTCCATCTACTTTAAGCACTGCCTCTAGATTAGTACCATCAGTTATTAACACGTACTCATTACCCCTCCGCTGAACTATAACCCTATTAATCCCTTTAATACCTTTTAACTTGATCTTCAGTATCCTATCACGTAATTTTTGAATCTTCATGAAGTCGTAATTTGGCGGTACCTCAATGTAGATCCTGTTCTCATTACTTTCATCAACACTTACCTTCTGAGAAATAGCTTTAACCTTACTCAACGCTTTAACTACGTCGTTAGTAGTAATGCCCTTATCCCTCATCATCTCAGGGTCTAAGTCAATCGTTATGGAGGAGGTGATGAGGTCTATATCAACCCTAGCAACTACGTTTTCAAGTCTCGTCGCCTCTATCCTTCTAGCAACCTCTAACGCCTTCTCCCTCTCATACCTATGCTCCTCATCTAAGTATATAACCATTATAGGAGTTTCAGGGAGTTTCCTAGCATCTACCAATTCAATAAGTCTTGGTAACCCTAATGTGACGTTTAACTCTCTAACACCAGCGTAGTGGAAGGTCCGTAAGGTCATCTGAGTGCCTGGCTCACCAACAGATTGCGCGGCTACAGTACCTATAGGCTCACCAGGCTCTACTAAGGCATTTAAATACTCATTAACTGTTAGGTGAACTATCCTACTCAACTCCTCCTTAGTTAGTGGTATCTGCCTCACCTTCTCGTAAAGTTCGTTAAATATCTTAGGTGGGAGGACCTGCTTAGCCGGTCTTAACACTTCAAGTAGTTCTTCTTCGGTAATGTTCATAACCTCCACCCAACAACTCTCTCAATAATTCTCTCTATATTAACAGCATTTCCGTAGGAGGACTTACTAGGGTCAACACCGTCATCTCCGTAGAGGAACTGAACAACAGAGTTGTTTGGAGTCCTCACAGTTAAGTCGTAGTCTACCCTAAGGTCCTGTAAAGCGTTAATAAGCCTTCTCTGCATGTAACCACTCTGCGAAGTCCTCACCGCAGTATCCACCAGTCCTTCACGCCCTCCAGCAGCATGGAAGAATACTTCTATAGGTGTTAACCCCTTAACGAAGGAATTCCTTATAAACCCTCTAGCCTCGGGACCTATATCACCTGGCTTAAAGTGCGGTAGCGTCCTATCATCATATCCTCTCCTAATCCTCTCACCCCTGACTGATTGCTGTCCGAGGAGTGCTGCCATCTGAGTTATATTTAATATGTTACCCCTCGCACCAGTCCTAGCCATAATGAACACGTTGTTAAATGGATCTAAGTACTGAGTAGCTATTTCACCGGCAGTATCCCTAGCGTCGGCTAATACCTCCATAATCTTAATCTCAAGTGATTCTTCAATAGTCCTCCCAGGAATAGGTTCTAACTCACCCCTCCTGAACTGCTCGACGAGTTCGAATACCTTCCTTTTAGCATCTTCAACGACTCTACTGATCTCCTCCATAGCCTTAGCCGGAGGTGTTACGTCGTTTAACGTCATCGTAAACCCACGCATCTCAATGAACCTTAAGAACATCTTAAAGATGTTGTCCATAAACTTCCTACCAAAACTATTGCCGTATTCCTTAGTAATCCAGTGGAGTAAACTCTCTGGTTGTTGAGAGCCTAAAGTCTTCTTATCTAAAACGCCCATCAATAACTTACCCATCTTAATAACTACGTAGGAGTCCCAGAAGCACTCATAATCATCACATCTTAGAGGTCCTGCAGAGATGTTAGCCTTACCTCTAAAGTTGAAGTCCGCCGGTAGGAGAAGACTTATGATCTGCTTCCCACTCCACAACACCTTCGGTGAGAGGACTGCTGGCTCCGGTATAGGTCCCTCATAACCGGATACTGCGAGTAGGTCAGATACTTGCTCCTTAGTCAGCAACGTCGTTTTAGATGAGAGTAGGTATGCACCACTTATATAGTCCTGAATACCACCTATTATAGGTCCTCCATACCTAGGTGATAGTATATGCTCCTGAACGAGTAGTAGCACCCTTGCCTCAGCCCTAGCCTCCTCACTTTGAGGGACATGTAGGTTCATTTCATCGCCGTCAAAGTCCGCATTATATGGAGGACAGACAGCTAGGTGTAGTCTGAAGGTCCTACCTGGTAATACCTTAACTATGTGTGCCATTATCGACATCCTATGTAGTGAGGGCTGCCTGTTAAACAATACTATATCGCCATCCTTTAAATGCCTCTCGACGATGTAGCCAGGCTTTAAGTTCTCAGCAATCGCTTTTAAATCCTTAATATACCTTAAATCTATCCTCCTTCCGCTGGGGTCTATTACGTAGTTAGCTCCAGGGTGTTTGTAAGGACCGTTTAACACATGCATTCTTAACTCATCAACATTCCAACGCGTAACCCTCTCAGGTATTGTCAGCACTTTAGCTACTTCTTCAGGAACTCCGACCTCATTGATGCTTAAATTAGGATCGGGGCTTATAACAGTTCTAGCAGAGAAGTCTACACGCTTCCCTGATAAATTACCTCTAAACCTTCCCTCCTTCCCCCTAAGCCTTTGGGCTAAGGTCCTTAAAGCCCTTCCAGACCTATGCTTAGCTGGTGGGACCCCGGGGACTTCGTTATCGAAGTATGTCGTAACATGGTATTGGAGGAGGTCCCACAAGTCCTCCACAATTACTTCAGGGGCGCCTGCATTTATACTCTCCCTTAACCTATCATTAGTCCTAATAATGTCTACAAGCTTATGAGTTAGGTCGTCCTCAGACCTGATACCAGTCTCCAAAAGTATTGAAGGTCTAACACTTATCGGTGGTATTGGAAGTACCGTTATAACCATCCACTCGGGTCTGGCAAGCTCTGGATCATAACCAATGAGCTTTAAGTCCTTATCACTAACTCTCTCCAATCTAGCTCTAATGTCAGTGGGCCAAAGCCTTCTAGGACCTTCAACCCCCTCCTCTATAAAGGATGTAGGCTTCTCTAACTTAATTTTGAACTGCCTACTACCACAGTGTGGACACTCCATAACCTTTATGGCTTTCCTTTTAACATAGTCTGTAAGTCCTCTAGCTAGTAGAGGCCATCTACCCTCAAGCCTCTTAAGCAGGTCTAAATACTTATTCAACTCTTCCTCAGGGATCTTCAACCTACCGCAATGTCTGCACGTAGCCCTTAAGATATCGTATATATGTTTGACGAAGCCTACGTGAATTACAGGTTTAGCAAGTTCTAAATGTCCGAAATGCCCTGGACATGCAATTATTGAGTTCCCACATGTAACGCATTTCTGACCTGGTTCGATGACACCTAAGCGTGGGTCCATTATACCCCCTTCAAATGGTAGTCCATCCTCATCGTAAACGTCTGCAGTCACGATAGCAGTAACGGATATCTTCCTAATAATTTCAGGTGAGAGTAAACCAAATTTAATTCCTTTAATGACCTTCTCCTCACTCATACTACCTCACCTCGTACTTACTCCCTAAGATTATCTTAGGATAGATCAACATGCTCATCAACTCATGAAGTAATAACTTAAATGCGTAGGAGATTGTAACTGGGGATAACTTACCTTTCTCACCGTGGATTGGGCAGATATACCTACCCTTCCTCCTATCGTACCATCCTATCAAACCACACTCCTCACACACGTAGATTAGGGTCTTATCCGAACTCTCAGTAAGTCTCTCCCTAAGCAATGCCGCAGCTCCGTGACCTATTATACAGTCCCTCTCCATCTCACCAAATCTTAAACCGCCCTCCCTAGCCCTACCCTCAGTAGGCTGTCTAGTCAGTATTTGAACCGGCCCTCTAGGCCTTGCATGTATCTTATCAGCAACCATGTGATGTAATCTCTGATAGTAAACTATACCTATAAATACTGGTGTGTGGATGAGCTCACCAGTCCTACCATCATACATGGGCTCCGTCCCATCTGCTGGGTACCCACGAATTACTAATTCCTTACTAAGACTCTCAACCTTCTCACCATAGAATGGTGTACCATCAACAAACCTACCGCTTAAGGCGGCTACCTTACCAGCTATAGACTCTATTAACTGCCCTATAGTCATTCTAGACGGCAGTGCGTGGGGATTTATCACGAGGTCTGGCGTCACTCCATCATATGTGTACGGCATATCATACTGAGGAACTGCTAATCCTATAACACCTTTCTGGCCGTGTCTTGAGGCGAACTTATCACCTATCTCAGGAATTCTGAGGTCTCTGACCCTAACCCTAACTAACTTATTCCCCTCCCCACTAACAGTTATCACGACGGAATCGACAATACCTTTCTCACCATACCTTAAGGTTAACGATGTATCCCTCCTAGAACCTCCCGCAATGCCGAACTCCTTATACTCTTCAAGGAATCTTGGCGGTGATGTCTTACCTACTAGGGCATGACCTCCTAAAACCTCAACTTCAGGCGCTATAATACCGTCCTCATCAAGTAATGCGTAATTATCCCTCCCCCTATACCCCCTAACATTTGAGTCCGGTATTTCAATCTTATCCTCCTGACCTCCTAAATACTTCCTCTCCTCGGTAGAGTACTCCCTGAAGAACGTAGACCTGGCTAAACCCCTCTCAACAGATGATTTATTAATTATTAAGGCGTCCTCCATATTATAACCAGTATATGAGAGTATTGCCACCACGAAGTTCTGCCCAGACGGTCTATCATTATAGCCTAGGACGTCCATAAATCTAGTCTGCACTAAAGGCTTCTGTGGGTAGTGGAGGAAGTGACCCCTACTATCAAACCTTAACTGGAAGTTAGTTGCGTAAATACCTACTGCCTGCTTAGCCATTGCTGATTGGTACGAATTCCTAGGCGATTGATTATGCTCTGGATAAGGTATGATAGCCGCTGTAATCCCAAGAATTGACGGCGTCCACAGCTCTAGGTGGGTATGTTCTTTAGTTACGTTATTAATATCCAACGCTATATATGCGTTACCCTCCTCCTCAGCGTCTAAGTACTCTATGTAGCCTAATCTAACTAAATCTGAAAAGGTGTACTTCCCCTTCCTGACCTTATTGATGACTTCAGAATCTAGTTTAACTTTCCCGTCCTCCACGACTAGTAGAGGTCTTCTAACCCTGCCTGAGTCACAGTTTACGTAAACCTCATTAATGTACTGAGTACGTTTGTACGCTACGTTCACTTCATGATGTATTAAACCAGCCCTTCTCTTCCTCCTTATCTCATTGACTAACTCACTAGCATCACTACGTGGGTAGTACCCGATTAACGTCCCGTTTAAGAAAACCTTAGCGTAATTTAACACTTCACGCTGTAATTCTTGATTACCGCTTACAAGTTCTTCGTAGACCTTAGTTATAGGTATTACCCCTAAATTATATAGCAATCTTTCTACTTCAGATTCATCAATTCCTACCGATATGTAGGAAGCTAGAGCTAAGTTCTTCACAAGTCCGCAGTTAGGTCCTTCAGGAGTTTCAAACGGGCACATCCTACCCCACTGTGTAGGATGTAGGTCTCTAGCCTCGAAGTGTGGTTGACCCCTACTCAGCGGTGCTACTACTCTCCTTAAATGACTGTGGAGTGATATCCAATTAGTTCTATCAATTATCTGGCTAACCCCTGTCCTCCCACCAACCCAATTACCAGTAGCTAACGCCTGCCTAATCCTCTCAGTAATTAAGTCAGGTCTTACAAGGGCAGCTAGGTTGATCCTCCTACCCTTAACCCTAGCTTTCTCTAACTGGTATTTGAAGTCCTTAAGGAATTGCCTGAAAGCTACTCTAAATAGCTGTGCCAGTAAATCACCTGCTAGTCTTAACCTCCTATTAGCGTAGTTATCTTTATCGTCAGGCTCCCTCCTACCTAGGACTAACTCCAATAATTTATTAGCAACGTATCCTAAGTAAAGTGCTTTCCTTAACCTCGCCTCAGGTGTTGAACCACCTAAATGTCGTAGGAAGTAAGTATCTATTATCTGCCTAGCCCTCTCTATCCTAGCCTCCCTTGCTTGACCGATAGCCACCCTGGAACCTATGTAGTCTAAAGCATCTTCAACTGTCGTCACCTCAGATGCTTGAATAATGGACGGTATTAACTCCTTCTGAATTTCTGGGTCGAGTGAGACTGCAAACATTATATCCCTATCGCTCTCTAAGCCTAAAGCCCTCATCATGATGACGAATGGTATCTTACCTGGAATTGGTGGGAAGTTAAGAACTAGGGTTGAGTCCTTCAACCTATCTAAGATTATTGGAACTCTATAACCAGCCGCTGCTGAGATGACCTTAGCTGTGTGGGTGATGTTAGTTCCCTCCTTGGCGAAGTCGACGAAGACTCTATTCGGTGCTAAGTCCTCCTGAGTCACTATGACTTTTTCAGAACCGTTGATTATGAAGTACCCTCCAGGGTCCCTCCAATCCTCACCTAACTTTATGAGTTCCTCCTTACTCTTCCTTGAGAGTGGGTCCTTAACGGATTTAACCATTATCGGTAACTCACCAACGAATACGTTCTGAACTGATACCTCAATACCGTTTTCAACTAAACTCATAGTTAAGTATATCGGGGCTGAGTACGTTAGATTTCTAATCCTACATAAAAGCGGTGAGACCTCAACGAGAGTGCCTTCAACCTCCCTGAATTGAGGTTCACCAACCTCTACATCCTTTATAACTACGTAGACGTTGGGGTCTGAGGTAGGGATGATGTTATTCTCCTTAACTATTTCCTTAATACCCTTCAACACAAACGAATTAAAAGAGTCTAAGTGCTGCCTAACTAATCCTTTCTCGTTGATGAATGCCTCCATCAACGTCCATAGATCGTCGTATGTTATCTCTCCCACTCTCTCACCCACTCACCACAAACCTATAAGCTATAGACTCACCAGCCGTTGGCGACTTCCTAATAATCCTAACAATATCACCAGGCTTAACCCCTAACTCCCTAGCCACAGGATCTGAAGCCCTAATCCACGGAAGCTGTTCAGGCCTAATACCGAGACTCCTTAACAACTCAACTACCTCCTCCGTACTTAATACTTCATGTTTAGGTACTAATTCATGCTCTAATATATTAATCTTCTTCTTTATAGGCTTCCCACTCATTTTTACTACATCTCCACGTAAACATTAGATTCATAAGTAGTAGGTGTTCTGAATTAATTTAAGCTTTAAGGATAAAAAATTTTCACCTACAACCTGAGGAACTTAAGAAGGGTAAGCCACTTACATTCAAACTAGTATTTTTAAATCCAGGTTGTATCTGAATATGTAGGTGGGCCCGTAGCTCAGCCAGGTAGAGCGGCGGGCTTTTAACCCGTAGACGGAGACCGGCCGGCGGAGGTCCCGGGTTCAAATCCCGGCGGGCCCGCCACACAAAACACTAAAATCGCTACTGGCCCATCCATATAGTGCTTGGGTACTTTACCGTGAAAATATAAGACTACATGTCTGGTATTATTTGGTATGATCTACCATGTCAGAACTTACTAGAGATTTGAAGGAAGTCCTCAGTAAGTTAGCTAATATTAAGTACTTATCACCGGATTTTAAGGTTACCGTAACTTTAAGTTACCCATATCTTGAGGGGGTTGATGAGTCGGTGTTGGAAGACCTTATAAGGAATGAATTAGTGGTTAGGAAGGTTGTCGATGTCGTTATAGCATGTGCTAAGTGCGGTTCTCTTTCCATATCAACTAAGTATGCATGTCCAGCATGTTCCAGTGTGAATATGATTAAGTCTAGGCTAATCCAACATGTTAGTTGCGGATATACGGATAGTGAGGTTAAGTTCCCGAGGAAGGAAAATGGCGTTCTAATATGCCCGAAATGTGGCGCTGGAATAAGTGATGAGAGGGAATTAAAGGTCTACGCTACGTTTTTCGAATGCGTACTATGCCATTTTAAGACCTCATCACCGGATATCATACATAAGTGCCATAACTGTGGGAATATCTTCAAGCCGGCTGACGCTCTATTAAGACCTCTATACATGTATGAGTTGAGTAATAAGGGCCGGGAACTTCTTAAGTAGTAAATACCTCTCATTAAAATGTGGAGTATTTGATGGAGGCCTCATAGGAGATTTACGACTACTGCAGGTAGTATGTGTATTAGAGTTGAGTTTAAGGTCGTTATTGCTAGAACGTATGGGAAGGCTCTAAGGATGCTGCCTTCAGTAGCCTTACCATATGAAATACCGGATACTGAGGAAATCGCTATAGACGTATAGTAAAGTAACGTGTATATGAGCTCTACATCTGGTTTAATGATAAAGGGCAATTCAGATTTTGTTAGGGAATTCAACATTAGAACTAGGAAGGCTACTGTAAAGTCATATACTATTACAATCATTATTAGTAGTACTAAATACTGCTTAAACATTCTCTTCCTATAGTCTCGATACGTGTGGAAGTAGCTTAATATGTTGGAAGCCTTCTCCACAACGTCTACTGACCTACCACCACTCCTCATAGCTACTGAAAGGATCCTTAAGACGTATCCGTACTCGTGGTTAACCTCCTTTAACACCATATTTACTGCATCATCGAAACTTACCCCCAAACTAATCATAGTGTCTAATCTATCGACCACATCCTTAAAATACCCTACTAAGCCATCCTTAGCAAGTCTAATAGCTTCGTAAAGTGTGACGCCTGACTTAAGATAAGCAGCAATTCTATTAATAAAGCTACCTACTTGAGCATCAACGGACTTATACTTCACCACATCAGGTAAGGTTGCTAGAGTTAGCAAACTGTAAAGTATTAGTAGAGTTATTGAAATCATAGTAGTGTAGGAATATCCGTAGGGGATTACGAGGAATGATATCACGTAGAACTTAACCCATCCAACCATAATTAAGTAATATACAACAGAAGTAAGTACTATTAAGTATGCAGAAGTTATTAATACCACTTTAGTCTTCCAGGTTAAAGTCATATGTAAACACTACTCATTAAGTAGTCTACTAATATGTAGTACATTATAGATGATGCTGGAACTAACACTAATGACGTTATAACTAGGAGTAAGTAAGGACTCGCAACACCTGAAGGTAATAACGAAGTAGTTGATGAGATGATTGAGATAATTAGTGGGAAAATAAGTGCTATAGCGATAAATGCCTCAGACAACATGCTCATGAAGTTAACTACTTCTTCAACTCTCGCACGAAGGGTTGTAAAGTAATTCTCTATTAAGTAGTTAACCGCTGATAGTGGGTCACGACCGCTTCTCACAATACTCCCTATAATCATTAAAAGTGATGCTAAAGACCTGCAAGGAGTTATTAAGATTAAGTAACTTGTAATATCATCTAAACTCTTACCCAGGTAGAGTCCGTTACTGATCTGGTCTAATTCCACTTTAAACTCCTTTAAGTCCTCGAAGTTATTAAGTTCGAGTAATGCCTTAGTCGGACCTAGACCTGACACAACTAACGATGAGAAGATGTAGAGGAGTGTAGGGTACTTAGCTTCCAACTTATAACCCCTATTTGCATGCAATAACTTAGGAAGTATTAGCACTGCTAATATGAATAAAGAAGTCATTAAAAACAGCACAATTAGTGTTATGGTGATACTTTCTAATAATCCTAGGTTTAATATCTGAATAGTGATTACGGCAGAGGCCGTAGATGTTAATACTAGTGAGAGAGTGTAGAGCTTAATTGAAATCTCAAAATACCTACTTAGTGAGGGAGCTATTCCAGACCCAACTACGTACCTCTCCAACCTGCTGAAGCGCTCAGCAAGCCTAACAGCTAGCTTACTAGGATATTGCATAAGCGCCTACCTCAGACTCAGCGATTGAGTAAACCGTCAACCAGTTCCTCATATACTCTCTAACAATATTCTGAAGCTCTCCAACTCCAGCTCTGCGTTTTGCAGCCCACTTCATAATAGTAGCCCTTCTCAGCAAGTCATTAAATACTTCGTAGTAATCAACTTGCTTTTTCTCAGCTATTAATTTAATTACGTGGCTATAGCCGGAGAACTTTATGATGTCCTTATCCCTACTCCATTTAAAAGGTGTGCCTAGCATTAATTCACCTGTTCGGGGATTTAATCCCTCCACCTCTCTTATCTCTATGACCCTCCTACCCAGTACTTTTTCACTTACTTCAACCCTCCCTAAGCAGACGTATGCCCTAACCAGCTGTAGAAGGTTTTTAGGTATGTTGAAAGGTTCGGCAAGGAGTCTCTGTATAACCGATTCTACGTCCTCAGCATGTATTGTGGCTAAGCCGCCGTGACCTAAGCTAATAGCTTGGAAGAACGTATATGCTTCCTCACCCCTAATCTCACCGACTATTATGACGTCAGGTCTCTGCCGTAAAGCACTTTTAAGCAATTCATATAGTGTTATATTCGTGACTCCAGCCTCAGCACTTAACCTAGTAACTAATGATACCCAATTCTCACGTCCCATTAGGTTTAACTCCGGGCTTTCCTCCACGGTAACTACTTTGACCTCTGGAGGTATTAATAATGCCATCGCGTTGAGTAATGTGGTCTTACCTGAAGCTGTCGGCCCTACTATGAGGACGCTCTGTAAGTTCTCCACTAAGATCCATAAATACGCTGCAACTAATGGATCTAAAGTGCCTAGAGCGATGAGTTGGGGGAGTGTGAAGGGTTCGGATTTAAATTTCCTTACTGTGAAGGTAGGACCCCTCCTTGAGACTACGTCGATAACTATATGAACTCTATAACCCTCAGGCATTAGCATACCTTCAACTATCGGTTTAGCTATACTGACTTCTAAACCGGCTTTGAAGGCAAGCCTATTTACAAGATGTTCTAAAGCTTTTAAGTCGTTAATAACTATGTTAGTCTTCAACCATTCGTACATGTTGTGAAATACGTATATAGGTATGTTGACACCACTGCAAACTATGTCCTCCAGCTTAGCGTCTCTTATTAACGGATCTAATATGGAGTAACCTATTAAGTCCCTAGCCACATAGTATGAGATCTTATCTACTACTACCTCGTCGAGAGGTTTAATGCCTAGAGAGCCGTCCTTAATAAACCTCTTAACGCTATCTATACCACTTTCAATGTTGCTTAGTTCCTTTAAGGACTTACTCACTGACTTACTTTCAAATACTCTCCTCTTAACGGAGTTGACTAATGAGAGCTCATACTGAGTTAGGGTGGGTTCTATGACTTCATATACTTTTTGACCGGATGTGTCAATATATATTAAAGCGTATGAGTAGTTTCTAAGTAGTGGGTAGAAGTCGATGATGTTAGATATGGAGGGCTTGCTAACTATGTTTTGCGGACTACCGCTGTAGATGGGGTTGGAAACCTCCTTAGACTTCTTCGTAAACAACTTGAACATTTAACCCCCCTTAAGTTACTGCGAAGACGTATGAGGCCTCATACCCTTTAGCAGTAGTTACCTTGGCTATGTACACGCCTTTAGGTAGTATGGTCTTTAACTCAACAGCAATCTCAATTACACTACCGCCCTTGACCTGAAAAGACATTAGATTATGGGCTAGTGCCAACCCTGAAGTACCATTAATAATATAGCATGATCCAATCTTAATGTCGTTATCCATTAAATTCCTGACGTAGACTCTCACAATATTCCCCTCCACACTTACAGCCTCAATCCTCACCCTCTCAGTTAGGAAGGGTACTTCGGAGGGGGTTTGTGAGACCATTGAAGAAGTCCAAGTCCACAGGATTACGGAGGTAGCTATGGATATAAGTATTAATAAAACTGTTGCAATTAGAGGTGACACACCCTTCACTAAAGTGCACCAAAAATTAATGTATTTGAATAATTTAATCTTATCCTAACTACACCCATGTAAATTCCTTAAAAATCACCCCATTTGATAACACTTCATAACTTAGTAGTAGCTCTGCGACACCTCCCCTCACTAAAATTAGCTTAACTAACCTAGAAATAGTCTTAAGCGAGGATGAATCCTCCACAACTCTCAACCTGACTATTAGATCTGCATTATATGCTATCGGTTTATAATGCTCCTCATCTACTTGGATAGTTACTACCGACCTTACTGAAGGGTCCCTTCTCATTAGAACCTTACGATAGTCTTCAATATATGAGGGATTGCCATCAAGGACTGTATAAATTAGATTATTATCCTCCTTCAACAACTTCTCTAGAGTTATTAATCCCTCACTTAATTCATCTACAAACACCATATTGTCCTTAACCACTCCATAACTCTTTAAAATATCACCATATCTTTGAGCTGAACCGTCGACAATTATATACCAATTGTAGTTTAAGTAGCGCCTCTTAAGCAACTCAATACCTACGTGAAAGGTGTAAGTGTAGGGATTACCCACGATGGCTATTAATGCTGAGTTAGGAAGTTTGTACAATATGTCTACTAACGGGTCTACTACCATGCCAACCACCTAAAATCGATTAAGACATATCATCTAGGGGAAGGGGTCTTACACTCTCTAAGAGCTTTTAGCAGGCCTGGTGAGATGTTATAACAGCCAACCCCCCTCTCCACTAAACCCTTATATACTAACTTACCGATCACTTTAGAAGGCTCTTGAACGCCGTATAATGCCTTCAACTCCCTCAAAGCTATTAACTCGCCAACAGATCTGTACCTTATGAAGTAATTAAGGACTACTAGCTCCTCCTTTGTAAGTGAGTTTAAGATTTCTTTAAACTTTAAATACTCACTACTCATAATCCCATCCCATACTACTTAGAATTCGTTAAATATATACCGTTCTTAGTTCTAGGTCGTTTAAGTTTTACCTAAAGTAATTCACTACGGTTTCTCAGATCCCTAAAAACAATTATAAGTCTCAGAAATCTGGGTAAATTTGAAGGGGTCGGACGGAGTCTGAAGCGAATAGACACTTAGTAAGTACTTACGTAATTTTTAAGTAATGTATTGAGAAAACTAAATCTACAAGAACTCTAATCCGAGAGCCTCGATGGCTGTTTTAGGTTTCATGAAGGTTTATAATTTAATGTAAGTTGCGTTATCGTAGGTTGAGCCTACTCATAATGTAGGTAAGTAGTGAAGACCTAAGCGGGTTAGGCATTCAAAGCCAGGATGTGGGGTTTCCCCACAGTGATGAACTAGATGAAGAGGAGCTGTGGGTTAGGGTTACCCCGAACGGAGAGGTCGATGGTATGGGCGTCGATGAAAGGGTACTCCGAGGTCTATGAAACCAAGGGTTGACAGCAAACTACATCAACCAACATGAAACCCAAACCCCGTGTCAGATGTGTTAAACTTTAAAATCCTAGGTACGTTAGTAAATAGTAAGGGTTATAGCGCCGGGGTAGCTCAGCCAGGTAGAGCGCCGGGCTGTTAACCCGGTGGTCGGAGGTTCGAGTCCTCCCCCCGGCGCCTTATGAAGACATTTAAGTTTCATCCCTCCAATACTATTTTAACATTTAACGATGATTATTCCTCTAAAATCCTATAACCATAAGATAAGGGGTCTGCACACACTCCTGCTTACTTTAAATTAAAGCTTAATATCCTAATTCCTAAGAGTTAAGAGGTGACTTTCACGAGTCAGCAGCAGAAACAGTCCAAGGAGTTAAAGATAGTTACAAGACCTGTTGTCACTATAGACAGTATTAAAGGAGATACTGCGAAGCTAAAGCTTCTGCACATTATTAAGCATTTAAATAGCGTGTCTGAAAAAGCACTTACTTACTTAATACATCTACTGCAGAGTGAGGCTAAGGTTCAACTAAAGTATAGCTTTATAAACATAGGTGGAATACCATGTAGTAAGCAGTTGAGAGATGATATAAACGTATTACTTTACCTAGGGTTAGTAGAGACCGACTCGGTTAGTAGGAAATTAAAACTGACTAGTAGCGGTGTAGAATTCCTAGAAAAACATGGATTAAGTGGGGAGGAGTTAAAGACCTTACTAACTAGTGTTGATGAATTAAAGAGTAAGATCAGCTCCATAGATGCTGAAGCTGATTTAAGTGCTAGGAAGGTAAGAGGGTCCAGAAGCTAGAACGGCCTTAATACCCTACTACTTTTACCACTTTACCACACATTTTATAAAAACACTTCTCACAAAATGATATTCCCCTTCCTTCGGGAGTACTCAAAGCTGAAGTGATTAGAGCGTTTTATTAGGAAAGAAGGTCGTTAGAAGTTGCACTCCCTATCCATCGGGGGTTCAGCTCTTATATAGGTTTATGTAGGTTGGTTTCATTGCCTCATTTCTGCTCCCCTGCATCGGTCTAGAGTCTGCATCACCTTTGGGGGCGTTTAGGGCACCCCCTAGACCCCCCACATCTCGAGTGCCTGCGGAATAAGTTGATGCATGCTACCACATCTCTATCTACTGTGAATCCGCAGTTAGTGCATTGTAGTATTCTCCTACCATTAGAATCTTTAAGCTTACCCCCACATTTAGGGCATTTAGATGATGTTTCCCTCGGGTTAATGTATCTAATTTTAAGTCTTCTCTCAAGAGCTTCGTAGTCTATAGTGAATTGTATCTTACTATAGAACCATAGCGATAGCTTCTTATCGAATGTTCAGCCTTTCTTCACATTATTCTTAAGTTTGCCTAGGTTTCAGAACTATGGCGGAGTTGTACTTACTAGCTACTTCTGCAATTCCATCGCTAATCTTATGAGCGTAGCTCCGTGCGATGCTCCTTATTCTCTCATCATGCCCAACGTAACTGTTTTGGGTTTCATGAAGGTTATAAGGGTTGATTGTGGTTGCTTTACTGTTTGAGCCCGCCCACGATGCAGGTGTACGGTAAAGACCCAAGTGGGTGGGGCATTCAAAGCCAGGATGTGGGGGTTTCCCCACAGCTGTGAACCAGAACTAGATGAGGGTGAGCTGTGGGTTGGGGTTATCCCGAACGGGTGGAGAA
>Ga0209394_1000112_pt1 | contig 77407 bp, 81 predicted proteins | sample JNZ201metaG_FD_184122 | JGI IMG/M metagenome (GOLD analysis project Ga0209394, IMG submission 184122) | Hot spring microbial communities from Jinze hot spring, China to study Microbial Dark Matter (Phase II) - JNZ 20120812A (SPAdes) (version 3) ...
ATGGCGGCTGCTGGAGCAGGGCTTACGGGGGGCATTTACCGCAGCTCCATACCTACGAGGTATATAACCAAGTTCTCTAGGCTTGGACCAGCACTCTACCTGCTAGAGGACTTCCTGGCAAGCCTAGCAGCGATCCTAGTCTACGTCTTGGTGATTTTCGTCTCGGTCATCGGCCTATCGTATGCGAGGTGGGGCGTAATCGCGTTACCGTACAGTCCAGTTGGGATCTTCGCTGGGCTCCTAATGGCAGCGGTGACCTTCTACTGGCTATCGTACGCGTTTGCCCTCGCAATAGTCGTGACTAGGAGGACTAGAGCTCTAACGATAGCGTCTTATGCGCCCCTAATCTTAGGCTTCACAGCTTACTCTCAGCTCTGGATAGACTTCGGCTCTGCCGTGTACTTTACCCCAGTGGTTCCGCTTATAGGCCTTCTAGCATACCATGGAACTGGAATGTATCCTCCAACAGGTGCATACCTAGGTTGGCTGTACAGCGATAAGCTATATCCAGCCTTAAACCTAAGGCTAGCTGCAGTCTCCTCCATCACTTGGATTGCAATTCTAATAGTGATTTCCATGATGCTGTTGAGGGAGAGTAGAGGCGTATCCATCGAGGAGATCAAGCTGTAATCTTGTGCTCCTCCAAGAAGAATTAAGCAAAAAGCGTGAGTAGAGCTCTAAAGCCCTCATGGCTTTAGATTGTCCTCCGGAGAGGAAGCCTACATCTATGATCTTCCTCTCGACGATCTTCCTAAACGGTATGGTCAGCTGAAGTGAAAACTGTTTAGAGGATTGAGGATGCGCTACTTTCGAAGCAAGCCGCTTTAAAAGAGTTATCGAAGTCGCCTTCGTGAATTGAAGGGTTATCGATAACCCTTCAATTAGCTGGAGATTGGGGCTTAAAGGTGGTCATCACTTCTACCCAATACTTCGAGGCATCTCTTAGCACGACGCTTTGCTGAATCCTCTCTTCGAGCTCTCTAGGGGTTAGTGGTATTGCCTCTATGAATGGGGTTATGCCGGCCTTCCACTGCAACCTGTTTATCAAGTCCAGTCTCTCGGTGAACGACATTCCTTCGAAGTTCCTTGACACGACTACTAGATCTATGTCGCTCGTCTTAATCCAAGAACCCTTAACGTAGCTCCCAAACAAGTACGCTCTCTCAACAGCCACCCCCTCTTTCGAGAGCTCTTCTAGGAGCCTCTTAACAGCTTCAACTATGTTTCCAGGCATGCTCTTCAACAGCTTTCACCACGCTACAAGCAAGGTTGTACGCCCTTTCAGCCTCCACCCTGTCAACGGCTTCGCTTGGAAGCCCATTAGCTGCATCAGGGTATCTCGTTATCGTGTAGTACTTGTTCAATATGTATAGCTGCTCCTCGAGCTCTTGTGGAAGCGTAAAGCCCACTTCCTTCAGGAGCCTGTAAAGCTCGGTCACTGTGTGTATGTGTGGTGGCTCCTCCCTACGAACTACGAAGAACATGGCCTTCAAGGCCTTCTCGACTGCTTGCTGAGAGAAGAAAGCAGCTCTAAACCACCTACCCCTCTGAATAGCGTCACCCGCATCAACAAGGTCTTCGTGAGCAGCTTCAATCCAAAGCCTAACCTCTCTTCGCATCGTCCTCCACTCTAAATGAAACCTCAACCATTATAAAGCCTACCATTATCGAGGACCTCAATAATCACCTACACCAATTCCAGGACATCTTCTCGAACCTTAATTATAGAAGAACGAGTTGGTGTAGTCAATGCTAGCAAACTTCTCCACGTCTATTATGCTTTTCAATTCTCTTATAACAAGGCTCTGAGCATTACCTTATGTTTCTCTCTATTCTTTCAGAGTTTTCTGATTACGGTGACATTACAGTTGCGTTTAATCTGCGCTCGCTCTACATGAAATTCCCGAAGCATCATTGACGTGGGGTTCTCATAAAGATTCATGCTTCACCGCATATTTTCATGAAGCCACAGTTTCTGCGCTTCTTATAATTTCCTCTTGGGAGTTTCTCTCCTTCAATTATCGACTTTATTCTCGAGATTACGTAGAGAACGTGTCTTCTTAATTCGTCTGTCAACGGTATTTCAAACGTTTTATTGCCTTTTAGATACTTTATCACCACTTTCTTCACAAGCTTGCCTATCTTCTCCTCGACTAACATGGTGTAGGCTATCGCTTGACCCTAATCAATCTCTCTACTCCCTTAAGGAATCTTCAGCAAGACGTTAAAAGGATGCATCGAGATGCTTAAGCAACCTTTCTTTCTACCCCTTAAGGGATCTTCGATATTCTTAGTGATAGTAATAGTGATGATGTCGGTAATAATCTTTCTACTCCCTTAAGAGGTAGAAAGCTGAGCTTGAAGTCGTTGCTCTCCTCTTTGCGCGCACTTAAGAGGGGCTCAATGTACCTCTAGGAATCCTTGGATTAATATTGTTTGGGTGCTTAGAGATCGGTGAGCAATAACATTTTTGAGTGCCTACGAGAAAGGGAGCAATTCTCAAAGGTCTATAAGGAGTATAGCTTGAGGGGCTCTATCTTCTTGTAGAGGGTGTACGCATCATAGAGGTATAGGCTTTGGGCCGCTGAGCTCTTCACAGGGCTTCTTAAATGAGGGGCTCGCAACAAACCAGATAAGGTCTTAGAGAGAAGGGCAAGCTCATCACACGTACGCGACGGAGCGTTCGCCAGTCACAGCAATCTTGATTAGTCATGCTCTTCTTGACAAAGGCTTTAAGAGACCAATTCAATCATCACGGATTTGGGAGGGCATATCTCCGATGAGCTCGTGACCGACTATCAGTCTAGTATCCTGGCCTCTCTTAGCTCCCTCTCTATCAAGTTCACGTACCTTCTTACAGCTGAGAGGACTTCGGTAGCGTAGTCCCTGCTAAAGGCTTTCGATGCAGGTATCCCTTCCCTCTCGTAGCCGTAGAGGGCTGGACCTCTTATCGATGCTAGCTGAGAGACAAGCTTAGCTAAGTCTTCGACTTCGCTTCTCAAGTTCTCTGGTAGTGCATCTCCATGATCTATGAGGACGTCGCTGACGTCGTGACTTCGAGGATACTCTATTCCAAGGGCCCTCAGTAGAGCCTTAACAGCCATTTCAAGCGCCTCCTGGCTCCTCCTAATGGAGGTTGCGTTGTCCCCTTCTACTAGAGCCATTTCAGCTTCCCTTAGGAAGCGCTTCGCTCTCATCATGTAGTCTCTCGCCATCTCTATGTTTATCACACTTTGATCACCTCACCCAACCTTGCTCCTGGCTTTAAGATCCAGTACCAGCCATGCTTGCTCTTCACCCTAATCGCTTTAAGTTCTCTAAGCCTCTCCTTGAGTCTCTCGAGCTCTTGAGCTAGGAAGCCGCCTTCATCGATCAACGGAACGCCATCAATCACCAGGTCTAAGAGTATTGGAGGATGCCTTTGGACCTCCTCCGGCGTTAGCAGGACGTCGGATATCGTCGTCGGAAGACCCTTCTTCCTCAACGTCCTCCTCAAGTCCCAACTCCTCTTCCTAAGAAGCTCCTTTAGGCTCGAAGAGAGCTTAAGCCTCTTGCCCACATCCTCTTCAAGCCCTTTAACGACGACCAATAAGTCCACGTCGCTCTCCTCAGAGGCTTCGCTTCGCGCTACGCTGCCAAAGACGTATACTGAGACCAAATCGTCCTTAAAGAATTCCCTAAGTATTTCGAGGTAGAGATCTAGATACCTTTTAAGGTCTTCATTGAGTATCGAGGTCATTAAGCCCTTCCAATAAATGGAGGCATAGAGTTGAAATAAGTATTACTCCTCGAACTTTTCGTGATATAGTGGTTAAAGGCATGGGTCATTAAGGACGTGCACAATGGAATAGTACGACGCCACCTCTACCCCACTTCTACCAAATACTTCGAGACGTCTCTTAGCACGACCTTCGTTGAACCATCTCTTCGATCTCTTTAGGGGTCAGCGGGATTGCCTCTATGAATGGGGTTATGCCGGCTCTCACTGCAATCTATTTATCAAGTCCAGCCTCTCGGTGAACGACATTCCCTCAAAGTCTCTCGACACGACTACTAGATCTATGTCGCTCGTCTTAATCCAAGAACCCTTAACGTAGCTCCCAAACAAGTACGCTCTCTCAACAACTATCCCATATTTCGAGAACGGAGTTCTATGCACTTGACGAACTCTACGAGAAGCTACGTGGGGAGCTCGGAAGTCGAAATGGTGCTTACGTGTTTCCTAGCTATATCGATTAGCTTGCTGTCATCGGTTACGAGCGTCAGCTTATCAGTCATCGCGATGTACAAGTAAGATGCATCGTAGACGGTTACGCCCTCCCTCACCGCCAAGTTGAAGACCTCCTCCTCAAGACCCCTTATGTTCTTCAACTCTAGAACGCTAAAAACCTTGGATAGGAGCTTTACCCACTTGTAGGCCGTTTCTACACGTACCCTCTTAAGTAGGAGACACTCCTTCCAGACAGCGTTAATGGTCTCGTAGGCAGCTAGGTCTAGCGTAGCCCCCTTTGCAAAGGCTTTAAACCTCCCTCTCTTCACGAGGTTCATGATTGCACTCGCATCGAAGAGATACATGGCTACCTGCCCTCCCTGTCCTCCCGTATCAACTTGACGACCTCCTCGTCGCTCACCTTGGATATTTCCTCACCCATCTCCTTGTATAGGTCCTCAAGCTCCTCGATCATCTTCTTCTTGACCTCCTCTTCAAGATATCTCCTAATGATCGGTCCAACTTCCAGCTTGTACTTATCTAAAAGCTCCTTCAACCTCCTTGGAATCTTCGCAGATACGGTGACGTAGCCCACTTAGAGCCACCGAGTTTTTAAGTCAAGTAGACTCATATAAGGTTTACCTAAAATTGGTCTACCACATCTTGGACATGAGGGATCTCACAGAGGGATTGAGAATAAGGCTTTTGCACTGCTTTCTTCAACGATGATCGCTAAGTGGTTACCATGTTAGCTTGAGGGTTAACTTAAAACCATGTCTTCGTGAGGTCCTAGTTAAGCTCTCTTACCTAAACTCTCTTTAGAGCGCCGTTTAGACCGATGGTTGAGGTGGAGGTTACTTGGGCTGAAGTTAATTGTAGAGACCTAGCAAGAGAGTCTTTGTAGCAGTAGATGGCCTTAGGGCTCGCTGTTCGAGAGGCTCAAGGGATAAGGGGATGATCGAGAAGATTGGTGAGAGAGCAATTAGAGTCGTAAAGGGATGAGGGATGAAGAGAAGGAAGGGAGGCGATCTTAAGGATATGCTTGAAGCTGTTGGAGAATTAAAGATTGTTCCTGACTTCCCACACTTTGTGATGCTCTTTCTAAATAAGGGGTTGCTGGTCATAATGGATGAGAGGCTCTCCACGTAAGCTGGAGGATGAGTATCTAGCTTCAAGGAGCTTGTAAATGGCTGAATTCTACGAAGCGTAGTTAAGAGAGCTGAGGTTTGTATAGGGAGTTACTTTAGATTCTCTAGGATTATCTTGGCAGCTAGCATTGCCCCCTTCCTTACTACCTGTGCGCATCCTAATGGTCCATAAGCTCCTGCTTCTACAAACCTCTTTCTATCCTCTTCACTTCTAAGGTTGAAGCTTCTTCCAAACAGTTTTTCTTGGATGTCTCGGCACTTCACGCTTCCAAGTTCCTTCTTGAATTCCTCGTATAGCCTTATTGAGAGCTCCATGGCCTTGATGTACCCCTTAGATGTTATCGTCTCTTCTAGTCTATCTCTTCCATAGACTAGGCTAATGGCCATAATTCCTCCAATTAACGCTCCACACTCCTCTCCAGCTCTTGCAATTCCACCGGCGAATGCTGTTGCAGCCTTGAATGTTAAGTTATCCCCAACATTCAAACTATCCTGTATAGCCTTTAATACGCACTGTGAACATCCATGGTATGTAAGCTCGTAGTAATAGGCTAGATCGCCTATTTTCTTAATAACATCATCAATGCTCATAAGCATTCTCCCTAGAATTGATGTCAACTAGATATGTTAATGAATCTTTTCCTTCGGTTCATTATTTTAAGTACACTAGGAGGCTCTAGGATTTTTATCAGTATAGCAATTCAACTCAACCCATGGATTTATGAGTAGGTTCAAGAAGTTCTCGATACTTTAGCTAATGTATGATGCTTCTCCTCGCATCTCTTCTTACTTCTCTCTAAAATCTCCTTTGTTGTGGTAGGTTTCTTCCTAGAGTTGCGCATCGTATCCATATGTAAATACGTGATCGATGGGAGGGAGGCTGAGTTTTGATTGTGAAGGAAGCATCTGGAGAAGGTGCATGAGGTCATCTGTGCTTATGAGGTTTCAACTTCAATTTCTTCGTACTATTTATAATGCTGAGGTTGTAGTAGTGTTGCTTGGTGGATGTAGTGTGGAGGCGGTAATGTCGGATGATTTGATTTTGGTGAGGATGGATGATGGTGAGGAGCTTTTTGAAAATTTGGAGAAAGTATCTGAGGAGTATGGCTTAAGCTCTGGGATAATAGTTTGTGCGCTTGGAATGTTGAGGAATGTTGAATTAGGGTACTTTACGTACCCAAGGGAGGTTGGCAGGTATCTACTTAAACAGTTCAGCGGTCCGTTTGAGGTTGTAAGCTTCAAGGGGAGTCTAGCGCTCCGCGAAAACAAGCTGGTACCACACATACACGTTGTGTTGGCGAATGAGGAGTTTAAATGCCTTGGAGGTCATTTGAACAAGGCAGAGGTCAATGCCACGCTCGAGCTCTTCATCCACGTTCCAAAGAAGAGGTTCGTGAGGAAGCTCGACCAAAAAACCATGCTGAGCATCTTACACTTTGAGTAATGAATAGTAGGTTCACTACTGAAACTAAACAAAATTGAACATCTCCTTTGCTATATCCTTTTACTTATAGTGGAGACATTCTTATAAATTCGATAAAATTAGTTGCTTCGCATTAATTTGCCGTCATGCTGGGCCAAGTTCTTAGGCATGGCCTTATTCAGCTCCTCTAACAGTACTACGTTTAAGTGATGGCTATGTTTCATATGGTTACCATAAACTTGTGGATTGGAGTTGGCGGGTATATTGGTTTAATGGGTGTTTCCGGTGGTTGGTCATGAAGGTTTCCTATAGCTTTCCTCGTGAAGGTAGGCTTAAAGTGAGGTACCAGATTATAGGCGTAGTGATGCTTCTCTGTAGAGTGGGTCTATGAAGCTGTACTCCATATCGCGCTTTTCTAAGATACTTAGTGCAAGCAGGTTTTGAAGGGCTTGGTACAGCGATTTATCGTACATGGGTCTGCCTATGCGTGATTCAACGAAGTACTTTATGTTTTTCCAATTCCTGTAACCCATAGCCACTGCCTTAAGCACGTGCTTGTATAGTTGAGAATACCTTGTTAAGTTGGAGATCTCGCTTGCAGCTACCTTCACGGCTTCATCCAATACCTGATCTATTACATTCAGGTTCCTCCTCCTAATGGACATGTACCCGTATAGAGTCAACCATCCAGGGATTCCGTCGAAGACTTCTACGGCTCTTTCAATGACTTCTCTTGGAGGGCTCACTCCCTCCTCTTTGAAGCCAGCTTCGAGGAACTCTATGGACTTATCCTTTGAGAAGCGCTCTACATTGATTACTTCTCGAGCTCTACCGTATAGAGGGCTTTTGTGATCGCTGAAACCGAGGAATTCATGTAAAACACCCATCTCGGAGCCGCTTAAGAGGAATTTTACTCTACGTAAGTTATCATAGCTATACGCAATGATGTTCCTAAAATCAAGCTTTCCGTAGCCTCTTAGGAACCTCAACTCCTGTGCTTCATCTATGATAACAAAAAATGAGGAGCCATTGTCTTCAGCATACTCATTTAACTTCTCAAGAATTGAGCTAATGGACAGCTCCTTCTCTCTCCAATTAAACTCCACATGAGCTTCAAAGACTCTAACACCTTTAATCCTCCTCAAGTAATCCACGATCTTTCCGAGAAGCTTCCTCCGCTTATTAAACTCCTCCGACAATACTCTGTACAACCCTATTTTCGAGTAACCGTACTCAGACAACCTCCTAGCATCAATGAATATCCAAGGATGAACGATCTCGTTAGCGAAGACTCTGAGTAGAGATGTCTTACCAATCCTCCTAATACCGAGGACTAGCGCTATCCTCGGTCCAGCTTTCGTATAGGATTCAAGCTCAGCTAACTCTTTCTCTCTATTGAAAAGCTCCTTCCTATTCTCCTTGGGCGCAGGATCAAATAGCATGACTTACACCCCTGTTATAAGCTTACACCCCTGTAAGCTTATAAACTCACCATTTGAGAAAACTGCGTGGCGGAATGAAGAAGATGAAGCTACATAATCCCATTAACATCTAGAGTGGGATTGAGATAGCATATAGCAGCCAGGTAAGTCCACGTCTTAGAGATAGAAAAGTTATCGAGAAAGCTCAGAGCTAAATATAGCAGAATGTGACCTTTTACAAGCTCTTAAGAATAGGAGAAGAAGTTATACTATTTTTGGAGTATCTCCTTCGATCTCTCCATATAATATTCAGCTTCCTCGGGCCTTAGTAAGTGTATTTTGAACAAGTGATAGTATGGTGAGCCTAGCTTCTGTTTGCTGTTATGAAGTTGTCTAGCTCACGCGACTTGAGGATTTTATTCAGCTCAATCAGCAGCTGTCTCACGCTGTGGGTTCTAGAGGTTAAGGTTTCTGACCTCAAGGGCTTCAAGCTTGGCTTCAACTACTACTCCATGACTAGGAAGTGCGGTGTGGCTAACGTGGTTCCTCAGAGGGGGACGAGGTTTGAGGCTTGCTATTGAAGATCTCGAGCGAGAGCTATCAAAAGATAAAGGAGAAGGAGGGTTGTTGCGTGGGATTCGAATGAGTTATCCCTCGATGGTTACTCTCCTGGTATAGGATTCATCAAGGTTGACCTGAGGTGTCTTCAGAGCTTGAAGATCGTCTACAAGAGGAAGAAAGCTATTGCTCAATCGATCGGCAAGAGGAAGCTATTCGAGAAGTACGCTAGAAGAGAGAAGAACAGGGAGAAGGACTTCATAAACAAGCTCGTTAAGCAGTTAACCACCATGTTCCCCAACGCTGTTCACGTTGTCGAGAACCTCAAGAAGGAGGACTTGGTTGCTAGAGGAAGAACTAATAAAGAGAGGAGGAAGAGGAACGCTAGAAAGCCCTGGGAAACGATACATAGGAAGCTCTCAGAGAAAGCACTAGTCGTCAAGGTTTCCCCGCGTAACACTTCCCGTACCTGCCCACAATGCGGGTACGTGGCGAAGACCCGAGTGGGCAGGGTATTCGAATGCTCAAGATGTGGGTTCAAGCTGGATAGGCAGAAGCTGGCATCTCTCAACATCTACCTCAAGTACTCCAGGATGTGGGGTTTCCCCACGGCTGTGAACCCGAACAAGATGGAGGGTAGCTGTGGGTCGGGGTTACCCTGAACGGGTGGAGATCGATGACGTGGGCACCGATGAAAGGCGCCCCGAGGTCCGTGAAGCCAAGGGTCGATATCAAACAACATCAACCAACATGAAACCCAAACCCCTAGAGAACCTAGTCTCTAGGTGAGTTATACTTAATTGTATGTTTAACTTTTAAGTTAGTTAAACCTTATTAAATAGTTTGGGGAGTTATTGTGGGTGAGAGTGTGGAGCAAAGAGTGTTTGTGGCTAAGGTGAGTAGGAAGAACTTGGTTGCCATACCGAAGCCTGTAACTGATAAATTGAATATTTGTGAGGGTATGAGGGTTAGATTCGTGATTAGAGGGGATGAGGTTATCTTAGAGCCTGAGAAGGATGCTTTTTGGTATGCGCTTCATGGACCTAAGATAGGACGTATAAGCTTTAATGAGCTTGAAGAGGAGAGTGAGCGTGAGCAAGAGGCGCTTCAGGGTTCTCCTTGACACTTCATTTATTCTACCAATGCTTGGATTTGAGACTGACATGGAGGTAAGAGAGGTAATATCTAAGCTACGTCATTACGAAGTGCATTACAGCGATGTAAGTATAATCGAAGCTTTATGGAAGATATCTAAGATCATCAAGACCGAGGAGGAGATGAGCGTAGTTGCCTATGGAATCGACTTGATCAAAGGGACCTTTAGTAAAGTGGACTTGAATGGCGAGGCTGTTAAAGTAGCGTTAAAGCTGTATCGAATGGGACATAAAGACTTGGTCGACAACCTCCTATATGGATTGTCCGCTGCAAACGACATGCATTTCCTAACCCTAGATGCTAAACTAAGAGAGTATGTGGAGAAGAACAATCTTAAGAACACGATCGTGCACCCACCTCAGCTATAACTTATGTGGTCTCGCCAAAGTCTGCTCTCTAGTTAACCTCCATATTCCTCGACGTAAGTAGTTTGGAATTGAAGAAACTCTTTGCCTACGGCGTTATTATCGATCCCATCTCACGATTCAGCCCTTCAACTACAAGCCTTTGATCTAGTTCTCTTGCGGCTCTTCTTCATGCTATTTTGTTTGATTGTTTAAAGCAACACTAGATCTCTACGAATACTTCGTTGTTGAATATCGTGACCTTATAGGTCCTCAAAGGGCTTTGAGCTGGCCCCTCAATAACCCTCCCATCCCTTAAATCGAATACTGCTCCATGACAATTGCACTGCAACTTGTTCCCCTCCCTTACCTCTCCGTAGAACGAGAGGGGGCAGCCAGCGTGAGGGCACCTATTCTCCATAGCGTAAAAGCCGTCTTCAAGCCTTACTAGAAGCACTTCTACACCTAAATCCTTGAGCTTAAACCTCCTCTTCTCCCCAACCTTAACCTCATCAATGCTGCATAACCTAATCATGTCCCCCAATCACTCAGCCCCTCCTAGAGATATAGGTAGGTTAGACGACCATGCTGACGATACTCAGTCTCTTCGAACAAGTTGAATCATGGTGTAAGTCAGATATATAGCTGCCCCCGATGCCTTGAAGGAGCATTATTCCAAGCCTTAGAAGAGTGAGATATTCGATCAAACGCTCAATAAATGAACTCAGAGGACATAGACGTGAAGGAATGACAAACGAGTGGTGAATATCTAAAAACAAAACAGTGCGTTGTGATTAAGCTATTCTAAGGATGGAGCTTCTCGATCTTTCTATGTAGTATCCAGCTTCTTCGGGCTTTAGCATGTGTATTTCGAATGGGTGGTAGAATGGTAGGTTTAGCTCCTCCTCGATGATTGCCTTAAGCTTTGCTCTATCAACAAGCTTCTCTGGTACGTGTTTAGAAACTAATAATACATCCACGTCGCTTCCACTGACGCTATCTCCTCTAATTACACTACCAATGACATAGGTCTCTACATCTGGGATAATCTTCTTTGCTACATAAGCTATTCTACGAGTCCACTCTCTCCATTCTTTAAGCATCTGGCTGCGCTTAATTGCTGAATCCATGAGTGAGCTCATTAGTCAGCACCCAGGATCTTCTTGATCTTGGATAGCAGCTCCTCTACGAGCTTAATCATGTCCTCAGCATCCTCCTTCTCGTATTCTCTCACGTAGTACCTTGACATCAAGTAAGCATCTTCGAGAGCTAGTAGCCTGACTCTGCTCGCAGCCACAAGCTCATCTAGCTCACACGACTTAAGGACTCTGCTTAGCTCACTCATTAATTGCCTTACGCTATGGGTTCTAGGGTAATCGCCAATCAGCTCCAGTAATAGCGACTTTAAGAAGAGTTGTAAAGATTGTTCGGCAAGGAAGCATGCTAGGTCGTAGAAGTCTCGACTTAGAGCATGCTTTGACAGCTCCAGAAACATCGAAGATCTCTTCTTTAAAACCTCTACCTCTAGCTTATGCATCGACATGGTTGAGCACCTACTTGCTATAAGCTAAGACCATTAGCTATGTGTATACCGCTTCTCGTAATATCTCTAGCGCTACACTAAGCCCTTTACAAGGTCGTCTACACCTGCAAGTGTTTGAGGGTAGTGGATATGATTAGATGTTGTCTCAACTCATGCATTGTTACGAGGGGTTTAGGGGTGCTATAGTATTCTCTTCTTGGTTGGAGGCTCTGGATACGCTAGTTTGCTGTGAGAAAGCTTCATGTCTACTAGGCACTCAGCGAGCTTCAACGAGGCTATTGCTGGGTCTATTACTGGGACGTTTAAGGCATTTTGTATCTCAGCAGCCATCCCAACCATTCCAGTACAACCTAGTATTATGGTGTCAGCTCCATCCTCTAGGCACTTCTTCGCTTCAGCTAGCAGCTTAGCTTTAACCTCGCTTCTCCTCTCTTCAAGCTCTAGTACTGGAATCTCTATGGACCTTATGGATGCAACCCTAGCTTCAAAGCCGTACTCTCTCGCTTTCCTCCAAAATGCTGGAACAATGTTCTTTAATACGGCTATTACTGAGAACTTATCGCAAATCGTTGATGCTATGGCCATCGAGGCTTGACATGGTCCAATAACCGGTATCCTGACTATCTCTCTAGCAGCCTTTAAGGCTGGATCTCCCATGCAGTTGATTATGGCGGCATCGAACCCTTTTTCCTCAGCTTCTTTCACCTTCTCTAGTATCCATGGAGCTGCTACCTCTTCATCGTAAACCGATTCTATTGTTGCCGGTCCCCTCTCAAGACTTACAACGCTTATCTCCACATCTCCTCTCTTGGCTGCTTTAAACTCTCTATACGTGATCTCCTCGAAAATCTCGTTCTTTAAGACTGGTAATATTACTCGAATCTTCAAGATTAGCTCTCCCACCTTAAAATAGGTTAATTGCCTTCTTTACTTTTTCTTAGAAGGTGCTTAAGAGAGCATCTTTGCGCGTCTATTCCGCTCTTTCATGGAAAAAATATCTTCAGCGTCAGCTATGCTCTCTTAGAGTCTGAGCAAGGTCATGAGAGGTGGTACAAGAAGCTTAGACCTTAACCTTAAAGATGCATATCTCTTTCAAAGCTAAAGGAGGGAGTGAACGTAGCTTTAATGGAACTTCGCATAGCATTGTGAAGATGAGGCTGAAGTGGTGTGTAAGTTCATCGACCCTCTCTTTGCCTAATGACCACTTGTTTGCATGCTTCTTTAAGGCTTGGAGTTCCCCCTCCTTCTGAGACTACTTGTATTACCTTTTCGCTATCGATTACCCTTACTCCACCTATGATCGTCACGCCATGCTTGAAGAGGGGGTCTGGTAAGGTGCTTGCTGTAGGGCCAACGAGGACCACATCCCTTGCATTCTTAGATAGCTCTAAGAGGCGGTCTATCGTGCCATTTGCTAGGGTGGTCCCGGTTATGATTGCTATCGATGCTCTTGGTAGAAGCTCCTCAGCAGCAGTATCTGGATAGACATTTAAGCTACGCATTCTAAGATTCCTCTCAAGCACGAAGATGTTGTCAGTCCTCTCCTTAATCTTCGGAATGAATGAGCGGATGTTCCCCACGAGGACCACGACGTCCTCCTTGGTTACATTTATTTGATCGATGACGTTCCCCTCAGTAATCACGTACTTATCTAGCTCCATGTCCATAGCTAGCTGCGACAGAGCGTTTAGCGCAGCTACTCCAACAACAGCCTCACTTAAATCCCACGATAAAGATAGATCAGCTAACTTTATCGCAGAGCTTCCAGCTAAGGATCCAGCTTTCCTCCAAATTTGACAGCAATTAAGATTCACCTCATCGCTGAAGGTGTAACATAAGCCTACATGCCCACTGTCCAACTTGACGGCTGTGTAGCCAAGCCCTATAACAACCTTCTCGGCTCTTATCTTCTCAACACCATCAATTTTAGACTTAATGTAATGTAATATCTCCTTAACTATCTTCCCGGGCATGAGGATGTCAAATCGAATTTTAACTAGGAGGTAATATAAGGCTTACACGACCAGTTCTAGACAAGTCTCAATGCATTGAACACAGTATCGAATGCTCTTGAGGTACGATTAGAAAGTTTGATGATGCTAGATCAAGGATCAGTCTCTCCTACCATCTCAAGATTAGAAGGGTGCTTGTAAGCTAGGTGCATTGATGCTAGCCACTAAACTTAGTGAAGTTAGACCATCACCATCTTGACCATCTCACATTCATGCCCTCAATTATAGCCTGATGTCAATAGCCATTGTTGATCACGATGATTAAGAGGTTATCTAGAAGGTGATTAAATGACGTTCCCAGCTTCCTCACCTAAGTTTCAGCTTTAATGGCTTAAGGTTATTCGAGCTTGAACGCTTGCACTCTTGACTATGTTCAATAACCTTCATACCTAGCTAGCTTAGTTATAACGCTTGCTTCATGAAGAAAGGTTTAATATTACAAAGGTGCTTGCACATAGTATGGTCGTAGACTACTGGGAGCTTGTAAGCATATGGGGTCCTATAGGAGTATCTCTTTTCACATTCGCCATCAGCTTAGTTCCGTTCGTTTCGCCATCAAATGCTCTGATGGCAATGCTTATAGCTATGAGCTTCCCAAGCATGGACAAGCTAGCTATAGGGCTATCTGTTGCACTTGGTGCAACTTTAGCTAAGACGGTGCATTTCACAGCTTTTTATGGTCTGGGGAAGGTAGTGGATAAGAAGGCGGGTAGGAAGAGAGTAATGAGTAGGTATGGCAGGTTAATCATGTACATTATGAATATCATCGCGGCTGCAACACCTATACCAGATGAATGGATTGTCATACCCCTTGGACTGACTCAAGCGAGCTTCATATGGTTCGCCACGACGTACTTCATAGGCAAATTGGTGATAACTATACCTTCAGCGTACATAGGTCACGCTATAGCGCCGTTAGTTATGGAGGCCTTCGGGAGGGGCACGTGGATGTTTTCAGTCGTCATAGGCATTGCTATAACGGCGATCTTCATATTTGTGGATGTTGAAAAAGCATCATTGAAAGTGCTTAGAAAGCTTGGAATAATTCATGACGAGCAATTAAAGCAGAGCACGCAGTTGGAATAAGTTCATTTCTCATATTGTCACGCATTAATGTTCATAACGAAACCATGTTTGTAAGTGTATATACTTTTAAATGGGTGTAAAGACCATTACCATGTAGCTTAAGGCTTACGAGCCAATGCTTCGCGTTAAGATGTCTGGTGAGAGCCTTCATGATGTCATACTTAGGCTTGTTAGTAAGCATAGGAACTTAATGGATTTAAGCTGGTGCCTGGCAGAATGTAAGTTATGAAGAAGTCGATAGAGTTGAAAAGGAGATTAGGGCTACCTTAGCTACGACCCTATAAATGTGTTCGAGTTATCGTGAAGAGACCATAATATTAATAGATTAGAGGCTTCGATGACTTAGTTGAGGCACTACTTATCTTGGGCTTAACGAGTAGAGGAGCTTTAAAAGCTGGTGGAGAAGATGCCTACAACATCAATTGGACTGGCAGTAGACATCAAAGGACTTCTCATCTTCTCATAGGTAATAGCACGAGAAAATGAGTTTGCGGCTCTCAACGACATCGTGAAGCACTTAAGCAATAAGGCTACTAAAAGTGCTGCCACGTGATGAGAGATATCAGGGCTCTTAGCGTTCCGGTTCAATGACTACTGCTGTACCATAAGCTACTATCTCAGCAGCTCCAGCCATTACAGCTGATGTGGCAAACCTCGTTCCTACGACTGCATTGGCTCCCATGTTCTTAGCCTTCTCCACCATTCTCTTCAAAGCTTCATCTCTTGATTGAGCAAGAAGCTCTGTGTACTCCTTAATCTCTCCGCCCACTATGTTCCTCAAGCCCGCCAGTATATCGCGACCCAAGTGCCTGGCCTTCACGGTGCTCCCGCTTACTATACCTAGTACTTTCTTAATCTTGTAGCCAGGCAGGTACTCCATCGTAGTCACGATAATGTCATCAACCATCAACACCACCACGCTATAAAGCCTGAAAGCTTATCAGGCTATTGCTACTTCTCTAGGCATATAAGGCTTGCTTAAATAGCTCCTGAATTTATCCAAGAGGTTCATGAACAAGACATCTTCCAGGCCCATAGATTTAGTGGGGTTCTGAATAGATGACGAAATTTGTTTTCTGATTCCCCCCTTAGCTCTTCATTAAAATGCAAGTAAGTGAAGATTTAATGAAAACGCATTTTTAAAATCAAGTTATTCTTAAAATTCTTAAAGCCAATCTTAGCAGGAACTAAAAAATTTTCGTGAAGAAGTTATTGATTATTCTAGTATTTGTGCTCTCTTAAAGGCATACCATGAAATTGCTAGAAAAACAAGAATGTATGCTAATGCAACTAAAATCGATCTTATTAGCACTGTCAATAGGGGTTCTGTATATAGTTCAACCATTTGTATGCGTTGTCCCGTAAATATGGACTTAAAGAAAGTTACGTTTGATGAGGGGTAGAGGACGTATTTAATTAGGTTAGCGGCAATGTTGTCTGTTCCTGTTGATACGGCTATGCCGGGCGAGTAGAGTGTTTGTCCGTTTATTCCTACCATATATCCTGTGACGCCGTTTCCTGGGACGTAGTTAAGGATCCACGCTTGATCTGAAAACATGGAGATTATTGGGTTGCTTATGGTTAAGGCCATGAAGATGCCGAAGGTTCCGAGAGCAGCTATTAAGGAGCTTTTGGATAAGCTGCCTATAGCAAGCACAATAGCTATCCACAGGAAGGTACTGAGGATTGTCCCAAACAAGGAGAGAGGTAAGAGATGAAGATTGTTTTGAGGACCGTAAACGACTATTCCGCCCACAGCGATGTAAGTGATTAGGATGGCGTAAGCCGAGAACAAGGTTATGAAGGCAGCGAGAAGCTTTCCTAGGAAAACCATTGTTCGTGAGACTGGTTTAGATAGCAAAGGAACTATTGTGCCGCTTTCAAATTCTCCTGAAATACTGTTCATAGCAATTGCAACGGCGAAGAGGAACATGCCTAAACCGCCTATGCCTGCTCCTGTATTGACTACATAGTCAGGATTTCGTTGAAGCTGCTGCCCAACAATGTTGGATAGAATGACAGGTAAGACTAATGACAGAGTGGCGAGCGCAAAAGCGAGAACCATCACGCCTATGAACTTCTTCTTTCGGATATTCCAAAGCAGCTCATATTTTACAATAGCCCAAAAGCGAGTTTTCCAGTTCTTACTCGCTTTCACCTTCATTTTACTTTTCAACTCCAGATTTTGATACGAGCTGCATGAAAACTTCTTCGAGGGTTCGACTTTTTAGGTTCATGGAAACAATTACTCCTCCAGATCTTATGATTTCTTGGGAGATTTGTGGTCTAACGTCATCACGTGTTTTCAACTCGATTGTCAGCTTGTTCTCCTCCTGTTCTACGTTAGATATGAATGGGAAACGTTTCAAGGCTTCAACAACAGCATCTGAAGGCTCTGCAAGTTCCACTTGTAGTACTGCGGTTCCTGAAAACATGCTGTAAATATTTTGAAGAGTATCCGAGGCTAGAGCGACACCTTTGTGAATTACTGTAACGTGAGTGCATACCTGTTCAACCTCAAACAATAAATGTGAGGAAAGGAATATTGTTCGACCTTCCTTAGCTATATTTCTCACCAATTCTCTAACCTCAACCATGCCGACAGGGTCCAAACCAAGGCTTGGTTCATCTAGGATTACAAGTTCTGGATCGTTTAGCAAAGCTTGTGCAATGCCTAGCCTTTGCTGCATCCCCTTACTGTATTTTCCAATGAAATCTTTTTCTCTGCCTTTAAGTCCAACCATATCTAAAAGCTTTGGTATCTGTTCTCTTCGCTCTTGCTCAGTCATTCCATACATCCTTGCATAAATGTCTAGAAGCTCCCAGCCCCTCAAATGTTTTGGAAACTTTGGCAGCTCAGGCATATAACCGATTTTTAAGCGTACTTCCGGCATATCTCCACATATTTCGTGTCCAAGAACTTTGACTACGCCTTCATCAGCTCTCAGCAAGCCCACTAAAATCTTTATTGTTGTGGTCTTTCCAGCTCCATTAGGGCCTAGGAAACCGTGAATAGTATTCCTTTTAACTTTAAGGTTAAGCTTGTTCACAGCTGTTAAGGAGCCATACCTTTTCGTTAAGCCTATGGTTTCTATGGCAAACTCCACTCTAAATGCCCCTTCTGGTAATTGTCATCTTTAAGATTCTTCGGTGATATTTAAGGCTTTTTATGGGCTATGTAGGTTGTGATGGCTGCGATGGTTCTGCTTGAGCAATGCCATGTAAGGATGATAGCTGATTAAGAAGGATTGATTATAGGTATGAATGGAAAATACGCTCAATGATTTAAAGAATTAATGGACTTGGTGGGCTACTCAATAGGGTTATTTATCTCTTAGAAGAGTTTCTTATCCGAGGTTTTAAGCCTTGGTTGAAAGCAAGTATGTGTTATACAGCTTGTTAGCTGGCGTAATTGCTGGAGCTCTCTCATCAATTATGATGCTCTTCAAGCTTAATGCGATTGAAGAGTTCGTACGCGAATTCATGTATCAACAGCTGCTATTGTCTGGCTTATCTGAAGAGGGTGCTTCTGAGGTCGTAAAGATGGCTATTGATGGGGTAAGAGCTTTTCTTTGGCTTGCTCCTATAGGTCCCATCATAAACATGTTGTTCTTAGGGGCACTGCTTGGTGTGCTCCTAGACTTCTTAGTTAAAAAGCTTAGGAGACCCTACTACCCATCAATACTGACAGGTCTAGTGCTCATAGCATTGCAGGTGGTGCCGATAATGGTAATCAACTGGATGTATGGTTCATGGTTTACTGAGCTGTTAGACAGATACATTGGCCTACCATTCATTATCGCTGTGCCGATAGTTTACACTATTTTACTGACAATTTTCAGCTCGATTAAGGGTCCATGGACCAAGTGGGGTGAAGCGAAGCCGAAGATCTATTGATCAGCATCACCTGAAGTCCTCATTACACTATGCTTCAAAGTAGGAGAGAAGTTGGAGAAGTTTTGCTATGCTTGAAGGAGAGCTGGTTTCCCTCGTTTACAGCTAAGTGGCTGAGATTCGCTTTAACTTTACAGCCCTATTAGGACGAAGAGACGTAGGTGCTGAACATAGGTTGAAGCCCTAGTGCTACGAAGCTACTGCTTAAGTTGACAGGATATTGCTAAGTTGAGGTGCATCGACTCGACGATCAGCTAGCTTCTGATGAATAAGCTCCCTAATAACCTTTACCATTAACTCTATATACTCTGCTACATGTCACCATATTATAAGACTGTATTGACGTAAGCTTGCTTCGAGAGTTGGGGCTGAGAGGTCTTGACCAGCTTCTTAAGAGTACTGGTCTTAAGCGGATCATGAAGTTTGCGTGAGGAATCTAGAGCGATTGAGGTAGATGTCCATGAGCTTCATTCATGCCCTAGTTCTAGTAATGTTTTCAGTTGTTTATGTCTGGACCCTTTATCAACTACCCATCTTAGCCATTGGCGTCAGCCATTTAAGGCGTTATCGAAACGTAGAGGGGAATGTTAGAGGGTCTTTGCTCGACACTAATAAGCTGCCCACTATCTCCATTATCGTCCCAGTGAAAGATGAAGAGAAGGTTGTGGGTAGGCTTCTTGAAGCACTATTGAAGCTCGACTATCCACCTGAAAAGAGGGAGATAGTGATTGTTGAAGATGGATCTAAAGATAGGACTGTCGAAATATGTGAGGAGTATGTTAAGAAGCTTCCAGGTCAAGTTAAGCTTATTCACAAGCCCACTTCAAGTGGAAAACCTCCAGCCTTGAATTACGCACTTAAGCATGTAAGGGGAGATATCGTAGCTTTCTTCGATGCAGATAGTGTCCCCAAGCCTGATGCATTGAAGAGGGCCATTGCGTACTTTAGCGATTCTTCGGTAGCTGCTGTGCAAGGTAGGCTCTTCAGCATAAACGCTGATGAGAACATGCTGACTAAGCTAGCCTCGTATGGAGAGATCATTTGGTGCGAAGCTTACTTGAGGGGAAGGGACAGCTTAGGCTTGTTCGTCTATTTAAGGGGGAGCTGTCAGTTCATAAGGCGGGACGTCTTAATGAAGTTGAATGGCTTTGATGAGAATTGCTTGTCGGAGGACATGGAGCTATCCGTAAGGCTCATCAGAAATGGTTACAAGATAAGGTATGCCACTGATGTATGCTCTTGGCAGGAGACTCCATCAAATGTGAGGGTGCTCTTTAAGCAGAGGACGAGGTGGTATGGAGGAACTATTCAGGTGGCTCTCAAACATGGAGGGCTCATAGTCAAGTTAAATAGGAGAAGCCTTGACGCTGAACTTACCCTCATGGGGCCCTTCATGCTCATAATCTCTTTGATTAACTGCTTAATGGTACCAGCCATTTTCTTAACAGCCCTCAATTCTGAGCTTGTATTACAGCTATTGATATGGCTAATAGCCATTGGGGTAAGCATATCACTCGCTATCTTTAGCATGACCCTTGCGTGCACCACAAGGCCGAGGAGAATCGTTGACATACTTCGAGTACTATTCATGTGCTTTTACTGGTACTTTGAGGCCCTTGCAGCGTTCTACGCAATGCTGCTCGTCCTCTTTCGCAGGCCGCAAAGATGGATTAAGACCGAGAAGACGGGTTCAGTGAAAATTCAAGAATCATACCTATGAGGTTTGCTCCAAATGTCCTCTCATCCTACTTTGAGGAGTAGGCTTTCAGTTGAAAAGAGCTTTTGTGTAGCTTGACTTAATCTAGCTTCGTGAAGTTAAGGGTGCACGTGCTAGACCTTCATATGAGAGCTTAGAAAGTACTTTCATGGTAGCTTCTTTAAGATGTGCCTCGCTTTCAGAATCGACTACTCAACCATTAACCTAGACTACTTACTCTACGTATATGACCTTGACGCCACTGTTGCTTGCTGCATTTGCTTGTTTTTTATCGCTCGTTATCAGCTCCGCTTCAAGTTCCATCGCTAAAACTATGAGTAGCGCGTCGTAGATCGTTATTCCATGCTTTAAGGCGATGTCGAATGCCTTCGCTACATACCTCCCTTGCTCTTTTAGTGGAAGTGGGCTTTCCTCCACTAACTCTCTTACTATAGTTGGGACTATTTCATGACTCATCTCTCCTCTAGCAACCTTCTTTAGGAGAGAGCTTGCAACTTCCTTTAATGCTAGTTCTAGAGTTATAACTCCTTCAAGGAGAAGTTCTCTAACCTTTTCCCATCCTTTTTCACGTGAAAAGTACTTGGCTAAAGCTGATGAGTCAATGACTCTCACGATCTTCCCTTACCGATATCATCGAGAAGCCTTTCTCACTAGGCCTTACGTTCTTTAATAAATCGTCCCATCTAGAGACGTAGTCTCTTATCTTAACCTTCCAGGCAAGCTCTTCAAGGAACCTTCTGACCACTTCGCCTACATCTATACCGCTCTTCTCAAGAATTCTCTTAACTTCTTCCCTAACCCTTACACTAATGACGGCTGACGGCTTCCCCACTTTGTTACAATAGAATAAACACTTTTTATAAACATTATTGTCTACTATTCAATCATGAATATCAGCCCTTAGCTACTTAATCTAAGCCTTAAATGTTATTGAAGGAGCAGTGGACGAGGAGCTGGCATCATCATGCAATGTTGATTGCTAGAGCTATGATCGTGCTAGGCTCTAGTTTTTCAGTGCGAGTACTACTTCATCTCTTCTAAGGATTCTTGCAGTAAAGCCAACTTCTTCAAGTCTCTTCGCTACGCTCCTTATCAAGTCAAGTCCTCGCATTCTTCCTGGAGAGCCAACGTAGTGGAATAGAAGACCATTCTCCTTTAATACTCTGTGAAACTCTGAGTAAAGCTCTCTCCCATAGAGACGTCCTGTTCTAGCTGAGAAGCGTGGTGGATCGTGTACTATCCTATCAAAGCACTCGTCCCCTAGTTTCTTTATGGCTTCACATACATCCCCCATGACTACTTGGATTTGAAGTTCTTTAATCTTCCAGCTCCAGGGATTGTAGCTCGCCAACTCGATTACGTTTGGATCTAACTCTACGGTCAGAACCTTCGCACCCAGTAGAGCTGAGTGTATTGCTGTGTAACCTAGACCCATACACGAATCAAGAACTCTATGATTAGCTCTAACCTTAGCTAGCGAAACCTTCCTCCTAGCATCCTCCCAAGGAGTGGTCCCCTCGATCTTGTGCATGTGGATACCGTCGATTTCAAGTGTTGGAGCTGTGTTGTCAGCTACCCTCCTAAGCTTGTAGAAGTGCTCTCTCGCTATGACAAGCTTAGATAGCCCCTCACTACTTAAAGAGTATACTCCCTCCTCATCATCAGCTACTTCTTCGAGCTCCCTTAAATTCACGCTAAAGTCTCCAATTATCGCCTCATCATCGATGATCTTGACGTCTACCATCCTGAGTCCAAGGTTGGCTAATACAGCAAAGGAGCTGGATTCCATTCTTCTATTCAATACTTCACGAGCAGAGCAGCAGTCTATCACTATCACAGGCTTAGGCTTAAAGTCTATGAAGGACAGGTCCTTAATGCAAATTGCGTTCAATCCCCCGTTTACCAGAACATTAAAGCTTTTTCTCTCGCTACTCTTAAAGCTTCAAGCCTTGATCATCTCAAGGCTCTAAACGAAGAAGTGCTAAAGAAGAATTTTGTGAGGAGTAGAGGACTTATGATGAAAAAGCTTACAGTAAGACTCCTATATATGTTGTACTGGATTCGTACATAGTTAATTGAGCTTGGCGTAATCCATGAAGGCTTATCCAAGGATGATAAGGAGGGGAGATAGTTTTAATCCTTTAGAGGTAGCTAAGTGGACTGAGGAGATCGTCTGTAGAGATGGCTCTAGGAAGTATACAGCATTCTATGCTACTGGCGTTTATGGTGGGATAGCAACTGGTTACGTGGTTGGATGCTGCTTTAGGTGCTTCTTCTGTTGGACCGATTTCAGCAGAGATTTCCCTGAGTTCTATGGGAGGTACTATACAGCTGAAGAAGCTTGCAAGAACATAGTTGATGTGGCGAAGAAGTGGAAGGTTAATAAAGCGAGGATAAGTGGTGGTGAGCCAACTCTCTGCAAAAAACACCTTATTGATCTGCTGAGGTTAATTGAAGAGAGGGATGAGATCAAGCTATTCATACTTGAAACTAATGGTTTACTCTTTGGTGTCGATGAGGGTTATGTTAAGGATGTCGTTAAGTTCGAGAAGGTCTACGTGAGGGTCTCACTTAAAGCTGGAGAGCCTGAAGCTTTTGAAGCTAGAACAGGAGCCTCAAAAGAATTCTTTGAGTTGCCGTTCAAGGCCATTAAGAGCTTGCTGGATTTAAATGCAAGGTTTCACGTAGCCGCTATGACCGATCCGAGGATAATGCCATCAGAAGAGAGGAGGAAGCTTATTGAGAGACTTAGAGAGATAGACGACTTCTTAGCCGTTAACTTGGAAGAAGAGGTTTGTGATCCCTATGAAGGAACACTTGTAAGGATGCAGTTCTATGGTCTAGATCCCTTAAAATTCTTTGAAAGGAGGAGGGGGTATTGGAGCTAAAGAATATTGTGAAGCTAATATTCAAGTTGTCCGAAGTTGAGGGCGAGGACCTCCCTCTCAAACATCTCCTCTCAGCATTCAATATCGAGGTTCCGAGAGAGCTGAAGCCTTATGAGGATCTACCTCCAAGGATAGCATTATCCTTAATTTATAAGATTGAGGGGATGAGAAATTTATTGAGAGAAGTTTCTTCGGAGCTAATTAAGGAGAAGTGCACGATTAAGCATTGCCATTAAAGGACTTTGAGCTTATGATGTTGTTAAAGTTTTACGAAGTGATTAGCGAGAGATCACTCATCCACGTCGATTGCATGACGTTACGTGACTAAATTTATCGTATAGGAACATAGTGATCGAGCTGTTGAAGAGGGGTAAAATTTTTGAAAAATCCGCTCAAAACTACTGTAGTATGGACACAGTTGGATATCACTATGTTGTTGAAGCGTCTGGTTGTGATCCTGAGGTACTTGGTAACGTCGACAAACTTAGAGAGATATTATTGAGGGCAGCCAAGAATGCGAAGATGGATGTTAAAGGCAGCTACTTCTTCAAATTCACTCCAACAGGAGTTAGCGGGACTCTTATAGTTGCGATGTCTCATGTATCTATTCACACGTGGCCTGAGCATCAATATGCCGCTCTCGATGTTTATGTTTGTGGAGAAGGCCATGATTCTGAAAAAGCTGTATCTGAAATACTAGCTGGGCTGAAAGCTAAACATGCTCACATAACTGAGATTCGGAGGGGAGTAAAGGATAACGATGAGTTTACCCATATAATTGTGACGTGGGAGGAGTAGCTTCTCCAGCGCTCAGCAACTTGAACTCCTTATCGTCTAGTTCTTACATGTTCGATTTCGAGCACGTAGTAATGTAGTTTTAAAGCCCTATTACTGCGAATTAATGTTTGGCTAGTGATCAGTGAATCCTTCCTGCCCTCAAAAGCATGGTACGTCAGAGAGTAGGTTAAGTAGAAGAAATTGCAATATTATTTGAGAATTAGTGATAGAGTCATTACTCAGTAACTACGTACATCAAGAAGCCACTTAGTTAAGGTGTAAGAGCTGGTTTTGTAGCTTCTCCTTTAAGTTCTTTAAAGTTTTTAGGTGGGCACCGATAAGCTAGGCTATTAGTACGTAAGGATGTTTTCTAAGAGTGGGGAGAGCTAGCCATGAGTCGCCCGGTAATAAAGGAAGTTGAAGAGAGAGGTCCTGAGCGTAGGCTAGGTCTTCACGGTCATATAACTGGGCTTGGTCTGGACGAGAAGTTAAAGGCGATACACGTAGCTGATGGGCTTGTTGGCCAAGAAGAAGCGCGCGAGGCTGCTGGCATAATGGTTGAGCTAGTTAAGAGGGGAAAGAGGCCTGGACACGGCTTGCTTCTAGTGGGACCGCCAGGAACAGGTAAGACCGCCATAGCTGTTGGAATGGCTAGAGAGCTTGGTAGAGACGTACCTTTTGTATCGATATCTGGTAGTGAGATATATGGAAGCACGTTGAAGAAGACCGAGCTGCTAACTCAAGCGATACGTAGAGCTGTTGGTCTAAGGCTTTACGAGGAGAAGGAGGTATACGAGGGGGAGGTCGTTAACATAGAGATAGAGAAGGCATCCCACCCCTACAACCCCTACGTGCAGGTAGCTCTAGGAGCGTTCCTAACCTTGAGAACCAAGCAAGAGGAGAAGAGCTTGGAGGTAGGTGAGCGAGTTGCAAATCAGCTATTGAGACTTAACGTGAGGCCGGGCGATGTAATAGAGATAGAGGCTGAGACCGGGCACGTTAAGAAGCTTGGTAGGAGCAAGCAGGTTGAGAGCAAGTGGAAGGGCGAGTACAGGATTGGAAAGATAGTTGAGGTACCTAGCGGTCCAGTTAAGAAGGTGAAGAAGACGACTCACACGGTTACCCTCCATGACGTAGATATGGCGAACATAAGAGCTGGTAGAATTATGTTGTTTAGGGAGGAGGAGATAACTAGCGAGATTAGGGCTAAGGTCGATGAGCAAGTGGATGAAGCGGTAAAGAGCAAGAAAGCTGAGCTCGTCCCCGGAGTCCTGTTTATTGATGAGGCACACATGCTGGACATAGAGGCCTTCAGCTTCTTGAATAGAGCCTTGGAGCAAGAGTATGCACCGCTCGTGGTATTAGCGACCAATAGAGCTGTGACAAAGATTAGGGGTACAGACTTCAAGTCTCCACATGGGATACCAATTGACATGCTTGATAGGCTGCTAATAGCTAAAACTAAGATACCACCTCCGGAGGATGTGAGGAAGATCCTTGAAATAAAAGCTCTAGCTGATGGTATAGAGCTATCACCAGAGACTCTCGATATGCTTACTGATATAGGAGTTAAGAGAACCTTACGCTATGCAGCTCAATTGCTACAGCCAGCTAAGGTTGTAGCTGAGATCTCTGGAAGTAACGTAGTGAGACCAGAACACGTAGAGAGGGTGATGAGGGTGTACTTGGACTTCAGAGATTCGATAAGCTATCTTAATGAAGAGTTGAAGAAAGATCCACTACTCTCAGAGTTCCTTCAGTAACTCCTTAGCCAACCAACTCTTCCACGATGAGAGTAGATGAAGGAAAGTTTGAAATAACGTATTGCTCTGCAAAGCTTTTTTAAAAGCTTGATTTTAAGCGATGAGTTCTGTCCTCACGTTCTATTGAACTTGAAGTAAGTGAAGTAGAAGAAGCAATGAAGTGTTAAGATCTCTGAGGTTATTTGAAGTAAGAAGATAAACGAGAATAGCTTAACGATTGTCGCTAGCAGCGATTAGGTTAGGAGAGAGTAGTTGTTTAGGTTGTGAGTACATGATTAGGCAACTTCGAGAAGGCTACTATCGTGTTGTAAGCTACTTTCAAAAGATAAAGAGTTTAGTGAGGAGAGGTCGAGAGTCGAGAGGTTCACAAAAGCTGATGATGAACATCGCCAGTGATCAACAACTAGAAGGTGGAGTAATCGAAGAAAATGTCGAAGCTAAGGAGGTTAAGAGGAAGGGAGCCAAAAAGGCTAGGAAGAGCACAGTTAAGAAGGCGGTTAAGAAGCGGAGAGCTAGAAGTACTAGGAAGAGAGCTAAGAAGCGGAGGGCTAAGAAGAGCAGGCGTTAAGAAAGCTTGCTTAGCTACCTCACCTTACTCCCCTTCATTATAAGGATGGCAGCGTATTGGTCATCAGAGTCCAGGTAATTCGCTTAGCTCCTCAGCCCGGACGTAAAGCGATTCATCTATCTTTAAGCCGTTGTTTATGATCTCCAAAATCCTAGCCTTCTCCTCAGGTAGCTTATAGCCATCATAGTCTTGCTTAAATAGCCATACTATCCCCACGACGGTCTTATATGCTGGGTTAATGAAGTGGTCGAAGCAGAGTCTTCCAGTAATCTTTAAGCCCTCAACCATTGTTCCAATCTCTCTCAGCTCCTCATGGGGTGAAAGTAGCTGGAAATTCCCGCTCTTCCATTCTTCATATAATGGCGTTCCCTTACGAGGAATAAACCTCCTAGTCCTCACAAAGTCTGGGTTTATTTTGCTTAAGACTTTAGCCGTGTTCAATGCATGCTGCCTTGACATGGACTTGCCGCCCAATCCAGGCATCCAATAAAGAGAGAGCTCGAAGCCTGTCTCCTTAGCCTTCTTACCAGCAGCTATGAGTTCTTGGCTCGTCACTCCCTTATTGACATACTTGAGAACCTCGTCGTCTCCAGACTCTAGACCCACGTGAAGTCTTGAGAGTCCAGCTTCACGCAACTCCTTTAGCTCCTCAACTGACTTTCTTACAAGGCTCTTTGCCCTAGCATAGCATGTAATCCTTTCTAGACTTGGAAAGGTCTGCTTGAGGTGAGATATTACCTCAACCAACTTACTTGTTGGAAGAATTAAGCTGTCAGCATCTTGAAGAAAAGCCGTTTTAGCTCCTGCACGAAGCCAGTTGTATACGTTTACCATGCACTCGAAGTTCTTAAGCTCCTCTACGTCCAGCTCAGATAAGCTCTTCCCGTATAGGAAATTGGGGTTAATGATCTTCGATACCCAGTACATTCCTCCAAGCCTTTTAGCTAGAGCCATTATGTGCTCGCTAATTTCCTTGGCTACATCTATGTCCCTCTTAACCTCTTCCACATCTCTAGGCTGAAACTTCTCCCTATTGTATGGGGTACCGTAGCAGAACTTACATAAACTCCAAGGGCAGTTGCGAGTGACTCTTATTAGGAGTGATGAGCTTCCACCTTCAGATGGAGGTCTAATAGGTCCTATTTCGAAGGATAACTCCTTTAACCTCTCCACTTCAAGCGTGACCATATTTTAACACCTTCATGCCATCAAAATCACGTTACGTGCTCTCCGGCAGAGTACCTTAACACACCACGATTTAAGTAATCACCTTCATCGCGTAACACTGGTTCCTCGATTGTTAACGTGCTATCCATTAAAGGGTTAAAGTCTCGCAGAGCTCAAGAGAAAAGCATGAAGACTTTCATTGAAGAACTTTAAGTTCCCTCATATAGTCAGGCTTAATGCATTTAAATAGCTACAGTATAGACATCAACCTCTATTTCTGCGTCTAGCATATCTTGGTATCGTAACGCTACATTATAAACCTTGAGCAATCACTCTTAACGAGCTTCCCAATAATCGCGAAGTCATGGCGTTTGGTGATGTGTGCTAAGCCTTGAAAGACCTTAAAGATGCTACTAAACAACATCATGGTTTAAGGTTTGCTGGTAGTTGAGTTAAGAAGATAAGAAGTCGTCATAATGTAATTTATATGCTCAGGTTTAAGTAGCTTTGAGGTGCTGGTGATGGTTAATGTCTTGGTGATCTACTACTCGAGGACTGGTAATACTAAGGCTATGGCTGAGGAGGTTGCTAGAGGTGCTAGAGATGCTGGAGCTAACGTGAAGTTGAGGTCGGTTGACGAGGTTAAGCTCGAGGACCTTGTATGGGCTCATGGAATAATAATTGGAAGCCCAACGTACTTTGGTCTTCCAGCTACTCCGATAAAGAAGTTAATCGATGAATCGGTAAAGATTAGGGGTAAGCTTGAGGGTAAGGTTGGAGCTGCTTTCTCATCTTCATTTCATAGAGCCGGTGGAAGAGAGACCACCATGCTAGCTATCCTCCAAGCTATGCTGATACACGGCATGATAGTATGCGGAGACCCTCTATCCACGGGTGGTCACTATGGAGCAGCAGCTAATGGTGCTCCTGATGAGCAGGCGAAAAGGGAGTGCTATGCGCTAGGTCGAAGGGTTGCAGAAATTGCTCGAAAGCTTTTTGAGTAACGTGCTAACAAATATAAAAATTGCTACATGTAGTGTAGAGCGAAGACCCGTTAATAAATGGCGTCGAGCTACTCTCCAAGCATTCTCCTCTTTGCTTTCTCAAACTCCTCTATTGTTATGATATTTTCATCCAGCATTCTCTTAAGCTTAGCAAGTTCATCAGCTATGGACGCTTTGCTTTGCGATTGCTCAACTAAGCATGCTATCTCCCTCACTTTACTCTTAGTTTCGCAATCTATCAACCTCCAGATCTTCACTATCTCCTTCATGAGCTCGATTATGCGATCCTTCTTTATCTCGTAGAGGACAGAACCCATGTACTTCGCCATATCGTACATCTCACTGATTTCTTGTGATAGCTCTACAGCTTTCCCAACAGTGTACATCCTCACTTCTATGGCTACGCGAGCTCGATTAGCTAAGAAGCCACGCTTACCTTCAAGCCTTATTGAGAGCTCCGCATCAGGGTCAACGGTAAAACTGTACTCTTCCATGCCTTCTCTTAATTCTTGAAGTCCCACGTTCACGCCAGAGCAAGATACGCATATTATGACTGGGTTCCTTGCAGCTGAGATCTTTACGACAACGTTGCCACCATACTTAGCATTGTATTTAAGTTCCTTAACTTCACCTGGAGAAACTACTAGCTTCAGTGGTCCCTCCTCATAGTAGAGGTGATCGTAATTCAGTGACATACTATCTCCTTAAACACCTCTCGCATTAGTGAAAAGAGAAATCTAAAGGAACTTAATATAGTTTCTAATGTGAGGGGTTCAGAGATATAAAATCGAAAGTTGAGGGCGTCCTGATAGTTATTGATTTCTCTGATTGTGGCTGATTGTTAAGAGGGATTTTAATGCCATCAACAACTTTTAGTGCTCCGTCATGGTCTGAGGCTACGTATTATGTGACGTCTTAAGCTTCCACAATTCTCTAGCTAGACTTCTAATGTAATTGGCTTTCTCAAGCTTTTCAACCCACTCCTCTGGCAATCCCTCCTCGCCGTGAAAAGCTCCAGCTATAGCTCCAGTCATAGAAGCTATGGTGTCTGCGTCTCCTCCAAGACTTACTGCATATAAAATGGACTTCAAGTAGCTATCGTGATTCTTAGCGAAGCAGTATATGGCTGTTGGAACAGAGTTTAGTGCTTCAACTCCATTACCAAGCTCCTTGATGATTACTCGCCCATCCTCCTCGTTAAGCAGCTCAATCGCTCTAAGAAGCTTATCCCTGAAGACCACGCTCTTAGTGAAGGACGCTACGTTCCTTAAATAGTTCTTGGGGCTGAAGACTTCATCACTTATCCTTAAGGCTAAGGCTATGGCGTACGCTTGTATAGCAGCTCCCTCCATACCTAACTCGTGAGCATGGGTTATTTCAGCGGACTTGTAGGCTACTTCTCTCAACTTCTCGATATTATCGTGGTACAGCAGCGCTATGGGCGCTACCCTCATTGCAGCACCATTGCCAAGAGATCCAGCACCACCGTAAAGTCTCTTAGCAGCTTCCCTCCACGATACGCCAGAAAGTATTAATCGAAATACTTTTGGAGGGCCAGGTCCATAGCCTCTCCAAGGCTCTCTCTGCCAATTACGTATGAAAGTCCATGCCATGTGCTCCCCATTAAAGCCTCTACATTCAATAAGAGACTCAGCTACTCCAATCATCATGTGAGTGTCGTCGGTCCACCTGCCATTGAACGTTATCTCAGATGTTCTAAAGTCGCCGAAAAAGCATCCTTCAAAGTGTGCTCCCAGAGCATCACCTATGGCACAGCCAAGCATGCATCCAGTGAACTTTAACTCCACATCCTTGCTCATGATTGTAGCTCTAATAAAGTAGATTTCCTAGCACTTAATATCGTTATCCCTCGAGGAAAGCCGTCAATGTTTAGGGTCATTAGGAGCGCAAAGTTGCCTTACCTTCTCTATTCATCATTCTTCAGGCTGTGCGTGCAAGAATATTTAAAATGCCCTTATAGCCCCCACGATTAAGTGGTGTTTAATTTGAGGAGAAGCTTAAGGACGGCTTTGATGGTTATCTTAATGATCTTGATCTCAATGTTGGTTACATCCTTGATGGCCAATAGCGTTGATTTGTGGACTGTATGGACTAGGCTTGGAGATGAAGAGTTTTACATAGCTACAGTTGTTGTGCTTTACTTTCTTCTACCTCAAGTTCAGCAAGGTCTCGTGTTGGTACTCGCCGTACTACTATCCAGCTCGCTGAACATAGTCTTAAAGTATATATTTAACATGCCGAGACCGCCGGATCCGCTCATCGAGGTATCTGGACCGAGCTTTCCTAGTGGACATGCACAAGTTTCATCATCTTTCTGGTCAGCTCTCTCGTTTATAGCAATGAACAAGCTAATTACAGCGATATCGGCAATCATGGTCGTGGGCATCTCAATAAGCAGAGTTCTTCTTCGAGCTCACTACGATATCGACGTGATAAGTGGGGCTCTAGTGGGATTGGTGATAGGCTATACATCATACTACTCCCTCACATACTACTTGAAGAGGAGAAGTCACGTACTCTACTATTTGAGTACTGGGATTGCTATAGCGATGTCTACTTGCAGCATGGTGATTTTTAATGCTGAATTGAGCTCTTCAACAGCTATTCTTGGGTTAAGCTTAGCCGTTCTCACAATTCTACTAGCTGCAAAGGATAGATTAGCAAGACCCCCCAGCTCCTCAGTGATTACAAGGATCACGACAAGCTTGGTTTCCGTAGTATTGTTATTGAGCATTCATTTAGCTACAAAAAGCTTTGATCCATTAATCAGGTTAATCTGCTTCTACATAGCTGGTCTATGCGTTTTTGCAATGCCATCAGTCATGTCATCAACTATTAGCAAGCGTTCTAAATCGATGGTGAAGAGCGAAGTACAACGTAACGTAGTGGCTTAAAGCTTCGTGACCTCTTAAGGTTGGCTGTGACTAGATGCGGTAAGGATTTGCAGCTAAAAGTGAGACCTTAAAGCGTATGATAGTGGTTCTCCGGGAAAGGTATAAATGATAAACCCAACATCTTGCTCCATTAAGATTTAAGACCACGCTTGAAGCTCTTCTCCTCTACTTCTAATTGTTCAGATACCACGTCAACTATTCGGTCAGCCATGTAGTTGAAGACTATTTCGGCCACTTCCTCAGCAAAACGCTTATCCTCCTTTAACGCTGTGAGGAGCATGCTCTTGAACTCTTCGATTGTAATCTTTGATCGTGTATTTGTCGATCCTGAACTCATACCTCCACCCCTCCTTTTCATTAGAGAGGTTTCAGAGCTTATATAAGTCCCCATTAAGTGATGGATCGCTACTAATTCTTCTTAGTTAGGGACAGAATGTCGTAAATCGTTTTGTAGGAAGAGAGTTTTTATTAATTTGTCTTTAAACAAATGTTTTGAGGAGGTATTTTTGAGAGGTAATCTTGTTCCTTCTAATGACGAAATTTTTCAATGGATTCTAGATCTTTACTCCTTAGGGCCTAGGATCCCAGGTAGTGAGGGGGATCACAAAGCTGAGGTTTACCTTCGTGATAAATTACTTGAGTTTGGGTTTAAGGATGTGCAGATGGAGCCGATAGACGTAACCCTCTGGTTGGCTAAGCGTTGGAGCCTAGAAGTCTTGTTAGAAGGAGAAGGAGCCAAGAATGTACCTTGCTTCTATGTTCCATACACTGCTCCTACAAGCGAGCTGGAAGGTGAGCTTGTTTACGTCGGTGAGGGGCTACCTGAAGACTTCGAGAAAATCGATGTGAGTGGAAAGATAGTTATGGTTAGCGTTAGGTTTCTTCCACTTCAAGTCTCTCTTCTCGCACCACTCGCGTACTTCGTATATGACCCCAGAGAGACCATCACATCCGACTGGGTACATCCAGCAACTTGGATTCGGCTTAACTGCATGGGCATGGGTCTCATAAGAGAAGGTTATGATGCATATGAAATAGCACGTGAGCACGGAGCATTAGGGTTCATTGGTGTGCTTGAGGACTATCCAAAGTTGGGAGAGGAACTTACGTACTATGCTCCGTACGACGGCATCCTTAGACCCATGCCCGGACTCTGGGTTAGCAGGGAGACAGGAGACTTATTGAAAAGCATGTTAAGCAAAGGCAAGGTTAGAGCTAAGATGACTCTTGAAGCTGAGATCAGGCCTGCGGTAACTCATAACGTCTATGGAGTACTGCCTGGAAAAACGGATGAAATCGTAATCGTCCATTCTCACCATGATGGTCCATTTCAAAGTGCTGTTGAAGATGCTTCAGGATGCTCTATTGTCTTAGCCTTAGCTAAGTATTTCGCGAAATGTAGTGAAGTTAAAAGGACACTTCTGTTCCTCTTTACTGCCGGACACTTCTATGGAGGAGCTGAGAGCATAGGGCAAAAAGCTTTCATAGAAGCTCATAAGAGCGACTTCATCACAAGAACTTTGTTAGACATAGCCATAGAGCATGTAGCTAAAGAGTGCCTAGTTAAGGATGGAGTTGCAGTAATGACGGATAATGTAGAGCCAAGAGGGCTCTTCACAACCGACAACCCTGTGTTAATAGATGTAGCTAAGAAGGCTATAATTAAGAACAATGTTGAGCGTACACTTGTACTACCTACAACAACTCCAATAAACGTTCCAACAGATGCTCATCTTTTTTGGAGAAATGGAATTCCTATATACAGCTTAATAAGTGGTCCTATATACCTCTTTGACGCCACTGACACGCCTGATAAGGTTGCTAAAGATCAGCTCGAAGTACTGACCAGAATGTTCATCGATATGATAAAAGAGCTGGAGACTATACCTCACGAAAGGATAAGAAAGGAAGGATAATGACTTGCACATAGCGCTCAAGTTTCTCTTTAAAGATACTCAACTCCACTTCATTCATTTTTATAATTTATGGCCTTTACGCAACCATCAAATTCCTCTAATACCTAAATATAATGAAGAGCCAACTATCAGCTTATGACTCCCCCTTTTTTGTTAAGCAACGTGTCTATGAGAGCTAGATGCAAGGAGAGAGAATTCTGAGAAAAGTACTCCGTTAACTTTAGGTCGATTACTTCGAAAAATTATATAACTTCATCTACATTCAAGAGTTAAGGAGCACTTCTGAGGGAGATGTGAAAGAGTGGATTCTCTTACTGATGTTAAAAGATGGTTTTCTAAGAGCAACGCTATCAACCTCGCTAAAGAGTTGCATGTGAAGGGTAAGAAGGTATTCGGCTTAGTCTCTTGGAGCATACCTGAAGAGATAGTCTATGCAGCTGATGTACTGCCGTTCAGACTTTTTGGCAATTCATACTTTATTGAGAAGGCGCACATGTACTTGCCATCCTGGTGCTGCAGCTATGCAAGAAGCTGCTTGGAAGAAGCGTTAAATGAAAGATTCAAGTGGCTTGATGGAGTAGTTGCATCAAAGCTCGAAGATACTTGCATAGCTCTATTCTACTTGCTAAGACACATCATGAAGCCCAAGTTCACGTACTTGCTACAGGTTCCAGTTATTAAAAGTGAGAAGGGTAAGGAGTACTTCATTAAGGAGATTATGAGATTCGAGAAGGTGATGGAGGATTTCATTGGGAGAACAATATTTGATGAAGACTTGAGGCGTGCTATAAGGGTTTACAACGAAAATAGGCGCTTGCTCAAGATGATTTATGAGATGAGGGGGAAGGGTCATCTCCCTTTAAGGAGTGCAGAAGTATTAGATATCGTCACCTCAAGCATGCTCATCCCCAAAGACGAGCACTCTAAATTAATCAAAGACTTACTAGACAGCGTTAATAAGATGAGGAGACGAGAGGAGAGTGGCATTGAGGAGAAAGTTAGGCTTCATATATCCGGGACTGAGGTCCTAGATCCTGAGGTCTTGCAGATAATAGAGGATTGCGGAGCGGTAATTGTCTCAGATGATCTAAACACTGGAACGATCTACTTCTGGAGTGAGGTAGATGAGAAGGAGGACCCTTACGAGGCATTAGCAGAGCAGTACTTATTGAGGGGGGCACCGAACATATTAGTAACAAGGCAGCTTTCAAGGGGGGTTGATGAGAGAATCGAGTACATGCGCTCTCTAATTGAGGAATTTAATGCTGAAGGAGTGATATTCCTCATAGATAGAGGTTGTGAGGTTCTTGGGCATGCATACCCTCATCTAAGGGACAACTTAAGGAAGTTAAATATTCCTTCTCTCAGACTAGATCTTGACTACCCCATCTCAAGGGAGCATTACGTAACTAGGGTGAGAGCATTTATAGAGATGGTGCGTGGAAAACATGTCTAAAGAGCTGAAAGTTCAAAGTTGGAGGCCCCTAGAAGAAGTACAGAAACTCTTTCGAGAAACATTTCAAAGCCACATATTTAGACTGTTACAGCTTAGAGAGAAAGGAAAACCTGTAGGATGGTTCTGGGCTGGTTCTCCTGTAGAGCTCGCATATGTCTTCGATGTCGCAAACATATTTCCAGAGCAGTATACAGCTTTTTGTGCTGCTAGGAAGAAAAGCGATAAGCTCATCGATGCTGCTATTGAATATCAATATGGAGAGTTTACCTGTGACTACTTGAAGTGCTCCGTTGGTTCAATTCTAAATAGTGAGGCTGCTCCACTCGGTGGGCACTGTGGGTTAAAGCCAGACTTCGTGTTAGATTCACGAATGTGTTGCTATGGCCACCACGCCATGTCTGAAATATTCGCAAATCTCTATACTGAGGTAAAGAGGTTCATCATAGATGCACCCTACTGGACGAAGGAGATGGTTGGAAAAGTGGATTTCTTAACCAAGATGCCCGAGAGAATTAGCGAGGAAGAGCTTGAATTTGTTATTGCTCAGCTGTGGGATCTCATGCACTTCCTTGAAGAGATTACTGGAGAGAAGCTGGATGAAGAACACATGAAGAGGGTCTTCGAAGTATCGGAGAAGACATCGAGGAATTTAATTGAAATAGCAAACCTAATGCTCTCAAAGCCAACTCCAATGAGCCAAATGGATTACAGGGACTTTCCAGCTATAGGGTTTTTCATTACAGCTGCTGACTATGCTTTACACTTTACGGAGAAGAGCTTGGAGATCATCAAAGAGAGAGTTAAGAAGAAGGAGGGAGTGGTTGAAGAGGAGAAGTTAAGGTTGATGTCTCAAGGCATCATTCCGTGGTATAGTGAATTATACAAGTACTACGAAGAGAGGGGGGTTACCTTCCCCCTAAACCTCTACGTAGAAAGTACGTTCTACTTGATAGAGGCTTCAAAACCCCTTGAAAGCCTTTTGAGGCGCAGCATGCTCCCCATTAATTGTGACATAGATGCATGGATAGAGTCCGTAGTAAGGCGGGCAAAGCTGGCTGATGTTGATGGCGCAATAATGTTTGAAAACATAGGCTGTAGACCCATATCATTCGGTTTGCGAGCACTTAAGGAGGTGCTATGGCAAGAGCTTGGGATACCAAGCATCATAGTTGAAGCTCCTCAATGCGATCCAAGAATTATGCCTCTAGAGAGAGCTATATTAAAGATGAATGCTTTTATTGAGTCGCTACTATGATGAGCTTGGGTGTTCTAAGTGTACAGCATAGGCATTGACGTTGGCTCAGCATATACGAAAGCTGTTATGTTAGCAGCAAAAGATGATAGCATCGACTTGATAGCATACGATGTAGTTCCAACGAGACATGACATGAGGAAGGGTGTTCTGGAGGTTTTTGAGAAAACGTTAAAGAAAGGTGGGATTTCGAAGGAAGAGGTAAAGGGGATAGTTGGCACAGGCTATGGTGGCAGAATAGTGCAATTAGAGCTGGGAGGCAAGTTTGTTTCAGAGATCACATGCCACGCTAGGGGGGCCAGGTACCTGTATCCAAAATGTAGAGGTGTGATCGACGTGGGAGGACAGGATTCGAAAGCCATCAAACTCGATGATGAGGGGCGCGTGATTAGCTTCGAAATGAATGATAAGTGCGCAGCAGGTACTGGAAGGTTCTTAGAGCTCATGTCGATGGTGCTGGATGTAAGCATAGATAAGCTTGGAGAGATATATCTTAAAACCGAGAAGAAGGCAAGCATAACTAATACTTGCGCTGTCTTCGCTCAAACGGAAGTAGTGTCTTTAATTTCTCAGGGAACGCCTAGAGAGGAGATAATAGCTGGCTTAATAGATGCCTTTGCATCGAGAGTAGCTGGTCTAGCGAAGATCGTGGGGTTAACGAAGGATGTTGTTATTAGTGGAGGAGTTGCGAAGAACGTAGGGTTTGTAAAAGCTCTAGAGAGCAAGTTAGGATGTGAACTCTGGGTCCCTAAAGAACCTATAATCGTTGGTGCACTAGGTGCAGCTATAATATCGTTAAAGTACTAGGCAATCGCTATCTGTATAACCTTCTCTATTTAACCCATTAAGGTCCCATCGAGAAATTGAAGTGTTGGAGATGAAGATGGAAGAAGCTCTTAGGAAGGTTAGGGAGAACGTTTCAAACGATAAGATAGTCCTTCACATGATTGCTGTCGCCACGATAATGAAGGCATTAGCGCGCCACTTGAATAGAGATGAAGAACTTTGGGAGTTGACGGGGCTACTACACGACATAGATTATGAGTTGACAAGGAAAGATCCAAAAAGGCATGGACTTGAAGCCGAGAGATTACTAAAAGGTACTGTAAGGCCCGAGGTCATCAATGCCATAAAGGCGCACAACTTCGATGACACTGGGGTGATGCCCGAGAACGATTTGGATAAAGCTCTCATCGCTGCCGACGCGGTCTCAGGTCTATTAATAGCTACAGCCTTAGTAATGCCGAACAAGAAGTTAGCGGAGGTTAGCGTTGAAACCCTTAAGAGAAAGTTTAAGCAAAAAGACTTTGCTAGAAACGTCAGTAGAGAGAGGATAATGTTTTGTGAGCAGATAGGTGTTCCTCTCGAAGAGTTTCTCAAGCTATCTCTAGAAGCTTTAAAAGAGAAAAGCTATGTTCTTGGGCTTTAGAGGGCAGCCATAAACAATGAGGAAAAGTAAACGATAACTTAGCAAAGTGGAGCGATTACTTTAAAGAGACCTCCTGCAGCAAAGATTGCTTGAAGTGAAAAGAAGTAGGAGCTTAAAGATTGAACTTTATGATCATGTGAGTGTGGCATGGTATTGAAGTATGCCTAAAAATGTTAAAAATGCGAGGAATGTGCGTAATTTGTTTTGGAGGTCTACATTATGTCGTTTATTACCTGCGTTGAACAAGAATTTGAGGCGATGGGTGCTAAGATCAAGGTAACAATTCAAGCTACGTCTAAGGATGTATGTGAGGAAGTAAGGAAGACTAAGGGTGACGTGAACGCCTTTGTAGGTCTCTTAAAGATGCACGGAGGCTATGATGTTAAGTCGGAGAAGCCTTTAGAAATACTTTCTAACGATGGCAAGATAAGGGTTGTAATGGAGCCAAGGAACATAGTTGCTCAGATGTTCTGGAAAGAAGTCGTGAAAAGAGTTCGTGAAGCAAGTAAGTAATCCTGTTGAATAAACAACTTTCTTCTTTCCCTAATTCATCCTCGCAAGCCATCATCCTCTGTGAGGAGAAAGGATTAATCTTCTTACTGTTGTAATGAGTCAACTATGTAGACGAAGTTCTTAGTAAATAGAATTGCTTTCTCTATTGACTCTGGTCTCAGATTTTCTGGGGTATCATCCATGGTATGCCAGTAGTAGGGGGCGTTATCCTTCGCTGAAAGACCGAAAATGCTCACCGCATGTAAACCCTTCCTTGAAAAGTTTGCAGCATCACTCCCAGCGAAGGGTAGAGGAGCAACCTTAACTTCAAAGTCTATTGTACTCGCCGCTCTTTTGGCGTACTGGATCGCAAGTGGAGAGTGTTTGGCGAAGAACATCTTCTCTTCAGTGCATACCAAGAAGTAGTCTGCTGAGGGACATTCAAGATTAAATATTATGGCGTTCCTCCTCTTAAGCTCATCATAGTGTCTTTGAACGAATCTCTTCGAGCCTCTCATATGCTCCTCTCCTGCAAAGATAACGATCCACACTTCGGTGTTCTCAGGTCTATCTTGATTAATGAGTCTCCCTGCCTCTATAATAGCTGCAACACCAGCTAAATCATCGTTTGCACCAAGGACACCTCTATTCGACCTCAAGGTGAAGGCTATGGTCAGAACTATTGCGAGACCTACAAGTAAAAGCGGTTTTTGGGCAAGACTTACTTCTTGAATTTTGAGAAGGCCTTCAATCAGTAAGAGAGTTATTGCTGCAAAGGATATAGCTATTGCGAGTGATACCACGTAAATGGATCTTGTCCTCAATCTTCCAAGTAGTGGAAATTCATATGCAGAGTCGTAGTGGGCTGAGATAATTACAAGTTTCTTCGCTTCTCTCTTTGGCTTGATTTTACCGATGACATGGAACTCTTTAACTCTTGGGAAAAAGATGTCTATCACTTCGTAGTGTAGACATTGTTGAAGGAAGAATATTAGGAGAGCTAATGCTATTGATATGGCAGTTATTAAAGGATAACCTAGAAAGTATAAGGCTACGCCAATAAGGTAGAAGGCAGTTGTGAACCATATGTAATCCAAGAAGGCACGTGGTCTTGATTCAAAGTACTCTTTTTCAACTTCGTCGCAGAATGACGTTAACTCCTTGTATATCATTTCTCCAGCTTTATTCTCACCTTCACTTCCAGCAAGTCTTGGACCACATTCCTCACATACTCTCTTAACAAAATCTACGGCTCTTCTCTTCTCCACGAAGATATGTAAGGAATAGCAGTATTTATAATCATTGAGTTCAAGATGTGGGGTGTGGGACTATGAAAGGTGTAATGTTCATCTTTAGCTTGCAGTCTTAATCTCAAGCAACGGGCTTTACAAGAAGTACTTCTTCATTTCAATTGCGTAGTCTTCAGGAGACTCGACTACTTCACTTTCATGGAGTAGTGTTGCTAATGCCCAGAAATCGCTTAGAAATGGCTTATTTAAGCCGAATCTAGCGCATATCCTTATTTGTGGATGGAAGGAGCAATGCGCGTCCTTAAAGGGTGGAAGGAGCAATGCGAGGTTTATGCATATGATTCCTCTGTCTTCATAAAACTCTAAGATTTTAGAAAGACCATGAGCTAATTCTCTTATATGGTCAGGCCCTATGCTTGATGGTGTAAGAGGTTCTTTGAATAGCCCCCATACTTCGAGGAACCTTAGTGGAGCGAAGGGGGCTAACCACACCCAATATTTTCCCTCAGCTATGAAACGTTCTCCAACTTTCTTCTCGTAGCTAATGAGGTCAATCCAGTAGTTCCTTGATGTCTGCACGTAGTACTCATAACTTCTTGAGAGGAGGAGACGTTGATAGTTGAAGGGGGTGTTTGAAGCTAGTGCTTGCATGTGTGGGTGAATGATGCTTGATCCTGCAGACGGTAAGTAGTTCATAATTATTGTACCATAAGATAGTTCCAGGTTGGCTTTGTAAGCTGCTCTCAATGCTTCAAACCCAGCTCGAAAGCCTTCTGCTAGTGTGTTAGCTCCTAGCTCCTTGGGGTAGGCAAGGTGCTTATAGCCTAGCACTATTACAGCGTTAAAGTCCGCGTGCGCATGAAGACTTGGAAATGCTATACAACTACCGATCTTAATTCTTCCCTCTGGAACTACGTTTTCTGGAAACTTAGAAGTTAAGGACTCTATTCTTTCAGGGCAGAAGGGACAGGTTGGTTTAGTTACTTCGGCAAGCTCTTCAAGAAGATGCTTGTCTGTTTTAAAGTATTTCTCAATGTATTGAAGTCTCCCCCTAGCTATGATGGTTGAGAGTCCAGTTAAGGGATCAAACCTTCGCTCAAGTACTTGCTCTTCCAACTCAAATTTGCGCATAGGATTAAGCAAGTAAGCTTTCCTAATCTCTCTTCGAAGCTTTAGCTCCATGAGGGGCCCAAAATAGATTCTAGAACTTTAGAGCCTTATATGCAGTATTATTACCATTAAAGAGGCTCAACCATTCTGTTAGAGAATTTGTTAACATATACGCGGACAATACCATTTGCAAGCTCAACTTCCCGACTACGTAATGAAGAGGAAGGTGGGCAAAGAAGATTGAAGTTACGTCTCTAATTCTAGCTCTCTTAGCTTTTCTTGGCTTGGAACTCCATTAGGCCATTTTCTATATTCGTAATATTCTTGAACTTGTTTCTTCACGTCGGGCACGTTCCCAGCACTTCCACCTTCTACAGGCTGTAGTATGACTTGTGGAAGTACGTCATCTGTCTCAGGTTTTAGCCCGCATTTGAGGTTATATAGTCTCTTGAGGGTAATGATCCTTTCACCAGTTTTTGCTAAAATGTCGACGTCAAACTCAAAGCCTGTTGCATATCTAAGCATGTCAGCGAGCATGGTTGGAGTTATGGGCATGAAGGCACACATTGTTATGTCATTGAATAGCTCAGTAAAGCTTTGAACTTTAGCAAATAGCACACCTTTTCCTTCACTTGAAAGTCTATCGGTTGACATTACATTGTACTCCTCAAGAACCTTGCCCATCTCGTAGAGGTACATTTGATGTGGTAGGTGGCATGCCCCCCTTGGGTGAACTGCATAGGCGCAAGCAAGCGAGGCGAAAGCTCTAGGATCATGCATTGGTATCTCGAGACCCTTAACATGTGCTCCCCAACCCTTAACGCCATACTTCTCCTCTAGGAATCGAGTACCTTCAGCTAGCTCTGCACCAATACCCCTCCTGAAAGTTATTTCTCTCAAAAGCTCTTTCACTCTCTCAGCATCCCCCCACTTGACGTTGAATTCCCCTATGCCTTTATCAGTCATCCACATAGCGAACGCTATTGTAACTCCAGCTGAAATGGTGTCCATTCCAAGATCGTTGCATAGATAGTTTATTTCTACCAGTGATTCGAGGTTATCATTCAATTGAAGCGAGCCAAATGAAGCTACGGTCTCGTATTCGGGGCCATGTATCTTTCTTCCCTTAAGTTCAACTACTCTACCGCACCTGACGATGCAGCCTAAGCAGCCATCATTGCCTCTCAATAGCGTGTTAGCCATCGCAACACCAGATATCTCAGATGCAGCTTCAAATGTTCCTTTTGAGAAGTATTTTACTGGAAGATCTCCGAAGACCTCAGCTGTCTCGACATACCCTGAGGTGCCTAACTCTCTAAACATGTTGCAAATCATGTTACTGTTTATAGTTTCTACAAAAGAAGAGACTGTTTCCTTAAACTTCTCACTATCAGCAAGTTTGATCTCGAATCTTTCAGTAGGATCAAAGCAAACAGCGATGCCCTTCAGCTTCTTAGATCCCATTACAGCACCCATTCCAGTTCTCCCGGCATGTCTCGAATTGTCTACATGGATACAAGCATACTTCACTAAGTTTTCTCCTGCTGGACCTATGACTGCGGTGGCAACCTTCTTCTCACCTAGCTCCTTGACCATAGCCTCTTGAGCTTCATAGCATCCCTTCCCCCAGATGCCGCTCGCATCCCTAATCTCTGCACCGTTCTCGTCTATCTTTAGGTAAACCGGCTTCTCGCTCTTCCCTTCAACTATGATGCCATCCCAACCACAGTACTTAAGATAGACGGGAGTATTTCCTCCAGAAGCTGATTCTCCCCACATTCCAGTTAGTGGGCTTCGGGCACAGAATATCACTTTGCTTGTTCCTGGGGCAGGGGTTGCTGTAAGAGGGCCAGTCATGATTACCATGGGGTTTTCCGCTGATAGAGGATCATTTTGGTACGTCTTTAGATTATAGTGAATCCTTACTCCTATCCCTGAACCACCGATGAATAGCTTTGCTTCCTTCTCGTCTAACGACAAAACAGAGGTGCTCTTATCGGATAGGTTAACTCTTAAGATCTTTCCACAGTATCCAAACATATCTTCTACACCGCTAGAAGTCTATTCTCCTTCCTTCAAAGGCATACTCGTAGATCCTCTTGGTTTGTTCGTAGTCTGGAATTCTCGGACTCATACCGAAACTCGCATCGTTCATCGCGTCCATAACTAATCTTTCAAGGCTCCCTTCAAAATCTTCTTTGGTAATTATTTCTGAGAGCTTCGTGGGTATATTCACGTTCTGCATTAAGCTTATGATCCTCTCTATGAGCATCTCAGAATCAGCTAAACCAACCTTCCTAGCTAAAACATCCATCCTAGCCTTCACATCACTCTTCAAGTAAAACTGCATAACGTAAGGCAAGAAGATGCCTACGCACAATCCATGATGCAGCTTAAAGACACCCCCAAGAGAATGACCCAATGAGTGGATAAGTCCAACCTGAGAATTTCCGAATCCTAAGCCTGCCATAGTTGCTGCTATGTGCATCCTCGCTCTCGCCTCCATATCGCCGTTGTAAGACTTCTCTAAGCTGTCCAGGATGATTTCAACAGCCTTCTCACAAAGTGCGTCGCTAAAATCGTTCCTCCATATTGATAGGTATCCTTCAATAGCGTGAGTTAATGCATCAAACCCTGATCCTGCTATAAGCTTCCTCGGCATGTTAGCAACAAAGCGGTAATCGAGAATAGTTACATCAGGGATTAGCTCCTTATTTGCTGGGGTTAGCTTTCTATGCTCCAATCTATCTGTAAGAACGACAGCCCATGTAGCGTCAGCACCGGTTCCACTTGTTGTAGGAATAACTATTAGCTTTGCTTTCTTCTTATAGCCGAACTCGAATAGATTGAAGAAAGGTGTTATTGCTATGGGGTCTATGTCGACCTCCATGAGAACTCTTGCAGTTTTAGCAACATCCATAACGCTTCCGCCACCCACTGCCACTATCAAATCAGGTTGAAGCTCCCTTGCAATCTTAGAACACTTAAGTGCAGTATCTATGCTCGGCTCAGGCTCTACATCACTGAAAACCTCTATAATCTCTGCCTTAATGCTACTCCTAACCATATCAACAAAACCAAGTTTCAACAGAGTTTCATCAGTGACTATCAGTACCTTACTTGCTTTTTCACCTTCGAGGAAAGTTAGTGCGTCGTCTCCAAAGACTATTGTTCGTGGAGAGACAAAGGTCCGCATACTCACTAACCTACGTCTATTGGTATTGATGCTAAAATTTGGCCGTATCTACTAATGGTAGCCATGTTCCTCATCAAGTACCCTAAATCGCCTTTGAACTTCAGTTTTCTTATAATCGTTGCATCAAATTTACCTCTTATATAGTCTTTGAAGATTGCGTAGGGGCCGCTTATGATGAATTTAGGGTTTGGAATTTCTCCAGGAGCAACCGGCTTAGCATTCCTCAACTCTCCATGCCAGAAGTCAAGCCATATGTAGATTGATGCTCCTTTGACCTCGTCAAACTTTATTTCTCCAACTTTTTTAGCAAGCTCTTCAAAGTTTAACTTCGAGAGGTCAATATCTTGATCTAAGGCTAGCCCAAGCTTTTGGACTAACTTCTCCATGGGAGTACCCGTATAAGCCAACCTTTTCTCCTTAGGAATTGCTGCTAACACCGAGATGAGGCCACGCAAAACCTTTGGTTTCTGAAGGTCCTTTAAGGCTTCTTGATCAATCTCGATTTCATATATTAAGTCTCCTTCCCACCTTGCAGCCACTCTCTTATACGTTTCGTCGCTGTTAACTCTCTTTTGAAGTTCGTCTAGCCAATCCTTAGATGGAAACACCACTGCCATGTAGTACTGTAGAAATAGAAGACTTTAAATAGTTTATTAATTCATCGTGAGAAGAAATTCAATATTTTCTTTACTGCTCTTAGCTATGAAACCTCGAAGTCACTACGTCGTTTAAGGCATTTACTTGTCGAAATAATGTGAAGTGTTTCTTAGTGAAGTGGAAATTAGGAGAATGTAACACGAAACTTTATTGTATTCTAACAATGGTACAAACATAAAAACCCCTTTTTATAAAATTAGTATTAAAAAAGTTTAACTTGCTATTTTTGCAAAGTTTAGAGGAGAACGTCCAAAGAAAATGTTAGAAAGATTTAATGAAGCTTAGAGAAAGAATTACTAGACCAGGGAAGAAAATTGTTGGATTGGAAGAGAGAGTTAATGAACTTTCTGATAGCTTAGAAACAATTATCCAGCCACATTCGCTAACTTTATGAGTACATTGCTGAAGAGAGGCTTTCATAAAGTACAAATCGCAAAAACTTAGCTTTACAAATACGCTTATATCTTCTTTAATTGTTTATCCTGTTTGTAGAGCGGAAAAAGAAGAGTAGGAGGCAAATGAAAGGATGGGAGAGAAACCAACAGCTGCTTTTGTGCTCTCTCTGGTTGGAGGAATTATAATATTGATAAATGGCATAATAGTGCTCGTGGGAGCTGGTATTGCAGCTAGCATAGCCACTATGGTGCCTGGAATGGGACCAGCTATTAGCGGGCTAGTAATAGCGTTTGCATCATTTATCTTAGTAATGGGCATACTCGTAATAGTAGGTGCGGTAATGATCAATAGTGGAGCTCCAAACAAAGTGCGGGTGGGATCGATACTCGTCATAGTATTCTCTGTCATAAGCCTTCTAGGTGGGGGAGGCTTCATAGTAGGCTTTGTCCTAGCTCTCGTTGGAGGGATTCTGGGTCTAACATGGAAGCCTGCAACACCACCGCCACCAACATAAGCAATCCTCTTTTTTTGTCCTAGGTTCTTAGTCAATAGAGAAAAAACGCCGTATAGACCTCCTTTCTATTTCACCTCTCCTCGGCTTTTAGAAGAGAAGTAAGAGGTGTTGAATGGTCACTTTGATATGTCTTGTCGCCAAAACAAATAGCTTGCATTTCCCTCATTTAATGGTGATATGGAGGTACTTTTTATCAGATAAGTTGGCCCTTAGATGCTTTCACAGTATATGAACGATTTCTCACTCGCTAGAAGTCTATTCTCCTTCCTTCAAAGGCATACTCGTAGATCCTCTTGACTTGCTCGGGATCTGGAATTCTCGGACTCATGCCGAGACTTGCATCATTCATTGTGTCCATGATCAATTTTTCAAGATTCTCTTCGAAGTCCTTCTTGGTAATTATTTCTGAGAGCTTCGTGGGTATATTCACGTTCTGCATTAAGCTTATGATCCTCTCTATGAGCATCTCAGAATCAGCTAAACCAACCTTCCTAGCTAAAACATCCATCCTAGCCTTCACATCACTCTTCAAGTAAAACTGCATAACGTAAGGCAAGAAGATGCCTACGCACAATCCATGATGCAGCTTAAAGACACCCCCAAGAGAATGACCCAATGAGTGGATAAGTCCAACCTGAGAATTTCCGAATCCTAAGCCTGCCATAGTTGCTGCTATGTGCATCCTCGCTCTCGCCTCCATATCGCCGTTGTAAGACTTCTCTAAGCTGTCCAGGATGATTTCAACAGCCTTCTCACAAAGTGCGTCGCTAAAATCGTTCCTCCATATTGATAGGTATCCTTCAATAGCGTGAGTTAATGCATCAAACCCTGATCCTGCTATAAGCTTCCTCGGCATGTTAGCAACAAAGCGGTAATCGAGAATAGTTACATCAGGGATTAGCTCCTTATTTGCTGGGGTTAGCTTTCTATGCTCCAATCTATCTGTAAGAACGACAGCCCATGTAGCGTCAGCACCGGTTCCACTTGTTGTAGGAATAACTATTAGCTTTGCTTTCTTCTTATAGCCGAACTCGAATAGATTGAAGAAAGGTGTTATTGCTATGGGGTCTATGTCGACCTCCATGAGAACTCTTGCAGTTTTAGCAACATCCATAACGCTTCCGCCACCCACTGCCACTATCAAATCAGGTTGAAGCTCCCTTGCAATCTTAGAACACTTAAGTGCAGTATCTATGCTCGGCTCAGGCTCTACATCACTGAAAACCTCTATAATCTCTGCCTTAATGCTACTCCTAACCATATCAACAAAACCAAGTTTCACCATGTTTTCATCTGCAACTATCAGTACCCTGCTTGCTTTCTCACTCTCTAAGAACGTTAAAGCATCTTCTCCAAAGACTACTGTTCGTGGAGAGACGAAGGTCCACATAGCTGTTAACCCGTATCTATTGGTATTGAAGACATGAGCTGACCATACCTAGTAACAGCAGCTACGTTCCTCATTAAGTACCCTAGATCGCCCTTCAACTTCAGTTTTCCTCTTACTATCTGAGTTGTCGTGTCAACTCTGCCCATTACGAGCTCTTTGAAAGCTGCATAGGGGCCGCTTAGAACAAATCTAGGAGTTGGAATTTCTCCAGGAGCAACCGGCTTGGCGTTCCTCAACTCTCCATGCCAGAAGTCAAGCCATATGTACGTTGAGGCTCCTTTAACTTCGTCGAGTTTTATCTCCCCGACCTTCTTAGCAAGCTCTTCAAAGTTTAACTTCGAGAGGTCAATATCTTGATCTAAGGCTAGCCCAAGCTTTTGAGCAAACCTTTCGATAGGAGTACCTTTGTAAGCAACCCTCTTTTCTGTAGGGATTGCAGCCAATAGTGATATGAGACCGCGTAGAATCTTTGGCTTTTGAAGGTCTTTCAGAGCCTCTTCATCTAGTTCAACTATGCATAAAAAGTCTCCTTCCCACCTTGCAGCCACCCTCTTATACGTCTCATCGCTATTAACTCTCTTTTGAAGCTCCTCTAACCATTCCTTAGATGGATATACTACTGCCATATAATATCATGGATAAAAGATGCTTAAATAGTTTTCAACGTGTTCATCATATTAATTGCAGATAAGGTTGTAAGCCCCATTTATGCTTTAGCACTCATGTTCTTAGATGGCCCAACAATCTTTCCAACGTTATTCCTACTGATTATGTGGAGAGTCCTATAACCTTCTCATTCCACTTCTAGCTATGTTCCTTGAAGCCGCTAACATAAGCAAGCCCTCTTTTCCCTTATTAAGTCTTAGGTTCTTAGTCAATAGAGAGATCGCTACGTATAATCTCTGCCCATTTTGTTTATTTCACTACTTCTCAGCTTTAGAGAAGGAGAAAAGTGCTAAGAAGAATATTGATAGTACTGTTAGAGACGTAAACCTGTAACGTTGAAAAAGCATGTAGTGATGCATGAAAGATCAGAACTCTAGGCTAAATACATTGAAGTTACTAAGAAAGGAGGTTTTCTTACCTTGTTATTGGAGGTCTATCGAAGTATATGTTCTTTGATGTAGCGCTCAATGGGATCGCTAACACCACGTCAGCGTCTATCAACTTTAAAGTTTGAGCCGCCAAGCCTGCAGTATACATAACTCTGTTATCTACGTTGTGGAGAGAAGCAGTCTTAACCGCTGAACCTATAGCTATGCCTAGGTTTATTAGGTTCAGTACCAAGTTTATGTCGTATTGATGGGATCGAGGGGCTTTGACACCTATATCCTTCACCTTGCAACCTATGAGGACTACAACATTCGATCTCCTTATGTTATCAGCATCTCTCCTAAAGTATTCACCTAGTTCTTCAGCCATTTTCTCCATAACTTCAGCAAGTCTCTCTATGTCGGTTCTATCCTGAATTATCCCAACAACTACGTTATCTACTCCTCTAGCCTTGGGGGCTGTTATCGCGCTTAGAGCCATGAGCCTAGCCACATTAATTAAAGACTCCTCAACTATCTTCTCTCTACTCTCCACAACCATAATCTTCGCCCCAAGAATACTTCGTGATAAAGGGTAAAAGCCTTTCGTTAAAGCATCTACGAAACATTAAGATGTAAGCCATTTCATCGATCTCTTCAATACATAGCACTTAACCATAGTTAGGAGACAACAAAATCAATGCGATCGACCTTTACCTACTCCACATGAACCGCTTTAAACTCTTTATACCAAGTAATTACTTAACGTCAAGACAGGCCTTAGAAGAAGGCTCAAAGATTATTTCTAGCTTTCTATGTAGACTAAGGGCGTCATAGCCTCGATGTTACTTTCTTTGCATGATGGCTAGTATCGCTTTGAATATGGATATCAATGCTAACACTACTATCAAACAGAAAAATGAGAGAGTCGATCATACACCATACCTCTCATCGGAAATCGCAAAGGTTACTTACATATATAAACCTTAATGGTTAAGGACTAGTCGTTATAGTAAAGACTTTTGCTGGAGTTTATGACTTAGTAAAAAGCTGTTGCTAGAGGAGTTTAAGAGGCAGTACATAGCTTGAGGATTTAGTTTCTTTCATTCCCGACCAAATGCTAGAAATTTTTAAGATAACGCTTTGGAGGTTATCTTGGTGCGACAGTTGATTTATGGCTTAAACCTATCTTCCCAAGTCGTATCTAAGTTGAGGGAGGAGGGCATTACGCTCAAATTGGAGAATCAAGGCTCCTTTGTGCTATATCAAAGAGAGGGCGGCTTTCCTGTAAGCTCTGTAAGGAAAGTAGTTACCACAACCAGGTGTAGAGAAGAGGACTTCTTAGCGTATCCAGTTCATTCAACTCAGCCAGAGATTTCAACAAACCTTTTGTTAAGGCTTTCTAGGCCCATTATCGTTGCGCCACACTCTACGATCAGTATATACGTTAAGGTACCAATTAGTGTTGGAATATACCTCTTTAATGAGGAGACTCAAATGTTGATAGACTCCTTTAGCCGCCATACGTACAAGTATGCACTTTACGGTTCTACCGCAAGTGGCATGATATGTCGTTTTCATAGAACTGACGTCTACCTTCAAGTTCCAGAGAAAGAGCTGTGGAATGCCATCACCAAGGTTATCATCGAGAACGACTCAGAAGATTACTGCGAAGTTAAGAACATAGTTTTCCCGGTCTTGAACACGATGACATACGTAGATGAGCAGGGAGCAGCTTACATTGAGACCATTCGCTTACACATCTCAAGAGGTGGTTTGGGATTTACATCTCTAGAGAATGCGCCCCCACTTGATGGATTGAAGGAGGGACCCCGACAATTCGGTAAATCACAGGAAAGGGTTGTTAAGTTCTTACTGGAGTTCGGTTTTTGAGGTGGTTTAATGGACATGCTTCAATGGCTTCAAGCTCACTGGCTTGACTTGTTATACGCTATTATAGTCATAGTAGTTGCGCTCTTCATCAGTACAATTCTTGAAAGAGCTGCGAAAAGAGCACTTCTGACTAGAGTTTCAAAGAGCACAGCAGATAACGTGGCGAAGCTTATTAGGTACAGCATCTTGGTCGTAGCCGTCCTCATAGCATTAACTTCAATAGGTGTGGACGTAACAGGAGCACTTATAGCCGGTGGATTTCTGGGTATTGTAATAGGCTTTGCTGCTCAAGCTTCAATATCCAACTTCATATCCGGGCTCTTACTATTATTGGAGAGACCATTCAAGATAGGAGACTTCATACATGTAGGGGATACCATTGGGATGGTAGTGGAGATAGGCATCTTATCAACGACGATAGTAACGTGGGATGGAGTGAAAGTACGCATACCGAGCTCTCAACTGTTTAATAGTAGCTTCAGGAACTATACGGCGTCAAGAGCCAGGCTTGTTAGTGTTGAGGTTCAGATACCGTACTCAGCCAGCATAGAGAAAGCTGTGGAAGCTATAGAATCTAAGTTGCGAGAGCAATGGTATGTCCTTGAAGAACCTAGGCCAATGGTTTTCGCGAAGTCATTTGGTGGTGATGGTGTAGTTTTGGAAGTTAGAGCCTGGACCCCTGGATCTACGTGGCTCATGCTTTATAGCAGCTTACCGAGGTTGGTGAAAAGTGCGCTCGACGAAGTAGGAATTGAGATTCCATTCCCACAAAGAGTTGTATGGTTTGCTTCTCCACTTAAAACGGAAGGAGGTGCTAAGTGAGAGCTTTACGATGATTTAGTACGCCAGTGCTTGCTAGCGCAATGATCTATGTACTCATTGTAACTATTAAATACTAGTCCACACACTTTACAGCAAGGTTTGAACCATAGCTTTGGATCCTTTTCCACTTCATCCATAGTGACTTTTCGTACTAAGAAACACCTCCAGCAACAATAGAAGATTACATTTCTCCATACCATGGATTTCATTTTAAGAGCCTAATAAGCATACCATAAGAGGGTTAATGCAGCAACTTGAACTAGGTTCTCAATCTGCTTAGTACTGGAAAACTTTTAGATCAGTTAACTATGTTCGACCATAACTTACTTATCTCGTCACGAACATATCTTGATATCTCTTCAATCTCGCCGTTAACTCTATGAAGTAGTACTCTCGGTACGCCACGATCCACGACTTCACCTATTATTGAGAAGCTTACACCGATATTCTTTAATGAGTTTAAGGCTACATCAATTAAGTCTGGCTTTATGGTTGCTATTAGAGCTCCACTACTTATTAGCTTGAGGGGATCGAGATCTAAAGATTCACATATGATCTTTGTTGAGGCTCTTATTGGTACCTTGTCTTCATAAATCGTCATTACGCAGCCAGATGCCATGGCCACTTCTAGAAGACCGTTGAGCAGCCCCCCTTCCGTCGGGTCATGCATCGACGTTGGAGTCCTAGTCTTCGCTAACGTTAATGCTTCTCTCACCACGCTTACATCGTTAAAGCATCGTACTGCTTCCTCTATTATGCTCTGTGAAACTCCCAGTTCTAGGAGCTTTACTCTAAAGTCGCTTGCTATTATCGCTGTTCCTTCTAACCCTGTAGCTTTAGTCATGAGTACTAGGTCTCCTGGTCTTGCTCCTCTCGTCAAGATCAGTTCGTCTTTCAATCCTATTCCCAAAGCAGTCATTACCACTATGGGCTTCTCGATTCCCGGAGATATTTCTGTGTGCCCACCAATTATCATGCCACCTACTTCCCTAAGTGCAGCATCCATCTGCTTTGTTATCGAGTCGAGAGCTTCGACGTCCCTTGAAGGAAGCAGTATCGTTGATAAGAACCAGCTCGGCTTAACTCCTCTAACGGCTACGTCATTACTTGCCACATGAACACTTAGCCAACCTATTCTCTCTACAGCCTCTGTTATAGGGTCTACATGTATGGCTAGGATCCTGTTGTTTCCTAAATCTATTATAGCGGCATCCTCACCTATGCTAGGACCGACAAGAACCCTATCATCGGTTACTCCAAGTCTCGAGAAGACAAGGCTCTCAAGCACGGCAGGAGGTAATTTTCCTAGGTTAGCCTTCATTCTACAAACACCCAGTTTTACAAGTTGTTAAAGAAGTTAACTGAGAAAAATTCAGCGAGATCGGTGCTCATCATCTCTATCAGATCATTAGCTCATCACGCCATTTGCTCTTCCATCCTTCCCTCCTATTTTTAAGAGACTCACTAATAAAGGCTGATAGCAGCATCTTCAATGCCATGCTTTAGGGTCAAGGCCTTAAGCTTTAAGTGACTTCACATTCCTTAGCTTGACGTTGTTGATCAAACTTCAACCTTTAACTGCTATAAGTCTGTGAGAGTTTAATTCCTAGTTGGGGATTTGTTTGCCGAGAGTTAGCAACGTCCTATACTCCCACTGTGGAATAATCTGCAGCTTCTGCAAGGCTTTTGTACAAGGTGATTGCCGTGGCTGCGATGCCCATATTGATGCTTGCGACTACATAAAGTGTTGCTTGAAGAGAAGGCTTAAGTGCTGTTTTGACTGCATAGAGTTTCCATGCAAGCTTCATGAAGAAGGTTTCACATGGGAGACCGAGGAATATGGCCCCTTGAAGTGGAAAGTCTACAGTGATGTGTTTCTGAGGATATTTCGAGCAGATAAGAAGACAACTTAATGACCTTATAGCGAGAGTCGAGGTGTCAGATAGCTGAAGGGTAGCTTAGTACAACTTAGATATGTAAAGACATTGCAAGATAGAAGCAGCTACGAAAGTCGAACATCATCGCCCCTTCTTTCATCACCTACAATTTTTATTAGCTAGCATCCCCATCATTAATCAGAGAGCTAATAGAAGGTTTTTACTTGCCCTTTTCTAGCACAACAATCTTACCGTTGCTTCCAACGTTTAGCTCAACCTCTCCTCTAAACTCCCTTGTGAAGGCATTTTCCACTCTTATCTTGGCACCTACATTAACTAAGTCGATTTGGTTTCTCCATAAGTTTAGCTTTATCTGGCCAGTACCATCGTCTATTATTGCGTATGCTAACTGTGCGGGGCCATAGCGAGTTTGAACTGTTTTAGGTTTGCTCTTTTCTACAACAACACCTTCAACTACTAGATCTCTCATTTCACCCTCTATTTCAGATATCTGAACCTTTCTCATCACAAAGCCTCCTGAGGAGAGAGGAGGAATAGAATTTATAAAAATTAACTGCTTTCATGGTTAGCCGCAACGTATTCAATAGATTGTTTAATCGAGTCTATTAGTGTTGAAGCCGAGAAATCATTGTTGGTGATTACATGGTTAGAGAATTAGTAATCGGAGTTGATATAGGAGCAACTAAGACTAGGATATGCCTTGGAGATTTCGATGGAAACATTTACGAGAAGTACGTATACTTGACATCACAGGCCTCACCGAATATCGTGAAGTTCATAATTTCAGAAGTTGAGAAGAACTTCTCACATAGTATGAAGGATGTTGTTGGTATAGGAGTTGCTTCTATAGGACCCCTAGATCTGAGAAGAGGGACTATACTATCTCCTCCAAATGCACCCTTCAGAAACGTTGAAGTAGTCACTAACTTAGAGGGGGCGTTTGGCATCAAGACCTTCTTGATCAATGACGCTGTAGCTGCTGTCTGGGCAGAGAAAGTCTATGGTTTGGGAAGGATCTATCGAAACCTAGCGTACATAACCCTAAGCACCGGCATAGGTGCGGGAGTTATAGTTGACGATAACCTGCTAATAGGTAAAGATGGAAATGCTCACGAAGTCGGCCACATAGTCATTGATAGCTCGGGAGAAATGAGGTGTAGATGTGGAGGTTATGGTCACTGGGAGGCATACTGCTCCGGTATAAACATTCCAATATTCGTTGAAAAACTATTGCGTGAGAAGTATGCAAGTGAATCTAGAGGGAGCTCACTATTCAATGAACACTGTAAAGGAGGTTTAACAACTGAAGTAATTTTCAAACATGCTAAGCTTGGCGATAAGTTAGCTCTCAAGATCATTGAGGACGAAGTAGGTAAGCTAAATGCTGCTGGTGTAGCATCTGTAGTGAACTGCTATGACCCAGAAATTGTTCTGCTAGGAGGAGCCATAACTCTGAACAATAAGGAGCTGGTGATAAATCCCATAGTGAGACACATAGATAGGTACTTGACTAACAGAAAGCCTATCATAACGTCAACGGACCTTGGAGAGGATGTAGTCCTGAAAGGAGCTATAGCCTTAGTTGCTCAACCACCACAAACGCTTATCGAATATTACAGAAGGTCATAAGCGTGACGGTATGAGGTGGCAAGGTAATGCACAAGTCCTTAGCAAGACAATTAATAAAAGCCTCGGAGTACATGTGTTCAGGGGGTTGCGAAGTACTTGAGCGAAGACTTAGTAAATGTTAAATTATCCTTACCGAGAAAAGCTTACAAGTGGTTTACGATAGTAGCTAAGAGGGATGGCACAAACGTAGAGAAAGTTCTCGAAGACGTACTTCTCGAACTTTACCTATTTAAAGATGATCTAAGAAACGTTAAGAAGTTTTACGATATAGTCGGTCCTCTTGACGGATTAACTAGCTTAGGTCACGCATTGAACTATACTTTAAACTTAGGTTCAGCACTTCACCACATAGTGGAGCACTTATTAAATGAACTTGAAGGTGGTAAAGACTTCGTTCTAAGCGATATTAAGCTGGTTCAAGACTCGCCTGGCGCGTATAAAGGCATATGCTTCGAGTTCGTGGCGAGAGATGTGCCCGGCGTTGTGATCGACTACTTTACGTTACAAATTCAGCATGACGGTCTATATCTAGATGCTACTTCAGTGCTGGGTTTTGACTCAGTGAAGATAGCCGCCGAAGCTCTTAGAAGACTGAGAAGGTCAGCGCTGAAAATCGTTGAGATGAATGATGTGAAAGAGTTGGAGGAGAAATTGAAAGAAAGAGGAGGTCTACTGAACATTGACATCAGCAAGGAGAGGAACGTCGTTTACTTAACGTTCATGGCTTATGCTCGTGAGGTACACGTTATCCCAAGGTTGCATAAAATTAGTGGTGTACTAAAGAAAATATGTGAAGATGCAGGTATTGAGAGGGAGCATAGCCACTAATTTCTTGAACTTTTTGGCTCAGAGTGAGATGGTTAGATCATCTAGTCACATGGATTGGTACTCGTCATCGCCTCAGGAAGATGATAAGTAGAGGAGGGGAATTAACCTTTTCTTAAGAGACTCCTTCAACTTGAAATGAGGAGACGTTCTGAACAATTGAAGATGCAAGGTGAGATGATGTGGAGGTTGTTGGAGATGTTGAAGATTTAAAACTAGAGTTTAGCGTTAAAGCGCTAGTTAAAGGCATGGCTAAGACGGCCTTCAATGCTAGAAGGCTTGGAGAAGCATTAAACATCTTAGAGAAGATAACGATTCAATGCAACCTGAGGGTTTTGACCCTAGCAGGAGCTGTAGTACCTGCTGGATTAAGAGGAATCTTATGTGACGTCTTAGCTAGAGATTTATTTGACGTTGTTGTGACTACGGGAGCTAACGTCACTCATGACTTGTTAATGGCTTTTGGGGGCAAGCACTATAGGCTTAAGCTAATCGATGTTAATGAAGAACGGTTAAAAATGAAGGGGTTTTGCAGGATCTACGATGTTGCGGTACGTGTTCAGGACTTCGAGGTCATGGAGAAAGGGCTACGAAGAATATTAGAGCAAATGGAGGATCGCGTCTATTCAACAAAAGAGTTTCTAAGAGAGGTGGGTCTTAGGTTGGAGGATGAAAGTAGCTTCGTACATACTGCAGCTTTAAAGAACTGTAGTATCATCGTACCCGCATTTTACGATTCAATACTTGGCGTACAAGTGTGGAGCATGACACAAACACGAAAGCTAATGGTTCTTGAGGCTCTAGACCTTAGCTACTTAGTTGATCTACAGTTTGAAGCTAAAAAGCGAGGAGGTAAAACCGGCGTACTCATTGTTGGAGGAGGAGCTCCAAAGAACTTCGCGTTGCAGTCAGCTCTAATTGCTAATAAGCCCTTCGACTATGCTGTTCAAATAACTATCGACCCGCCTTACTATGGTGGGCTATCTGGAGCTACGTTAGGAGAAGCTGTGAGCTGGGATAAGGTTTTTGAGAAGGCTGAGTATTGTACCGTGTACTGCGACTTTACGATAGCTCTCCCACTACTATTCTCCGCTTTACTATGTTAGGGGCTCCGATCTGGTGTCAGCTTTCATCAATCAACAATACCTGCCGTCGTCATTGCCCCGTTAGTACTAAAAATGAGGGTAACTTATTTGTTTACCGCAAGAGAGGTTTGAGGTGTGAGCAAGGGCTTCGTTGAAGCGATAACTCGTGCTGCAAATCAAAATCATAGTAGAGTAGTGTTGGCTCTCGACGTAAAGGGACCTAACACCATTGAGAAAGCTAAAAAGATACTTGAAGAGACTTCAGGCTACATATGTTGCGTCAAGATAAACAAGCACTTGATATTGTCAGTAGGTCTCGAAGGTTTAAGAGAGCTGGTTGAGAGAGCACATTCTCTTGGTCTTCCAGTAATAGTTGATTGTAAAATGTGCGATATCGGTCCAACCAACTTAGTGGAGACCTCGTATTACTTTGATTCTGGATTTGATGCTGTGACGGTTATGCCTCTGCCTGGTTGGATTGACGGTTTAAGCGATGTGTTTCACGTAGCTAAGGAGAGAGACAAAGGAGTTTTAGTGGTGGTTCTGATGAGCCATAAAGGAGCTTCAGAATTCTTCGAGACAATAGCCTTCGATGAGGAGTATGGAGTTTTCGATAAGCTGTATAGGATTTTTGCTAGAAGAGCTGTGAAGTGGCGTGCTGACGGGGTGATAGTTGGTGCCACTAGACCTGATGCAATAAGACAAGTTAAGAGTATAGTGGGGGAAGTACCCATATTCTCGCCGGGTATTGTGGTTCAAGGTGGGGTTGTCGAGGAGACTCTTAAAGCAGGCGCTTCCTACGTGATTGCTGGTAGAGCTATATGCGAGAGCATTAATCCTGCAGATAAAGCGAGAGAACTAAGAGATATTACTAGACGGTTCTCGTAATGAGTTAGAAGCTATCAGCTTTATTTATTACTAAGAAAACCACTGCCCTTTGATGCGGTCTTGGAGAGACCCCCTCCGATCGCTATAATTGAGCCGCTTAATACGCTTTAACTCTTCTACGATTAAGATGTTTAATCTCAAGAAGACGTAAGTCCATGATGCTTCTATGCCTGATGCTTGAGAGCTTTTCTAGCAAACGTTATGTAGCCAGTGTGACCAATCATTAATGTTTCGGGTCTTACTGCCCCCTCTTCAACCTTCATCTCTCTGAGGAGGAGCTCGTAGACCTTGATGTCGATGAAGCCGTACCTCCTTAGCTCTAAAACCGTCTTCTCTACTTGATTTACTGTTGGGCTAAAGCTTACAAAATGACCTGCTCCCTTGAGGGCTTTGTGAGCGTGAGGTACAACTAGCCATGGAGTAGCCATATCGAGAACTACTGCGTCAATATCTTCTTCGTCTATTCCTTCAGTAATGTCCTTCGTCTTCAACACTACGTAGTCGAGTAGACCTGCACGCTCCAAGTTCTTTCTTGCTACTTCTTGGAATTGTGGATCTATATCGTAACTGTAAACAACTCCAGGTCTTACGAAGAATGCTAGAGCACACGTTAAAGCACCACTTCCAGTCCCAGCTTCAACAATCCTCATTCCGGGTCTTAGTCCTAGCTTAAAGATCATTAAGGCCATGTCCTTTGGATATATTATCTGAGTTCTTCTCGCAACCTTCAAAACGTAATCCCAAGGCGTTGGTCGTAGAGCTACAAAGTCAGCTCCTATATTTGATTTCACTCGAGATCCGTATTTTAGGCCTATTAACGAGTCCATCACCACATATCCTTTATGTGTATGAAAAACACGTTCCTTCTCAACTTTAGTTAAGTACTTGCGCTTTCCATCGAGATACAACAATACGTAGGAACCTTCACTTATTACGTCTTCTTGACCACTTAAGGCCATAGAGGACCCTTATACTATACCCAGTTTTTCTTCGATTCTTCGAAGCCTTGACTTTAACTCCTCTAAGTCCTTCTTTATAGAGACCAATAGTGGTATTAAGTCGTTTATTATTATCGACTCTGGAGGTGATGGTAGGGTCCGCTCTCTTAAAGCCAGTAATTCACTCAACCTTCTATCTTCCACTAACGTCACCAATAGTTCTATTAGGAGGACCTAAACAAAAACTGTGTGGAATAACAAGAGGGTTAGAGAGCTTGTCTTTGAAGCGTGAAGTGACAAGGTACCTAGTTGCAATACTAGTAGTGGTCGCTTTCTTTGAAGTACTGAAAGTAGCTTCAGGTACTGACGTACCCCTAGCAATAGTGGAGGGGACTAGCATGGTTCCTGTACTTCATAGCGGAGATATAGTGCTACTCGTTGGTGCTAAACCGTCAGATCTCAAGGTGGGCGACATTATTGTTTACAAGTATGGAGGCAAATTCATAATTCACAAGATAATACACATAGAAGTGAAGGATGGCAAGTACTTCTTTGTAACACAAGGAGAGAACAACAAAGCACCTGACCCATACCTTGTATCTGAAGACCAGGTGGTTGGACGTGTTTTTTGCGTATTGATTCCAAGAGTTGGAATCATCCTACAAGAACCATTTAAGTACGTGGTTATTGGCCTACTTCTGCTTACCTTCATAGCGCTAATAATCAAGCCCCTTAAGAAGAGAGAAGAAGATCACGCTAAGGTGGGGAAGGGCTTTAGCGGTTAAGTTTAAAAGGAGCTTTAAATAGCTCTTAACGTGTTAAAAGAGAAAAGTTTTTAGGTGATAGTTCTTGACGAAGCCGAGGTATAAGATAGAGAACGTTGTGGCTTCTGTGACCCTCAATCAAACCATAGATCTCAATGCCATAGCAGGGGCGATATTCAAAGCTGAATACAACCCTGATCAGTTTCCCGGACTTGTTTATAGGCTTGATAGACCTAAGACTGCAACTCTAATTTTTAGCTCTGGAAAAATGGTTTGTACTGGAGGCAAATCCGAGAAGGATGTTTATAGGACTGTTAGGAAGATCATTCAGGAGCTTAAAGCTCACAAGATAGTTATAATTGGAGAACCCAAGATACAGATACAGAACATAGTTGCTTCAGCTAATCTCGGTGCCGAGATAAACTTAGAGAAAGCTGCATACTTACTTGAGAACGCCATGTATGAGCCTGAGCAGTTTCCAGGCTTGATATATCGCATGGAGGATGAGGGGGTCGTAATACTTCTCTTTAGCTCGGGCAAGATGGTTATAACTGGAGCTAAAAAGGAGGATGATGTGAAGAGGGCAGTCAATAAAATTTACGAGAAGCTTAAGGAACTAGGTGTGTTATACGTTAAAGAATAGTTTCTTTGAACCGTAGACGTCGTAGTACTCCTTTACCTTCTTGAGTATTGAAGAGTCTATTCCCAGCTCTATTCTCCTAGCCCAAATAACTTGGAAGAGCTCTACAGCATCTATCACTGAGTGGAACTTTAAGCCATGCATCTTAATGACCCCTGATGCTGGAGTATTTTCCTCTAGCTCATTCCTATCCATTAGCACGACGACGCCTACAACCCTAAAGCCCAAGTTCTCTAAGCGTTCTTTAACCTTCAACTTCGTTAAGCCAGTCGTCAGTACGTCATCGACTATTATCAATCGAGAACCTACATCTGCAGAGCCTACTATCACTTCGTCCCCCTTAGCTCCATAATCTTTGACCTCCTTTCTATCATAGAGTATCAGCTTTTCTTCTCCATAGAGCTGTCTCACCTTAAAGCTCGCTGCTACTGCGAGGGGTATGCCTTTATACGATGGACCGAAGATGCAGTTGAACTCTTTTAAGCCTATGAAATTAGCTATGATCTTAGCGTAAGCTTCGCCTATGAGTTCAAGACTACGCGGATTAAACATCTTAGCTACATTAAAGAAGTAAGGGGAAGTCCTCCCGCTTTTTAATCTAACATCATCGAATATCAACGCTCCACAGCGTATTATCTCTTCAATCACTTTGAGCTTTAGCGAATCTAGTTCTGACACCTTAGAACACCACGAAGCTTATTGAAGTGAAGCATAAACCACACATTAATGGTAGGGTTAGAAAAAGTATTTTTCTTGTTCGTGAGAGAGACGATACGTCATCTAAAGGACCTGGATGTCCCCTCAGAAATATTAGTAGTGCTAGAATGGCCATCGCTACAAAGCCCGTTACGATCATGATTGCTATGGCTAGTAGAGATGCTGTAGCGTGCCCCTTCCGACCAAAGAAGGCTCTTGCAACGTGACCACCATCTAGCTGCCCCACTGGCAACGTGTTTAAGAAAGTCACGAGCATGCCAACCCATCCTGCGAAAGCTATGGGGTGTATTAGCACCACATAATTTGGCTGTACTTGTAACGATGATAGAAGCCCCATTCTTATGAGTGTGAACAATAGTGGTTCTAGAGGTAACTCAGCTACCGCACCCTGTTCTTTTAGTATGTTAGCCAGTTCCTCAGGAATTATGTATGAAAGCGATAACCCTGAGAGCGTTATGATTATTGAGGCTGCAAAACCCGATAGTGGACCAAACAGTCCTAGGTCAAAGAGTTGATCTCTATTAAGGATGGGAGTCTGTTGTATCATTAGGGCTCCAAAAGAGCCTCCTATTGTTGGCGGTCCTGGGATGAAGTATGGTGGCGTAGACTTTAGATTGTGTCTCACGCATGCTATCTTGTGACCTAATTCGTGAATACCTAGTACGAAGAATATTGAGAGAACATATGCTAGTAGATGAAGAACCCTATATTTACTAAATACTGGATCAACAATCTCGTAGACGCTCGAAGTCGTGAATAGGTATCCAGCGAAGGTCACGGTGGCTATAGTGGCTATGAGTAGAACTAAGTTCCATAGTAGGTTGTGTTTAGGAATTTCTCGTCTCTTCAAGATCCTGAGAATCTTCTTTCCATCTTCGCTTTTCAATGTAGGCACGTAGCCTTTCTCGTAGAGCTCGGAGTATAGCTTTAAGAAGCGATCTTTAGTGTCCTCGTCCTTAACTATGTAGGTTAAAACTCCGTATTGGACCTTCCACTCAGATATTGTGAAGTGCCTTCTTACAATTTCATTTACTTCAATTATAAATGACTCCATCAATTAGCAGTTGAAGTTAGATGCCTATAGCCTTTTCACTGCTTAAAAAGCTTAAACATAACTAGGCGCTTTCACTTTACTGCATGTTAAAAGTAGACTTTTAAGTATCTCAGAGAAAACACATATCAATCCTTCAGGAAAGTCCAGCGTGGGAGGAACGTTGGAGCAAAATAAGCAACAAGAGTACATTGTCAGGGAGTTCAGACTTGAGGATCTGCAAAGTGTTATTTACATAAACAGAGTTTGTCTCCCTGAAAATTACACTCCTGAATTCTTTGTCTATCACTTCAGAGAGTTTCCTGAAGGCTTTTTGGTTGCAGAGATGAACGGCTATATTGTTGGATACGTAATGACTAGGGTGGATATGGGATTCGACTACTATTCATCTCACAAGGCTCTTACCGAAAAGGGGCACGTAATATCGATAGCTGTACTGCCCCATGCTAGGCAAAGAGGAATTGGAAAAGCGCTTCTCTCAAGAGCTATTGAAGCCGTTAAGAGGAGGGGTGTAAGAGAGGTATATTTAGAGGTTAGAGTTTCAAATGCTCCAGCTATAAACCTCTACCATAAATTAGGGTTTAAGATCATGAGGAGAGTAGCTAGGTACTATGCTGATGGAGAAGATGCCTACGTCATGTCATTACAGCTAGAGTAAACTCGCAGTCTTCTTTTATGGATAAGTTTATATAGAAGCTCTTTTTTCTTAACTCAGAAAATCTGATTATCAGGTGATAATATGTCAGTAGCACTACCTGTTCTGGTTCTCAAAGAAGGCACTACGAGAACAGTAGGTAGAGAAGCTCTGAGAGCTAACATAATGGCTGCAAAGATCGTTGCGGAGACTGTCAAGACGTCTCTAGGTCCTAGGGGCATGGACAAGATGTTGGTGAGCAGCTTCGGGGACGTTACGATAACTAATGATGGGGCAACGATACTTAAGGAGATGGACATTCAACATCCAGCAGCTAAAATGATGGTTGAAGTAGCGAAGGCACAAGACTCCGAAGTAGGTGATGGTACGACCACAGCTGTCGTCTTGGCTGGAGAGCTGCTTAAGAGCGCTGAGGAGCTACTTGAACAGGATATTCACCCAACCATTATAATTGATGGGTACAGAAAGGCTCTAGATAAAGCGTTAGAAGTTCTTGATAGCTTAGCGATACCGGTAAGTTCAACTGATAAGGACGTGCTAACTAAAATAGCTTTAACCTCATTGAGCGGTAAGGCGTCTATTGCTGGGTCAAAAGAGCTCTTAGCCAAGTACGCAGTTGAATCAGTGCTTAAAGTGGCTCAACAGAAAGATGAAAAGTGGATCGTGGACATAGACGACGTGAAGGTCGAGAAGAAGCGTGGCGAATCCTTAAATGAGACAATACTAGTGGACGGCCTGGTTATAGACAAGGAAGTAGTCCATCCCGGCATGCCGAAGCTTGTTCGCAACGCGAAGATAGCAGTCTTAGAAGCCCCCCTAGAAATAGAGAAGACCGAGATTACCGCTAAAATCAATATAACAAGCCCAGAGCAGATGAAAGCATTTCTAGACGAAGAAGTCAACGTTCTGAAGAAGATGGTTGAAAAGATAGCTTCAGCTGGCGCTAACGTGGTCTTTTGCGAGAAGGGGATAGACGACGTTGCCCAACACTTCCTAGCTAAGAAAGGGGTAATGGCTATTCGAAGAGTTAAGAGGTCCGATATCGAGAAGATAGCTAAGGCAACTGGTGCAAGGATAGTAACCAGTATTGAGGATCTGAGTGAGAACGACTTAGGTTACGCGGAGGTCGTTGAGGAGGTCAAAGTAGCTGATGAGAAGATGGTGTTCATTAGAGGTTGCAAGAACCCTAGAGCGGTCTCTATACTTATTAGAGGAAGTAGCGATATGAGCATAAAGGAGGCAGAGAGATCAGTTCACGATGCACTTTGTGTTGTCAGGAACGTGGTTCAAGAGCCTAAGATACTTCCTGGAGGCGGCGCTCCTGAGATAGCTATGGCTCTAGCGCTAAGAGAGTGGGCAAGAACTCTTCCAGGTAGAGAACAGCTAGCTGCCATGAAGTTTGCCGATGCCCTTGAAGTTATTCCGTCAATACTTGCTGAGACAGCCGGTCTAGATCCTCTCGACGTAGTGGTTAAGCTAAGGGCTTATCACGAGAAGGGCATGAAGACCTATGGAGTCGATGTGCTTAAAGGCGAGGTAGCAGACATGCTGCAGTTAAACGTACTCGAACCCCTCTCAGTTAAGAAGCAAGCGCTTAAGTCAGCTACTGAAGCTGCGACAATGATAATGAAGATAGACGACGTCATAGCTGCCTCACCTCCAAAGAAGGAAAAGGAAAAAGAGAAAGAGACTCCTAAGTTCGGCGAGGAGGAATTTTGACAGCTAAAAGTAGCACTAAAAGGATAAAATCTGAAGAGGTCAAGATATGGTTACCTAAGCTTACGAAGTACGAGCGTGCTAGGATAATTGGTGCAAGAGCATTGCAGATAGCCATGGGCGCGCCAATCCTTGTAGATTTTTCTTCAATTCAGGAGAAAGACCCTGTAAAAATAGCGATGAAAGAGCTGGAGCTAGGCGTACTACCCATAACGGTGAGAAGGAAGTTACCAAGTGGACACTATCAAGACATACCTCTTAAGTGGCTTCTTTAACTTCAAAATTCTTTGTTTCCACCCTCCACATCTTTTTGCAGCAATTGTGAGTACTAGAAGGAAAGCTTTTCACGATGTCTCATGATGAGAGGCAATACTCTTTGTGGTGGTAATTCGACTAACTTTGAGAGCAGTATGGCTCTTACATCTTTGAGCTCAGCATACTTCAAGTTTGCGAACGCATAGAACACACTTAGCGTAAATGGATAGTGCAGGAACACTACCTCGTTTTCTTTAACCCAAAGTAGTTGTAGGCTTCTCTCAATCTCAGTAACGTCTTTAGCTAAAGGCGAAATAGCTCTTCCGTAGTATGTTGCAGCTAGAGACTGTAGAATCGAGGTAAGTGGTTGCGACGACAAACTCTTCAAGTCTAGCTTGAGCATGTAGGATAAGGGCAGTAACATTCCTTCGAGGGCTGATGGTTGAAGCCCTAAAAACTTCCCACGCACTAAAGCTAGGATGTTCTTCACGTCTATCTCTATTCCTAAAAGATGTCTAATATACTTGCGATCACTTTCCCTCAGCTCATCAGCTAATCTCCAAAGCCGAGTGTAAAGCGATTTATCTATGGCTGTCTCTATCGGGATGGGGCTTTTTATAGACTCCGCTTGTCTCAGAGATTCTCTTATAAGAGCCTTTAGCTCAATATCTGGAAGTAAATCGATTGCTTGCTCAATGTTTCTTGCTGATATTATTGATGTGTAAAGTGCACCACTATACCTTCCTATTGGTGGTGCCATTAATGAAGCTTCGTCTCTAGGTATATCTAAGAACTTTGCTTTAAGCAGTGCTTTCAAGGTTTCATATTCGTACTTGTTGATTGCAGCTTCGAGGAAGTCCCTAGCACGATCTCTAACACTTTCAACCAGTACTCGCAATATGTAAGTGAACTTATCGAGTAGATGCTTTTCGATGTCTTGTGGATTATCTGTTTGAGGAATGTCCTTGCCTAAGTCGCTAACTGATCGCAAATGAGTTAATGCCTGGTGAACTGTAGGGGCTCTCAACATATTTTCATAGTCCTCAGGCTTAAGCATGAAGGATCTCTTAGCTCTTACTCTTGCGACACCGTAAGCGTATAGAGAGGCCTCCATTCGCAGCCCTCCAAGAGGAGCGTACTTGAATTGTTATCTAAAAGATATTCTATAAGTTTAATGCTTTTACGAGGTCGTTCAAGCCTGTACGCTCCTTGACGCTCGTGAGCACTATCTTTGCTTTTGGATTTATTGCCCTTACGTCATCCATTAGGGCTTGTAGATCTACATTGAACACATTAGCTACATCAATCTTATTGATGACGACCACATCAACGTCCTTAAACGATAGTGGGTGCTTCACTATCATACTGCTTCCCTCACTAACACTAACAACAACTACTCTTGCGTGCGCTCCTAGTGGAAAATCTGCCGGACATATTAGGTTGCCAACGTTCTCTATGAATAGGAGGTCTATGCTTCCAAGGTCTAGAAGCTGAAGTGCACGTCTCACCAGTTGAGCATCTAGGTGGCATTCTCTTCCAGTATTTATTTGGATAGCTTTCACTCCATGCTTTGAGAGCCTATCTGCATCTATTGAAGTTGCGATGTCTCCGACTATTACTGCTATCCTATACCTCTCTTTTAAGAGGTCTATTAGGGCCTCAATTATCGAAGTCTTACCAGCTCCAAGAGAGCCCATGAAGTCTATGGCTCTAATCCCATGCTGATCGAAAAGCCTCTTGTTCTCAAGAGCTATTCTCCTGTTGAGAGCTAGGAGGTCTTGTTCAACTTCGATGTCCATTACCTCTCCCTGTGCAGGCTTCATCGGCTCCTCTTCACCTATCGATAAGCTCTCTAGTATCGATGAGGCTCGCTTCGCAAAGAAGAGAGCGACATCTAACCTTGAGGCTACTGAGAGTCCTTTTGAGAGAGCAGAGTCTTTAAGCATTGATAGCTTAGCAACAACCTCCCTCAAAGAAGACTTAACATTCTCTAAGTTTACTCCGAGCTCGGAGGACATGTAAGCCACCTACAGATCTATGAGCTTTACTTCAACTAAGGAATTTTCCTCCACAAATTTTATGTCTTCAGGTATCTCGATGTATCCATCAGCCCCAGCAAAGGTTGTTACTGCCTCGGAGCCCTTAAGAATTGGTTGAGCAAGGAGCTTAGCTCCATGGCTGAGGAGCTTGACGTAAACAATTTCCCTCCTACCTTCAAAGCTTAGTACTCTACGAGTAAGCACAGCGTTTACATGACGCTCTTTAAACTCAGATCCAAAGACGTTTTTTAGAAGCCAAGGCTTAATCATCACTTCAAGTACTGTGAAGGCTGATGTCGGGTTCCCGGGGAGACCTACGACGAGCTTCTCATCCACCACCGCTGTTAGTGTTGGCTTCCCAGGCTTTAGCGCTAGACCGTGGAATAGTATTTTGCCCCTCCTCTCCTTCAAGATTTCAATTAAGGAGAGCTGTAGGACGTCTCCTTCTCCCTTCGAAGTCCCTCCAGAGACTATGACTATGTCGCTACGATCCAAGGAGGACGCCATCTTCTCCTTAAGGTCCTTAACATCGTCGTCAGCTATCCCCACGATTAGCGGCTCTAAACCCAGTTTACTTAAGTAGGAGTACACCATGTAGCCGTTAACATCGTATATCTTACCCTCCCTAAGAGGTCTACCTAATTCAACAAGCTCTGGACCTGTTGATATTATCGAGGCTCTAGGCTTTTTGTAGACTTTGACTTTGGAGCGACCTAGAGCTGCTAAGAGAGCAACCTCTTTAACACCTATTTGCGTACCTCTCCTCAATACTAGTGTACCCTTTGAGATATCGGAGCCACGGCGTGTTACGTTAGCGTTGGGAGCTACAGCTTTAAATACATAGACTAAGGGGCCCTCTCGATGTGCATCCTCAATTGCTACCACCGCATCTGAGCCACTTGGTAAGGGTGCTCCAGTCGGTATGTAAGCGCACTCGCCATCATCTATCTGTAGGCTCGGTATCTCCCCTATTTTCACGTGACCCTTCAACTTGAGCTTTACAGGGTTGCTCTCTGAAGCTAGAAAAGTGTCCTTCGACTTAACAGCATAGCCATCTCTAGCACTTTTATCGAAAGGTGGTAGCTCAATATCTGCTAGAACATCTTCAGCTAGTATTCTCCCAAAAGCCTCCCATGAATTTAGGGTCTCTACTTGAAGATGTAGCTTAACCTCTTCAAGTCTCTGTAGTGCTTCTCTAAGGGTTGTTAGCTTCAAGACTAAATCACCAGGAGGTGCACATCAACTTCCTCGCCTTCACTTAAGGAATCCACATCCTCTGGTATCACTACGTATCCTTGTGCCTTACAAATCGATGAAATCACGCTTGAGCCTCCTGTAGCTATAGGCTCAGCTTCTAAGCCATCACCCGATTCTCTTAGACTAACTCTTACGTAAACCCTGCTCCCTACCTCTCCAGGAACGTTCCTCCTTAACCTGGCTCTTAGCTTACATTTAATGCTCCTCTTCAAACCATACATGTGCTCTATGAGGGGGGCCACGATCTCAATGAAAGAGAAGAAGCAGGATACTGGAGGACCAGGTAAGCAGAAGACAGGTTTACCGCGTATCTTCAATGCAGCAGTGGGCTTTCCAGGCTTCATAGCCACGCCATGGAAGAGTAGCTCTCCCTCCTTTGATAGTACTTGAGGTATTATGTCTCTAGGGCCTACAGACGTCCCACCAATGAATATTACCATGTCGAAGCCTCTAAGGCCGTAGTGTAATGCTTCGAGAACCTCTTCTGCTGACGAGATTGGGGACTTCGGGTAGATGAATGGTTGGGATAGGAACCTTTTAGCCAGCCCGTAGACGATGAAGCTTGAGGAATCGTAGATCTCGTAGCCCTTTAAGGTCTCTCCTGGTCTCTTCACTTCCTCTCCGCTACTCACTATTAAGATCCTTATCCTCCTGTAGGCAGGTACCTTAGTGAGACCGCAGGAAGCCATGATGCCCATGTGCTGAGGACCTATTATCGTGCCCTTCTCAACGATAATCGTGCCCCTCTTAACGTCCTCACCTTTAACCGAAACGTTTCTTAGTGGTGGTATCGGCTCGCTCACCTCTATGAAGCCGTTAACCTCAGGAGCCACCTCAGACATTACAACAGCATCGAAACCTTCAGGGATAAATTGACCTGTTGCAACCTTGATCACTATTGAGTGATCTTGAACTTGTCCTATCTCATTCAAGCTCTCTAAGACCTTGAACCTCTTGGGGTTATCTCGAGAAGCATTGAAGGTTAGCTCAGCCTTGAGAGCGTAGCCATCCACCGCTGATCTATTGAAGTGGGGTACGTCAATGGGAGCTATGACGTCACAAGATGTTACCCTCCCATAGGATAGAGTTAACGGTACATTAACGCTTGGCGGTTCCAGATCCTTAAAGCTCTCAAGAAGCACTGAGATGGCTTCATCGACCTTCACAAGTCTTCGAAAAGTTCTCATCCCTAAAACCCTGAAGGGATCTCTCTAAGGTTTAAATAAACTCGTCTTAATAAAGTACTTGCTATGAAGATTATCGTAGCAATCACAGGGGCTAGTGGAGCAATATATGGCGTAAGGTTACTGGAGGAGCTCAATAAGCTGGGGCACGACGTTCACCTAATAGTCACTAAGGCTGGCAGCTTAATCTTAAGGCACGAGCTAGGTCTCGAAGTTCAAGATCTTAAAGGTAAGTGCTCTAGGATCTATAGCGAGGAGGAAATTGATGCACCCCCATCGAGCGGTTCATCACTATTCGAGGCTATGGTCATCGCCCCCTGCAGCATGAAGACCCTCGCCTCGATAGCCAACGGATTTTCGAACAACCTGGTTACAAGAGCTGCAGACGTGATTTTGAAGGAGAGGAAGAAGTTGATAATGGTCGTGAGGGAGACCCCCCTAAATAGGGTCCACATAATAAACATGCTGAAGGCGAGTGATATGGGGGCAGTAGTACTTCCAGCATGCCCAGCCTTCTACCACAAACCAAGGAACGTAGAGGGGCTCGTCAACTACGTGGTAGGGAAAGTGCTTGATCAGCTTGGAATTGAACACAACCTCTTCTTACGATGGAGTGAAAACCATTGTATTTAACATAACTTGAGGACCAGCTAGTCTTAAAAATGAGCATCAGGAAATTACAGGTACATTTTATTTTGTCTTAATTTAGGTAAGTCCATCTACGCAGCTTAGGGTTACCAAAGCTTTATCGATGATTTGCCTGGACCACATAATATGTGGAAAGTTCCTCCCTCGTCGTCATCCATGCGCGTAAAGGTTAGAGTTAATATGCTCCCCTCAGGTATCACATTACTACTTGGTTCGAATTCGATCTCGTATACAAGATAATCCGGGGACTTAATGACTCTGATAGTATCGCTACCTATTTCAAAAAAGTACCCATTGCTAGCGAAGTATCCCAACGTAACATTGACTTCTATGTAACCCTGCTTGCTGTATTTAGCATATAGAGTTATTTTTACGGTTTCACCAAGCATTAGCTTAGGTGTTGTTTCCGTCGTGTTTCCAGAGCGGTTATCCCATTTATTGTTAAGAGGAGGAGCTATTTGAGTATCATTTTCTGGAGGATACAGTACAAGTGTGAAGTTTTTATTACTTCCTCCAGTAAGGGGTCTTTCGGGTGAAATGTATATTGTCTGCCATTCTTCAGGTTTAGAAGCTTCGTATACTGCCGTGAGGTTCCCATCCCCCAAGACTCTAATGGTGCTTTCAGGTAAAGATGGGTTACTCACTATTACCGTGGCAGAGGCGACCCAGAACCTAAATATGTATCCAAGATCTGGTTCTAATTCGTACCGTATTGTTATACTTTCATTGCATGGAACCGTAATGTTAGCTGGTAGTTTATCAAATATTACGGTCGTTCCGTTTGAGAAACTCAACTTGATGCACCCTAAGTTTTCAGTTGCACCATCCCTTTCTCTGCTACTTAAGCTTAAGATCGCTGTACTCGGTAGAGTCCCATAAATAGCGGTTACATTTGCTTGGCCATAGCTAATTACAATTACTAATGCAGTAGTTCCATTCTCTATTAGGCTAACAGGTCCACTAGACGAGAAGCCATGAAACTCTACTCCTTCGAGATTGAAAGTGATCCTGATTGTTTGACCTGGAAATAGTGAGATGGTATATGGAGGACTACGTTCTTTCTCTCTAAACTCGTTGATTTCAATGTCGAAAGTGCCCTCGTTCTCAGTACCTTGTTTGCTTGGGTCATCGCTTTGTAGGGTGAGGATGCATAGTCTCTTGGTTGCAGCAACTCTTACGCCATCAATGGATGCAATTAAAGTTATGTTGTTCGCGATAACGCGTTCTTTGAGGTCGAATGTGGCGCTGTAGTTCCCCATGCCCAAGTACTCGAAGCTTGTGATGTCATAGTTTTCATATTCTGTTCCATTGATGAGGAGCTTTAAGCTGTTTGGTACGAGGTCCGATACTGGTTTCATGTATTTTCTTCCATCGCTTAGGTATGTTTGGAAGGTTATGATAATCTTGTTGCCAGTATCGCTAAACTCCATCCTTGCATCCAGTATGCTGAGCTCTACAATCTTCTGCATGGTTACCGCTAGTCCTTTAAGCCCGTACGCTTCGACGTCCATGGTAAACGTCGTGTAGATCATGCTAACGCCACGCTCGCCATCCCAACTTATATCCCAGCCTACGCTCCTGCCATAACCCTCTCTAACGTTTAACACTATGTTCGTTCCTAGGCCACTATAGGATTCTGGTATGGCCTGGCGCCAAACATCTATAAGCTCCTCGCCAGCCCCCTTAGCTGAATCTAGATCCCAGCTTTCACTATATTTCTGAGTTGCAATTGCTAGTGCTCTCGTCAAGCATCTTTCGAAGTCGCTCGTTATAGCTAAGACGAGTTCATCCAGAGGCTCGTAAGGCACTTCCTGTCTCATAGTGCTTAGCTGATTTATCGATATGACTAAGGTGAACATGAAGGCTGCTACTACTATTGCAGCTAGTATTACGAATTGACCTCTTCTATTAGCTCTAATTTCGTTCATAATCTTCCAACTCAAGCTTAAAAATGCTTTTACTATCAACTACTTCAATAATAATTTTGTTGGTCATATCTTATATTCCTTCCCATCATTTAAAGATGTTATTGATGCTAATCCAGATCGCGTTAAGCTGAGTGAGAGGTGGTATATCTCTCCAACTCTCGACACGTAGGTTATGCTAGCTGATGCAACTTCAGGAGACGTTTCAAGTACACCTTTAGGTGCATTGGAGATGGAGGATATCGTCGTCCAATTGCCGAGATTGGTTCGTTTGCTTATCGTTAGCTTGAAGAGGATGTTTTGCGGTAATAGGTTTTGAAGAGCACTAAGTAACTCTGCTTCATTTACCTGTTCATCTCTTATCGCTCCTTCAATCACGTCTGCTTCAACTAAGCGGTTTAGAACGTTGTACGCTAGCCTGTTTAGGTCTACGGTCTCTTGCTTGAAGAACTTCTCTGACGAGAAGAGCATGGAGAAAGCTATTGAGAATATCATGAATATTATAATGGACGCTACAACGGCCTCAATTATCCTCACTTGCCCACTCTCTGAGCTATGTATCACCACGTCATCCTCCAAATCTTTAACCTGATGGTGTAGGTGGAGAAACCGATCCTTACGCTTCGTTCAAGTATGTACGCTAAGGGTGTGTAAACCTCTCCAGCAATAGTACTGTAGCTCTCTGGAATAACCTTGTATGCAGCTATGAGCTCGCCATTCTTAGTTAAAGCTACGACAGCAACTATGTTTGGCTCGACATAGCCCATATCGTATGCCTTGTAGTCTGCCACACCCACGCTGCTACTAATGCAGTACGTCACATTCCTCAACCTAAGGCCTTCATTTGATGGTATTGCAATGATTTGGAGTGCACTTGCATCATTAACTTCGAGACTAGATTTTACTAAGAGATATTTTCCAATAAGGTAGCCGCCATGCGAGCTTATGTTCTTGAAGCCTAACATGTGCAAACCATAGTAGTTTACGATCGCTACGAGGAAGCTCGGATTAATTTGTGAACTTAGATTTATGGTGCATTCTCCATCGAGATTCGTGATGCCAAGCTCTTCATCGAGAGCTATCCTTCCATCTCTTACATAAAGTACTCCAATAGTTACGTTTGCACCCACCACTGGTATACCTTGTTCTGAAGTAACTTTAACGCGAACCTCATTGCCATCAAAGCTGATCGCGACTCTTAGAGCTGGGATAAAGTCTATCCTAGCACCATAATATGAATATCCTGAAGAACCTAAACCTAGTAGCTCTAGGAACTTATCTGGCGGTATGTATAGGTCTGCTGGTAGATCTCTATTCAACCTTTGAACCTTATCTGGATCTAGAGAGAATGCTTCTTGTGTAAATATGGTGCTGATTGCTAAGCCGATGGACGATATATCTGAGGACTTTACGTCTATATTTTCACCCCAGTTCTCCGGTTCACCGGGGCTTAAGAGGAGTTGAGTGACAACCTTCTGTGCAGCCATCTTCAGCTGCTCTGCTTCGGAAACGCTTCTGTAGAGAGATGGCGATATGCTCGTTAAGAATGTCGCTGCTAGTAGCATAGCGATTAGTATTATGGCTGCGAAGATGTACTCGTAAGTCTTCACTTAGACTTAACCTCCTTCAAGTATTCCTAAACCAGCATATATGATGTCTCCACTCTTATAGCACCAGACGACTACGTTCGTTAATCCCCCACTAACCCACGGTCTCGGCTTAACTTCGAAGCCTTTCAGCAAGCTTTCTGCAAGATCCAAGTTATCGTTGGTAAGTATTACTATCTTTCGCTCAGACTTTACTGTTATGGGCGACTTTGCATGAAGGTCGCTCCTACCGATGACTTCAACGTAGACGTAGTATCCTCCATCACTCCTCAGTATTGTGAAGTTGTAGGGCTTTCCACTAACAGTCTTTGGGAGGACTAAGTGCTTTGTGACTGGATAAGTCGTATCTAGAACACCATAAGTGAAGTCTGTTAGGCTTATTACGTGCGCTAAGCTCATCGAGATGTACTCTGCTGTTTGGCTAAGCTGTGTCTTTATGACCTCTCCTTCAATGCTGCTAACAATGATGTGATATGCTAAAGCAAAAGACAGAACTAGGCCTATTAGTGCAACCGTTCCAATTATGTGCTGTATCGAGACGTGAACCAGAATCAGCACCTCACATTATCGAAACCACTATTGGGACGATGATAAGCCTAACAGCCGACACAAACACTCCTCCCGAGTCACTTGGGTAGTATTCGACTTGGTTACCAACCTTTACGCAAACCTTCACTTGCACGCTATCGAACGTTCTCGTCTCTATTTGTGGAACACCGCTTTGCACTCTAACTGTTACTGTTCCAGTACCTCCCGTGGTTCCACGATCTAAGCTTATGATGTATATGTCCATTACTTTGAGGTTCTCGTTCATGGTTATGCGCACTCTGTTGTAATCCAGTACCACCCATACTCCATTTTCAGTCTCTACTCGAACGTACCCTAATGGTTTTGAAGCATCAGTGACTATCAGCCCAACGGGTTGTGTAAGGTTTACTTCTGCAGCTGAAACCATTCTTCCTCCACGATACTTAATTACCCACGAACTTATCGTTCTACTCAGATTTAAGCTTGAATCGGAGTATATCATTATGTTGATGGCTTCTCCCTCATACAAACCAATTCCACCACTCCTCTGGTTAAATGGGATTGAGCTTGCTGCACCAGGTCTAAGAGCTACGTCAGCTATGGTCTTGTCTAGTATCCTCATTGCAGTCTTAGCCTGCTCAAACTCTGAGTTTTGCACTTGAATTTCCAGCATGTCTGTTGAGAAGTAGAAGGCTATGAATAGTATCACTAACAAGGTCGTTGTTATTATCACGGTCGATATGACTGTCGATAAGCCCCTCTCCGTAGCCTCCATGTCCTTCACTCATTAAGAAAGTTTAACCGAATGACAAGAAGAAACCGAATAGTTGCATGAAGATTATTGAGAGCATGGCTATTAGTGTAAGCATTATTGCATGGCTGAAGCCAGCTGAAATGTTTCCAGAACTAATCTTCCCCGTCACTATCCCCATCAAGTATGATTGAAAGACCAGAGCAGGTAGAATTACTATCAGTATCTGAGTGAATGGTATTGCTGTGCGAGCTATGGTTGAAACGGCTGAGCGCATGAAGCTTATCGTCACTAGGGTCGAGAAGATCATTAACGCAGAGCCTATGTAAGGCATTATCATTAATGGTCGGAGAGAAGCTCTCTTCTCCTTCTCTAGAGAAGCTTGCATTTCACCGAACCTCGCCATAGTCTCAAGTGTCTCAGGGCTACCTCCACCTATCTCTATCGCGTCAACTAGTAGGTAGATGTTCATTAGAGAGAACCAAGAGCTTATCTTCTTCTTTAAGGTTTCGTAGACGACTCTTACCGGTTGACCCCATCTTAGCTGTCTTGCAACCACTCTCAGGTACTTGCTGAAGGATCCGTAAGGTCTCGATGATAGCTGTATTATGCATGCCTCTGGTGAAGCTCCAGTCTTCCTCGTCTCAGTCATGTCTCTAAGAAAGTTTGCTACCTCCCTAACTATCTTTCTTCCTCTCCTACGCTCATAATAGCTGTGAGTTATAGCTGCTGGGACCGTTCCAGCTATCAAGGCTATCCCCATGCCTATAGAAGGTTCAACTCCATGCTCTAGACCCAGCATCAATCTAAGAGACGTTAAGAAGGACACGAATTGGCTTAGTGGGGGTATGGAAGCAAGTTCTGGTATGAGGTACGGAAGGAACATGGTGAAGACTAAGAACATCATTATTGGTAGTGAGGCCATGTATACCTTATATGGCGCCGTCTCATAGATTGGCTCTTGGAAGCTGGATAGGTCTGATAGGTACATGAAGAGTACTGAGATTACTGGTACGAGGATGTAGGAGTATAGTAGAAAGTTCTCTGCTGTGAAGCCTCCCTGCCAATATCCACGGAAAGCTATTGATACCAGGTACACTATGCTCATGCCGAGAGTGCCGAGGATCATTATTGCAACGTAGGATTCCAAGAATATAGCAGCTCGCTCCCCAAATATCCTCATTTTAACAGCTAGGTCTCTAAACATTGTTTCTGTGCGTGTTAATAAGTAGTGGACTACGTCTCCACCTGCTCTCAACGTGTAAACGTAACCTAAGAAGAACTCCTTATACTCTTTTGATGGAGCTCTCTCAGCAGATTTCTCTATTGCCGCTATAGGATCTATGCCCTTTAAAAGGACATCGACCTCTATTTGCTTAGCTATCTTGGAGGTTTGTGGGAGAAGATCGCAGTTCTTTAACCTCTTCATGCTTGAGTAGGGTGATAGTCCGCCAGTAGCCATGACCCCAACGTAAGCCGCCATGAATGGAGCCTCCATGTCCAGCTTCGAGGCTCTATCTTGAGCTTTTATCGCCGGTAAGGAGCATCCAATTAGTAGGACTATTATGGGTACAGCTACTATAAAGTAGAAGCCCGTAAACCATGCAGCTGTGAGTGATACTACAGCGGAGATTACTAGAAAGAAGCTTATGAGGGAGAGGTATGCTTCTGGGTATATCCTTATCCCAGCTGACTCTAACGTATCTCTCAGCTTAGATGAGTTACCCCCATAGAATACTTTCATTAGGACGCTTGAAAGCCAGGAAAAAGCTTGGTATGTGAAGCCTATGAAGGACGTCAAGTCTCAGCCAACCCTCCTTCGTATAGTTACTGCTGGGAATGGATTTAACAAGCGATACCTCGTTATCTCAGCCATGACCTCTGTAACGCTCCTCACACCTCGCTTTAATAGTTCGTGGAGAAGTATAGCTCTCCTTGAAAGCTCTTGCAGGACGCTCTCCATACTTACGCCGTATTTCAAAGCTATTCTGTTAAGCATCTCGCTCCTCTTGAGGTTATGGCTAAACGTGTCTGTCAATGGGTTCCACGAAGATATTAGCTCGTACCTGCCATAGTCTATGATCTCATAGACGTAGCGTATCCTCCTACCGAAGGTTAGACCAGCTTTAGGTCTTGGTAATTGAACTCTCTCCTGCACTACCGCGACGTTCACGAGCGGTATGTAGCTCTCAGCTATGTTCATTGGGGGGCTTGTCAACCTCTTCACAGCGTGCTCCAGGCTCTCTGCGTGTATGGTTGTTAAACCTCCGTGACCTGTTGCCATAGCTTGAAATAGCACGAACGCCTCCTCACCTCTAACTTCACCAACTATGATGTAGTCTGGCCTATACCTTAAGGAAACCTTAACTAGATCGAAGAGACTTATCTCGCCTATCCTCGATTGACCGAGCCCATAGCTCGTCCTACTAACTAGTTGAACCCAGTTGTCGTGTGGGAACATTAGCTCCGGTATCTCTTCAACGGTCACTATCTTCATTGATGGCTTGACCAAGGTCGCTATAACGTTGAGCGTCGTAGTCTTCCCAGCTCCCGTCCCCCCTATGATCATCATTGTCATTCTGTTCTCGATCATCAGCCAGAAGTATGCTGCCATAATCTCATCCATGGTCCCTAGCTCTATTAGGTCTATTATCGAGAATGGCTCCTCCCTAAACCTCCTTATGCAGAACGTGCTCCCCTTAGGAGAAACCTCGTACCTAAATGTTGCTGCAAGCCTATCCTTCGTTGGAAGCATTGCATCTAGTATTGGGAAAGCTGTGGAGATGTGCTTCTGAGCTAAGTGTGTGAGCTTTATCAGCAAGTCGTCCAGCGTCCTCTCATCAACTACTCTAAGGTTGGTGGGCATGCTCTCGTACTTCCTATGCCACACGTAGACCGGTACGTTGATACCGTTCACCGATATATCCTCGATCATCCTATCGCTCATTATGACGTGTAGTGGTCCAAAGCCTATCAAGTCTCTTCCAACGTAGTACAGTATCTTCCTCCAAGACTCTTCTCCCAAGCGCTTAATTCGCCTGCTTAAGCCATACTTCTCCGCTAGCCTAATAGCTTCCTTCTCCACGTGCTTGTATGGATCAACACCCTCCTTCTCAGGAGGCTCAACCTCAACGCTCAGTATATCAACTAGCTTTCTAAACACCTCATGCTCTTGAGGAGATAGCTCCACCTCCTCAATAAAGTATGCTAATCCACCACCAAGCTCTGGAAGAGATGCTATCGTAACCTTAGAGAATGGCTCGTGAACCACATAAGACTCCACCACTTCAGCATTACTAGGAATCTTAGAGAATACCGCTACCGGTTGAGGAGCAACAACCTTCCTACTCCTATCCACCTTTAAATGATTAAAGGAAAAACGTCTTAACCAAACCTTCTTACCACCCAATAAACCCATTTAAAACAACCCTCTAAGATACGCCATAATATAAAAGGAGAGGGGTATACTAAAGTTTATGTCTATGAAGATACTTGAAGCACCTAGATTCAAGGTAACACTACAGCCTTAGGATACTGATTTCCAACAGCTGTTTGAACAACGATTTCCAGCATTACGCCGGAGACAGCATAACCTCCACCTATAGTCGCATTATATGGTAATTGAATTACGAATGTTACCATCTCACCAGGGCTCACAACAACCGTAGTTTTATCTGTCTCAAAGGATCTGCCATCACTATACGTGATGTTAAGACCACCTTTATTCTGATTAGTTTGATTTACAATCGAGTCTGGAACCCCATTGAAGAAGAACTTGGTCACTGTCGCTGGTGAGGTGCCGGTATTCTTCAAAGACAAGGTTATATTGTAATATTCTTTATTGGTATCTGTGGTATTTTTAATAGGGTATGCAGCTATGAACTCTAGTTTTTCGTATCTTGTGAATGTTGTTGCTAATCCCATCATCCAGTATGCTACTGCTATTGACATTACTATTGCTACAGCAACTATAATTATCGTGGCTATAACTGGACTTATAGCTTTCTCAT